>Ga0114932_10001394_pt1 | contig 27502 bp, 26 predicted proteins | sample 2SBtaG_2_FD_87286 | JGI IMG/M metagenome (GOLD analysis project Ga0114932, IMG submission 87286) | Deep subsurface microbial communities from Kolumbo volcano to uncover new lineages of life (NeLLi) - 2SBTROV12_ACTIVE470 metaG | ecosystem: Environmental > Aquatic > Marine > Volcanic ...
AATATTTTCCTACAGCTAATAGGATTATTTGACATTAAAAAACAGTCTTTAGCCTATATCCCGAATTTGAACAAATCGTTAGGATAGGCAAGTTTCACATCCTATTCATCCTTCAAGGGGAGGAAAGTAATGAAGAAAGTATTAGCATTAGTAGCGGTAAGTGCATTGGCTCTAAGCTCAATTGCTTCAGCAGACACCAACATTCCGGGCGCTTACGATCAGAACAACAATGCACAGGTTATGGGCGTTGGCCAAACCATTATGCAGATGGGTGCACATGATCGAGCTCTCACAAATGCAGCAAACTTGAGTTCCAGAGCGGGAACATCTCGAGCGCAAGCTGGCGTAAATGTAGATTATCAGTTCGGTTCTTCTCAGTCAGACCAATCCTGGAAACAATGGAGAACTGCAGAAGATGCAGGCGTAGTGGTTGGTTTAGTACCGGGTGACTGTCGTGGAGACAATTCTGATGGCAAATATCGAAGTCAAATGAACGACAACCGCACAGATCCTTTTGGTAATCCTTACATGAAAGAAAATCTGGTTTCTCAAGCGGATTGTGAAAAAAACCACGCAACACTAAAATAATTTAGATTTATCTGCTGTATCTAGAATAGTTAAAAGCCGATAGAACGAACTGTTCTATCGGCTTTTTATTTTTTTGCCTCGCGTCAAAGATTCCTTAACAAACTCTTCTCCTGTTCAAGAAAAAAAACCTGTTATAATCTAACTATAAATTAACTACTGATATTGAGGTTCACCATGTCTCGATTCACTGATAATGGCAACGATACTATTTTAGACACTCAAACCGGGCTCACCTGGTTCAAAAAAGACTCCCGTCAAGTGATGGGAAAGTGGCTACATCTTGAAAAAGCCAGGAAGTTCGCAGAAGAACAAAACGCGGCTAACTTTGGAGGGTTCAGCGACTGGAGAATCCCGAAGCTAGAGGATGTAAAAACTATTTTTGATAAAAATTTTAGCCAGCGAGATTTTGGAAATAACGAAATACATATTCCGGCTGAGTTTGAAGCGAAGGGAGCCGACTGCACCTGGACAGATACTATCAACGGAGACAGGGCCATGATGTTCAGTCTTGTAAAAGGCCGTTCCAGTTGGATAAATAAGTTTGGGGAAGGCCCGTTTGCAGTGAGATTGGTACGGGGCGCCAACAATAAGAGTGACGGGTAAATCAGTTTTTAGAATCTACAAATATCCATACAGCTGTTATTACCAATAACACAGCAAAAATTCTCTTGAAGTTCTGTTCGGAAACATGCTGTAAAATCTGCGGTCCTATTTGCGCGCCGATGATCCCCCCTACTCCCAGAATCAAGCCCGTCTTGATATCCACGTTCCCAAGACGATAGTGGGCAATAATAGATGAAACAGCTACCACCAAAATAAACACGAATGAAGTTCCTACTGCCAGCTTTGCTTCTCGCCCCAAAAAAATAAGCAAAGGAACAACCATAAACCCCCCACCCAATCCACTTACTGAGGAAAGGATTCCCACGATTAACCCTACCAATGCTAAAGTGATCATGCGTCGCCTCCTTTCTCAACCCATTTTTCTTCGAGTGTGTCCACAACAGCTGCACCCACAGAATCTCCCCATACATTGAGAGTTGTTCTGCAACGATCTAAAAACCAATCTATAGAAAGCAACATCCCTATTCCCTCTAATGGCAAACCAACTGCCTGCAGAACCATTACCATTGTGACCAACCCGGCTTCAGGAATCCCAGCCGCACCAATCCCTGCCAGAGTGGCCGTAATCAAGACAATCATTTGTTCAGCAAAGCCCATCTCTATTCCCATCATTTGTGCGATAAACATAACCGCAACCGCTTCGTAAAGAGCGGTGCCATTCATATTCACTGTTGCTCCTAAAGGTAAAACAAACAATGACGCCTTGCGACTGACTTTATTGTTTTCTTCTGCACATTCAATGGTAACCGGTAGAGTTGCCGAACTACTTGCTGTAGAAAAAGCCGTAGTCAAAGCTGCAGTTAAATTTTTAAAATAATTTAAAGGGTTTCTGCGAGTTACAAAATATAAAATAGCCGGTAAAACCAAAACTCCATGTACTAAAAGGGCAAGGATTACGGTCCAGGCATATTTGCCGATTTTTGCCAATTCGGCAAGAAACAGGTCTCCCCCTCCAGCAGCCCCCAGTTTCGAAGCTATCAACGCAAACACTCCAATCGGAGCAAAATACATTAGCAAATGTACGATTTTCATGATGGCTGTATTGACCGTATCAAAAAATCCAATTGCCTGTTTACCCGGTTCCCCCAATGTAGTCAGCACGGCCCCAAATACCAGGGAAAAAACAATGAGAGGAAGGATCTCCATGTGAGCCATGGAATGAATTAAATTAGGGGAAACAAAACTCTGCAAAATATCTGTAATGCCAATAGCTTCTTTTCCGGAAACATTTTCTGGAATTTTTTCTACAGTCATTTCTACCGATGCACCGGGTTCTAAAATATTGACCATCACCAAACCAATTCCTACGGCGATACCCGTGGTGGACATAAAATACATCAGAGTGATAAAACCGGTTTTTCCTACTTTTCTAATATCTCCTAAACCGGAAATCCCAACTATCATTGAAGAAATAATCAGCGGAACCACCAGCATTTTTAGAGAATCCAGAAACATCTCTCCCAGCCACGCCACAGCCAGCATGGTTTCTCCAAAAACCCAACCGCAAAATATTCCCAAAAGAATACCCGTTATCATCAAGTAGAGTAGGCCGTTACTTTTCATCAATGTTATCCTTCTAAAACAAAAATTCTCAGAATTTAGGCAACAACGTTATAATACAGTTAAACGAATACTTTGCAATCGTTAGGGCAAAAGAAGACTACCATTACCGGAGAGACAAAATGGCAGAAATGGTCACGCTCACGTACGAAGGGAAAACTTACGAACTCCCACTTCTAGAAGGTTCCGCTGGAGAAAAGGCGATAGACATTAGCGCTTTAAGAAAAACAACCGGCCTAATAACATTTGATCCAGGGTTTATGAGTACCGGATCCTGCAAAAGTAAAATCACCTTTTTGGATGGAGAAAAAGGAATTTTGCTTTATCGCGGTTATCCCATTGAGCAGATAGCCGAAAAAAGCTCATTTATAGAAACATCCTACTTATTGATTTACGGTGAGCTGCCAACGCAAAAGCAATTAAATGATTTTGAATACCACATTGTGCATCATTCCATGGTTCATGAATCGATTAAAAACTTTTATGATGGATTCCCCAACAACCCACATCCAATGGCGGTATGTAGCGCAGTTGTAGGTTCTCTGGCCACGTTCTATCAAAATGAAATTAGCGTCCGAGACGAACGAGAAATAGAAATTACAATTCACAGGTTAATGGCCAAGTTGCCGACGATTGCCGCATACAGTTATAAAAAATCTATCGGACTTCCCCTTCCCTACCCTGACAATTCGCTGAGTTATTCCGCAAATTTTTTAAAGATGATGTTCGCTCTGCCATGCGAAGCCTATGAGATCGATGAAGATGCCGCAAAAGTTCTAGACGTTTTATTAATTCTTCACGCTGATCATGAACAAAACTGTTCAACCAGCACTGCAAGAATAGTTGGAAGCGCCATGTCCAACCTTTTCGCATCAATATCTGCAGCCATTTATGCCCTTTGGGGTCCCCTTCATGGCGGTGCCAACCAGGCCGTTATCGAAATGCTTCAAGAGATTCAAGATAATGGGGGAGATGTAATAAAATACGTAAACAAAGCAAAAGATCCTAATGACCCCTTCCGGTTGATGGGTTTTGGTCACCGGGTATATAAGAATTTTGACCCGCGAAGCCGGATCATAAAAAAACTCGCGCACAAAATTTTAGATCGACCAGGAAACAAGGAACCTCTTCTTGGGCTTGCCTTGCAACTTGAAGAAATAGCCATCAAGGATGAGTATTTTGTTGAGAAAAAACTTTACCCCAATGTAGATTTTTATTCGGGTCTGATTTATAAAGCCCTAAACATTCCTGTAAACATGTTTCCCGTCATGTTCGCTATGGGCCGCTTACCTGGCTGGATCGCCCAATGGAAAGAGTTGCAGGAAGACGAAGATTTCAGAATAAGTCGTCCAAGACAAATTTATACTGGCGCTGAAAAAAGAGACTACGTACCCTTGGAAAGCAGGAAATAAATCCCTATTAGGGGAGAAATTTTATTGGCACTATAGTAAGGGGGAGTAGAAGCTTTTTTAACTTTATGTGGATCGACCTGTTTCACCCAGCTCCACCCAGTCAGGCCGGCTCAATCGTACACGTAAAAGGAAACTCTTCCATTGCAGCAGCGCGGTGCACCTGCTCAACTTTGAATTCAGCCTGTTCAAGAGGCATCGTCGCAACAGTGGCGGCACCTTGGAGGTGGATTTCGTACATTAGCTTTTCGGCAGTTGAATATTCTTTGCCCATTAGGGTAATGAGAACGCGAATGACGAACTCCATCGTTGTGACATTATCATCCCACATGATAATTTTATACATGGGAAGATAAGCACGGTTCGTTTGCCCTTCAGACTCTTCTACAACTCCGGGCGAAAAAGGTAATGTCTCTGTACTCATAAAGAATAACCAGCGAAAACCCAAAAAAGGGTTTAGATTTAAGATAATAGAAAACTATCGACTCTAAAATATAATATAAAAATTAACAGATTTTTTCAATATTTTTGCAAACCACGGAGTCTTATGTTTCTCCCTAAAAAACTCCCTTATCTCTTCATAGTTATTGCACTATTTGGGCTAATTTTTACAGAAATCCCCAACTTATTTGCAATAAATGGCGAAATTGACACGGCGAAAGGAAAGTACCTGGGCTTTAAAGCCAACGGCGATATAACTCGCTTTGAAGGCGAAACATTATTTTATGATATCAGCTTCCTCTGGTTTGAAAATGCCGCCAATGCCAAAGTGCAGTTTTTTAAAGAAAGAAAGCGATATTATTCAACTCTGGAAGCCAGCACCAAAGGGTTTGTCGGTTTTTTTACTTCTTATCGCAAACATTTTTATAAAACTGAATTTGAGATCACTGAAGGCGGAAAAAGTCTCCGTCCCAAATCGTTTCTTCGCCAAGTTACCATCGGCGATCAGGCTGAGATCACTCGTCATAAATTTAACTACTCTACACGAAAACATATTTGGTCCAAATTTTTAAATGACGAGCAAATTGATACTGGGGTAAATGATATTCCCGCCGACCAGAGTTTCCATGATATTTTGACCGCGTTTTACAATGTTCGAAACAGTAGTTACGGCCCTTTAACCAAAGGCAATCAATTCAAAATAAAAACGATCCCCGAAAAAGGCCACGATGAAATTTCTGTTCATATCTCATCGAAAGAAGAAGAAGACAGTTTTCGGGCCTTGGAAGGGCGCGAAAAGAAAGATGAATTGCTTTTGAATATTATCGTTCCAAAGGAAATATTCAAGAGTAAAACAGGGGAACTAATGGTTTGGAGTTCAACACATTATATCCCCGTGGAAACAACGGTAAAAGATTACATCCTCCTCGGTGATTTACATGCAAAATTCACTCACCGAAAAATTTCCTTGCGCTAAAAATGCGCTTTACACATCAAACGTAGGGACCGGAGGATCTTGCCAGATATTTACTTCTGTAGTTTCATCAAGAGTCACAGCACCCCATTTGACCGCATAGGGTTTTTCGCCTTCACACTCATAGTCGACGGTGATCTTATCTATTTCCCACTTGCCTTTTTCAGGTCCCACCAAGGTTAAACTGTGAGCAAAACTGTTCACATCGAAGCTTCCCTCAAAAATTGCATCTGGCTCATTGGAACCGATTATTTTTTCAAAGGGCATCTTATGACCGTTGAAACAAAAATTGACCGGTTCATTCGGGCCTTGCTTCCCAGTTTCAATATTTACTTTAAATGTGAGTACTCTGGGCATATTAACCTCAAGAAAAATACGGATTCAATCCCGCAGTGTGGTCGGTTTCGTCAAATATTGCTCCTACTTGCGGCACTGCTTTTCGAAACGAAGTATGGATTCCCTGCTTCAGGGTAAGATCGGCAGCACTGCAACCCTGACAACCACCGCCCATTTGAATCGTCACTGAGTTTCCTTTTACAGCCAGAAGATTGATTTGCCCTCCGTGCCCTGCCACACCTGGATTCACTTCTTCATCAATTACTTTTTGTATTCCATCTCGAATCACATCTTCTGAAGGGATAGAAGAAATTATTTTTTCAGCAATGAGGAGACTACCCTCCTCTATTACGCCTCGAATGGCTGAACCGATCTCTTTTGCTATTGGAACCCAATCAACAAGTGTTTTGTCTTTTCGGGTAACGGTCACGGTCGCCTCGCATACCAATACCGTTTCGACATCATCGAGAGAGAAAAGGGATTCGGCTAGAGAAGATTCTGCAGCACTTTCAAAGCTGTCAAAATACCAGGAACAACCTTTCATCAACACCCGGTTAACGGTAAACATGCATTGATCCCCTGTTGGAGAAGGCTGAGCCTTTATTAAAATATCCTCTGAATCACCTGGGAAAATACTTTCATTCAATACGGAAGCATGTAAAACCGTCCGGGGTGCGGGGGGAGGTTCAGAAAACCTTTCTTCAGCAGCATTTGTCTCCGTAGCAGCAGCTGGCGATGTACTCGTCGTATTCTGTTCCGCGACTGGTTGCTCAACTTTAACAGGCTCAGAAACTGCATCATCCTGTTTCATACCTGAGAAAAAACGCTTAATAAAATTCAATGGAAAATCTCCTGTTTATATTTACTATCAATAAATATATAACGCTTTATTCTTCATATAGATGCATAAAACACTCAAAAGTAGCATTAAAACTAGAAAATAATAACGGATTTAACATAACAGCCCTTATTGTGGGGAGTTACAAAGGTCAGAATCAGCAGTCATCCAGACAACCATCGGACTGTCAGCAATTTCAAGAAATTTGAAAAGCGTTTTCAAGCAATTCAATTTGAAAGGACTTCGAATTATCCGGATCGAGGGTCAGTCCGACCACATCAAATCTCGCTGAGTTTTCCATCAATCGATGTTTGGCGAGATAGGTTTGGGCCACCTGAATAATTTTTCGCTGCTTGGCAGGAGTAATAGCGTTAAAGGGATGACCGTACTGGTGATCAGCTCTGGCCTTTACCTCAATGAACACAATGGTCCCTCTTTTTTCTGTAATGATGTCAACTTCACCCAGCTTGCTGCGAAAGTTTTTCTCTAGAATCCGATAGCCTTTCTTTTTTAAATAAGCTACCGCAGCTTCTTCTCCTTCGCGTCCGAGCTTAAGCCTTTTATCGGTCATACAGAGCCACTCTTAATGGGCATCATTCCAATTATCTCCCCATCCCATATCGACAATCAGAGGAACTTTGAGTGGCATGACTTCTTCCATTTCTTTTTTAACCAGCGCGCGCATTTCGTCCTCCTCTTGAGGTACACATTCGAACACCAATTCGTCATGGACTTGAAGAATCATTCTTGATTTTAATTTTTTCTGTTTTATTTCTCGGTCCAGATTAATCATTGCAAGTTTGATCAGGTCAGCCGCACTCCCCTGCACCGGCGAATTAATGGCCACCCTTTCTGCCGCCTCTCGTGCCTGCCTGTTTTTGCTATTTAGATCTGGCAAATATCTTTTCCGATTCATCAACGTCAAGGTATATCCAGTTTTTCTCGCCGCTTCAATAGTCTCTTCCATATATATTTTTACTTTTTGGTAAAGCTGGAAGTATTGATCAATAAATTTCTTTGCCTCTTTCGGATAAATTTTCAACTGCCTGGACAAACCAAAAGCGCTCAATCCATAAACTATCCCAAAATTCACTGCTTTAGCCATACGCCGTGCTTCGGCATCCAGACGCTCAGCGGTGGTTCCAAATATTTCCACTGCGGTTCGTGTATGAATATCTTCGCCATTAATAAAAGCATCTATCAGCGCTTCGTCTTCTGACATATGGGCAAGTATTCTTAGCTCCACTTGAGAATAGTCAGCCGACAAGAGTTTATTTTCCCCTTCAGCAATAAATGATTTACGAATTTCACGTCCCATTTCTGTTCGAATTGGAATGTTCTGCAGATTCGGATTGCTGCTGCTCAATCGCCCTGTAGCAGCAACCGACTGGTTGAATGAAGTGTGAACCCGACCCGTTTTATTAAATATGTCTTCCTGCAACGCATCCACATAAGTGGATTTGAGTTTGCCCAACTGCCGATATAGTAGAATAACTTCTGGGAGATCGTGTTCGGTGGAGAGCTCTTCAAGCACCGAAACATCTGTGGAGTAACCGCTTTTGGTTTTTTTTATGACGGGCAACCCCAACTTCTCAAATAAAATTACCGAGAGTTGTTTCGGAGAGTTGATATTGAATTGCTCTCCTGCTAATTCATATATTTCTTTTTCCTTTGCCGTAAGCAACAGGTGAATTTTTTGTGAAAGCTTTTGCAAGTGCGGTTTATCTAAAGCCATCCCCTGCAATTCCATTTCACCAAGAACTAAAAGAAGGGGTAGCTCCAGCTTTTCAAAAATCTTAAGATCATCGCCTTTAAGAAGACCAGAAAGCTTTTCATACAACCGCCAGGTTATATCTGAATCTTCTGCTGCATATTCGGTCGCACGTTCAACCTCTACCTCATCAAAGCCTATTTCCTTTGAGGCCGTTCCGACAACCTCCTTGTACTTGATAGTCGTATGCCCTAAATGCTCCAGAGCCAGCGCATCCATATTGTGCCCTCGGCTGGATGGATTTAACAAATAGGAGGCGAGCATAGTATCAAAGGCAATACCTTGAAGTTCAATCCCTTCATTTTTCAAAACGATAAAATCGTATTTTATATTCTGGCCCACTTTTTTAATTTTTGGGTCTTCAAGAATGGGCTTGAGTTTTTCAAACACCCAATCTATCCCCAGTTGATCTGGCACCCCCAGATAGCTGTGCGCCAATGGGATGTAACAGGCCTCCCCAGCTTTACACGAAAAAGAAATCCCAACGGCTCTTGCCTGGACGGGACGCAGACTGGTTGTCTCTAAATCCAAAGCGAAAATTTTATTTTTCTTGAGCTTTTTAATCCATTTATTGAATGCTGCCTCTGTCAAAATGGTATCGTAATTTTTATTAAGAGTTTCAGCTTGCTCTTGAGTCTTTTCGGCACCCTCTTCCATCCCCTCCAACATTGAAGAAAACTCGAATTCAGAAAACAGTTTTCTCAAATCTTCATTTTTAGATGGTCGAACCTTCAAATCATCTAAAGAGCAATCCAGCTTCATTGCCGTATCAATGGTGACCAGCTTACGGCTCAAAAGGGCGAGCTCTTTATCCTGAACCAGTTTTTCCTTCAATTTTTTCTTTTCAATTTCATCGATACATTTGTAAAGTTCTTCTATCGAACCGTACTTTTGTATGAGTTCCGTGGCAGTTTTCGGACCCACCCCTTTCACTCCGGGAATATGATCACTGGAATCCCCCATCAACCCCATTACCTCAATCACTTTTTCTGGGGGTACCCCAAACTTTTCTTCAACTTCCTCAACTCCAATCCATTTATTCTTCATGGTGTCCAGCATTTTCACTTCCTGACTAACCAATTGCATCATGTCTTTATCACCACTGACAATAACTACTCTATAACCAGCTCTAGAACCTGTTAAGGCAAGAGTTCCAATAATGTCATCGGCTTCAAAACCTGGAACGCGAACACTTGAAATATTGAAAGCATCCACAAGCGGTTCAAAATACGGGAACTGTTTAGCGAGGTCTTCAGGGGGAGCGTCGCGGTTCGCCTTGTAGTCCGGATAAATATCGTGCCGGAAAGTTTTTTCTTTGCTGTCAAATGCAACGCATAGATAATCCGGTTTTTCATCTCTCACCACCTTTTGCAGCATATTGATGAAACCGTATAGGGCGTTTGTGGGAAATCCTTTGGATGTAGAAAGAAACTGCCTGATTCCAAAATAGGCGCGAAAAATATAAGAAGAACCGTCAATAATGTATAAGGATTTAGATTTTTCCATTAATAACTCGACTAAAAATTTGAATTCACAAGTATAAAGTCGCAGCTTTACCGTGTCTAATCATTTGTGATATGATTGTATTTTTACGCACCCAGAAACCCATTGAAATTAAAGGCTTAAATAAGTTCCTTGCAAACTATGAGCGCCCTAAAAGGTTCACATCTGGAAAATAAATCGCAAATGATCATTGACGCGGCTCAAAGAGCCCTGACAATTGAAAGCCAGGCAGTGGCAGATTTGGTCAACCGCATTGACGAAGACTTTGTGAATGTGGTTCACCATATCGATCAATGCCAACACCTCATCATCACGGGCATGGGCAAATCCGGGATAATAGGGAAAAAAATTGCTTCCACTTTTTCCAGCATAGGTTTGCCCACCCTGTTTTTGCATGCGGCAGATGCAAGCCATGGTGATCTGGGGATGATCATGAAAAATGATACCGTCATCGCCATTTCAAACAGCGGAGAAACAGATGAAGTTATAAAACTCCTTCCCTCTTTTAAGAGAATAAATTGCACACTAGTCGCGATAACTGGTAAACCCACATCAACCCTTGGTAAATGCAGCGATTATGTTTTAAATGTTAGCGTTCAGGAGGAAGCCTGCCCTAGAGATTTAGTCCCAACAGCAAGCACAACGGCAACCCTGGCTTTAGGAGATGCTTTGGCAGTTGCCTTCATGGAACTAAGAGGCATTCAAGAAAAAGATTTTGCAAAAAACCATCCCGGCGGCAGTTTGGGTCGCCGTTTACTAACTACGGTCGAGGATCTGATGCATTCCGGCGATGCTATCCCAATAGTATTGGAGGACGCCGACTCCGCATTGGTGATTGGGGAAATTTCACGAAAACGTCTGGGAGTAACTCTGGTAACAGATCAAGATGGAACCCTTAAAGGTTTTGTAACAGACGGAGACCTGAGACGCATTATGGAAAAAGGAGAAGATATCTCCCAAATGAATGCATCAAGTATGATGGTTAAAAATCCCAAAACCATTACAAAAGAAACCCTGGCAGCTAAAGCAGTCCAGATAATGGAAGAACATTCCATCACATCATTGATCGTTTCTAAAGAAGGTAAAATTGAAGGGGTCATTCACCTGCACGACATTCTCAAGGCAGGCGTTGTTTAATCTATTCCCAACCTATAAATACTTATGACAGGCCAAGAACTTCGCAATAAATTTATACAATATTTTAAAGACAGGCAACACGCCGTCATTTCCAGCTATCCACTGGTTCCTAAAAACGATCCGACGTTGTTATTCACCAATGCAGGCATGGTCCAATTTAAGGATGTCTTTCTCGGTGATGAAAAACGAGATTACAATCGGGCCGTAACCGTTCAAAAATGCGTTCGAGCAGGAGGCAAACACAACGACCTCGAAATGGTGGGGCGTACTGCACGCCACCATACTTTTTTTGAAATGCTGGGGAATTTTTCCTTCGGTGATTATTTTAAAAAAGAAGCCATTCAATATGGATGGGAGTTTTTAACCGAAGTCATTGGCTTGCCCCGCGACCGCCTTTTTATTTCCGTCTTTCAGGATGATGATGATGCCTTCAATATTTGGGCAAACGACATGAAAATGCCGCGGGAGCGCATTTATAGAATGGATGAAAAAGATAATTTCTGGGCTATGGGACCTACTGGACCTTGTGGACCTTGTTCCGAAATATTCATTGATCAGGGAAAAGCGATCGGATGTGGAAAACCCACTTGTGAGGTGGGTTGTGATTGTGACCGCTATCTGGAAATTTGGAACCTGGTATTCATGCAATACGATCGAGATACCTCCGGGAAATTAGCTCCTCTTCCAAAACCAAGCATCGACACAGGGATGGGATTAGAACGTCTAGCTGCAGTAGTTCAAGGGCGCACCACCAACTACGACACAGACTTGATGATGTCCATCATTAATGAATCCGCAAAAATCACTGGACGCGAATATGGCATTAATGATGAAGTAAATGTTTCCCTTCGAGTGCTGACCGACCATGCGCGTGCTGCAACTTTTCTTATTGGTGATGGTGTCATACCCTCCAACGAGGGTCGTGGCTATGTACTTCGAAAAATCATGCGCCGCGCCTTACGACATGGAAAACTGCTCGGTCAAAAAAATCCTTTCTTTCACAAAATCACCAACAAAGTAATTGAAGACTTTAAGGATGCCTATCCTGAATTAACAGGTAATAGCGACTTCATTCAAAGAGTCGTGCTCAACGAGGAAGAAAGCTTTGGCAATACGCTGCATTTTGGGACACAACGTCTGGAAGAAATCTTACAAAAAGTCCAAAAAGAAAATCTCACATCCATTCCCGGTGAAGAAATTTTCAAACTTTATGACACCTATGGCTTCCCCACAGACCTGGTTGAAGAAACAGCAAAAGATGCTGGACTGGGAATGGACATGGCGGGATATGAAAAAGCCATGCAGGAACAAAAAACGAAAGCCATGGCTTCCTGGAAAGGTTCGGGAGAAAAAGAAGTGGCCTCCTTTTACAAAGAGTTTTCGCAGAAGTCACCCGCCACCGGATTTGATGGCTATGAGTCAACAGAAGGACAAGCAAAGATATTAGCGATTCTGAAAGATGGAACCAAATTGGATTCAGCAAAAGCCGGAGACAATATTGAACTGCTGGTAGACCGAACACCTTTTTACGGAGAGTCGGGCGGTCAGGTGGGTGATTCTGGAAATGCCTTCAATGAGAAAGTACAAATGGAATTGCAGGATGCGACAAAGCCCCTACCCGGCTTAATTGTGCATAAAGCAAAAATCACAAATGGTTCTATTGCAACAGGCGATTCTTTAACGATGCGGATTGACAAATCCACTCGAAATGACACCGCTTTAAACCATTCGGCAACCCATCTTCTACATGCTGCACTCAAAGAAGTTTTGGGGGATCATATCAAGCAAGCTGGCTCCCTGGTAGCTCCTGACCGATTGCGTTTTGACTACACTCATTTTTCCCCTCTAATTGAAAAAGAGAGAGGCAAAATTGAAGCCCTGGTAAACAAAAAAATCCGGGAAAACATTTCGGTCTCCACCAAGGAGATGGAAATCGAAGATGCGCTCAAAGAAGGGGCCATGGCTCTTTTTGGGGAAAAATATGGCGATCAGGTTCGAGTGGTAACGGTTCCCGGTTTTAGCATGGAGTTGTGCGGTGGCACTCATGTTTCTGCAACAGGGGATATCGGACTATTTCGAATCGTTTCGGAAGGGGGCATTGCATCAGGTGTCCGACGAATTGAAGCGGTTACCGGACAAACGGCTTATGAGAAAGTTCACTCAGAATATGGAACCCTGGCTGCAATACGTTCTCTTCTAAAAGCCCCATCAGATGAAGAGATCTCAAAAATCAAAAAGCTTCTGGATAAGAATCGCGAATTAGAGAAAGAGATCAGCCAATTAAAAGAGAAAATGATTAGCGGCAATGAGTCTTCTGACAATGATAATATCCAAAAACTTGGAGATGTTTCTCTTTTAATTAAAAACCTTGATGAAACTGATGCAAAAACACTACGAACCTATATCGATAACGCCAAGAACAAACTCAAATCGGGCATCGTGGTTGCAGGTTCAGTCACAGATGGAAAAGTGGCTATGGCAGCAGGCGTGACCAAAGACCTGACAGATAAGTTTCATGCTGGAAACATCATCAAAGAAATTGCCGTCATCGTGGGCGGAAGTGGTGGCGGTCGACCCGATATGGCGCAAGCCGGAGGCACCTACACAGACAAACTCGATGATGCCTTAAAAAAGGCCGAAGAAATCATCAAAGCCACCGCTTAGACCTCTCTACTTCTCTAAACATTCCAGGTTATTCACAAAGCTTTTGGCATAATCCAGACTGGTCAATCGTCCTGGAATCGGGTATTATTTTCACTTACCTGACTAATTTTATCCGACATATTTGTAAGGATTCAACTATGAGCGAAATTCTTGGAGCAACCGGGTCCACCTCCCCGATCAACCCCATCCGTAAAAAAGAACTGGATGATAAGTGGAAGGACATCGTTACAAAAGCAGTGACAGATGAAACCTTCAAAAAGCAATTGGTCGCAGATCCTATGAAGGCTATTGAAGAGCAGGGCTTGATAGCCGTTGACGGGGTAAAAATTGCGTTTGACGAAGTCACTAAAGTCCATAAAGTCGGTGTTGATAACGGATCCAATGAAGAAGTAACAGCCGAAGGAAAATGGTGGGGCATTCGTTTAAAAATGATAAAAGAATTTGGTGTGGAACTGAACCGGCAAGTGGGAACCGTTGCTGGCTTCGAAGAAGGAACCAAGGCCAGAGAAATTATTTAAAAGGGGTTCTAATAATTTATTGGCATTATTACAGGTTTGCTGTCACTTGGCCTTTGAGTTTTTAGTGTTGCCCTGAAATCTATGCGCCCGTAGCTCAGCTGGATAGAGTAGCGGTTTCCGGTACCGCGGGTCGGAGGTTCGAATCCTCTCGGGCGTACCATTATTTTCAAATACTTAAGAGTTTTACTTTTCATCATTATCCAGCATAGTAATTAAATAGTAACTTTAAGGGTGGTGATAAAACCCTAAGAACCCACTTCTAAGTCAGCATTCCCACTTTCGGCCTAACCGTTACAGAAGCTGGGGGTTGATAGTTATGCGAACTGTGTGATCGACTAGTAGAGACCGCGAATGCCACCTAAAGCTTGAGGGCTGATAGGTTTTGCTTTTACAAAGGGTTTAAATCCGGCTGCTTCTGCTTCTTCGTATGAGCAAAACCAGGTTTCGCCTTGTTTGGGGTTTATAACAGTAGCGTCATACATTTGTTGCCCCAGGATGTGATAAATCTTTTCCCCGTCGTTGGTGACGTCGCCTTTGATGTCGCAAGGCAATTCCACTTCTCTTCCCACCGTCCAGATCTTTATTCCCAAACGTCTTTTTTCAACTATTTCACGCAACCTGTAAAGATCCTTTTCGTCCGAGGAGTTTTCAAGGATGAGAACGATACCCGGAGTCCTCCCGGTGTTTACCGAGTGGTTTCTGGATTTCCTCATGGCCTGGTTCCACTTTTTGCCAGTTTCAACCTCAACGGCATGGGTATCTGTCAGGCAATCAACGGTGGTATTGGCCTGCGTTTTATAATCGATTTCACCATTGTGTTTGGCGCACCATTCCTTTTGGTATTCAGCCTCACTGCTATTTGCAAAAACAGGTGCGGCCCCCATCATGCAGACCAAAATTGTAAATACGATACGTTTCATGGCAGACAAAATAGTAGGTGAATCTTTCAATGTCAAGGGGAACCGAAAAAAAATAACGGGAAAAAACAAAGGTTCTTGACTGCATCCGGTGTTTGGAGGTAAGTTTGGGGCAACCGTTTATCCCTTACTGATATTTTTGATTTAAGTATCCCTTGAAAAAGATTTTCCTATTTGTTTTTCTCGTTTACTTTTCCTCCTATACCATTTCTGGGAGTTCTGCGTTTTCTTCATCCTTCCACAAGAATCTGCCGGAAAACAGGCGCGAAGAAATTACGATCATCGATGATCATTCTGTGAAGGTCGGGTTGGGTCCCGATCAGCGTTCAGTGAGTAGCAATATTCTGGACGCGGTGGGAAGCATCCCTTCCATAGATGGTGCCGCAGAACCGGAGGTGGTTTATGTGAACAAGGAGAACGTTCATCATATTAGAGAAGGACTTTACGCCTGGGATCGAGCAGGAAAGTATCGCGTTCGGTTGACCACGAAATACATCCGCGAGTTTGGTGAGATAATTATTCGGGTTCCTGAATCGGCTTTGGCAAATCCTAGTATTGATAAAACTGAAGAACCCGACACCCCTTTGGAGCTTTCGTATTACCAATCCCTTCCGGAAAACAAGCGCGAAGAAATTACCATCATTGACCCGTTTATGGTAGAGGTGGGCATGGGCACTGACTTGATATCTGTCGCATCAAATATTCAGGATGCGATAAAAAGTATACCTTCTGTCAGTGGCGAAGATTTTCCTGAATTTGTAAATGTCAACAGCGATCCTATCTTCTTTATTGGAAACGGTCTCTATAGTTGGGATTCAGAGGGGAGCAATCCCGTAAGGCTCACTACGCCCTTCATCAAAAAGTTTGGCAATATTAAAGTATCTGTACCTGGGAAACTCCAGTCTCCACCTGATGAAATTGAGATAGAAGAACCCTCTCCTACAATCACTGAGAAAAGAGAAACACCTGTAGTCATCGCTAAAGAAAGTATCATTGCGAAAATTCCCTCTCCAGCTAAACCACCCATAGCCAAACCCAAAAAAGAAACTGTCGCTAAAGTAATTGCACCAACAATCAAACGGGCACCTGTTGCCGTCCCGAATGCTGAAAGAGTCGCGAGTGTTCCAGGGCCACAGGAAAAAATCGAACCTGAAAAACCGGTAGTAGTCCCTTCTCCGCCAAAGGCGAAAGGGTTTGGGTTAAAAGGTTTCCGGAAGGCCTATTTTGGAATGGATATTGACCAGGTTAAAAATGCAATTCAGGAGGATTTCCATATCGATGATTCACTGATAAAAGTCACCGGACAGGGCAAAAATATTATTGCCATTTCAACAGACAAACTTTCTGAAAGTGGAGAGACCGCTTCGGTTCAGTATCTTTTTAGAATTAAAGATAAAAAATTGGTAAGAGTTCACGTTATATGGGGACCTTCCGAGAACACAGACAACCTTGCGGTGAAACTTATCCAGCAATTTTTGAGTTTAAGGTTTCTGAAAAGCCAAACTCCAGAATCCCATGATTCCAACCTTTATTATGGAAAAGATCGCCACGGCAATGAATTGAAACTTTCCTGGGTAAAAATGCTAAATGACAATGCTTCGCGGCGACCTCTCTCATTATCTTATCTTGCCCCTGCTCCATAATTAGCCATATTTTCTTGCTAAATCATAAAAGCATGGTAACATTTAGTGTAAATATATAACTTTCTGGGGAGAACAAGTTATGAAAATCCACACCCACCCGCTTGGGTTCCATTTCAAACCAAAACATCCCCATCATATAGAACGAGGTCCAAATAAGCTTCACTAGGGCTTTGGGGCGCATTTCATATTCCCCACATTTTCCCCACATTTGGGGGATATCTTATGCAGAAAAATTATATTAGCGTTGTTGTGGGCAAAATAGCACCCGTTAATATTTAAAGAAAGGCTATGAAGTGGAAATTCAGGAATTGTTTCAAGGGGATGTCGAAATCCCAACGCTGCCAGAAGTTTACTATGATTTTAAAGAGGTCATGGAAGATCCTGATGGTTCATTTGAAAAAATATCCGAAATTATTTCCACAGATACCGGACTTACGGTTCGACTTTTAAAAATCGTCAACAGCGCTTTCTATGCCTTCCCCTCTCAGATAGAAACCATCTCGCATGCCATTAGTGTGGTCGGCCTGGAACAATTAAATAACCTTGTTCTTTCAACGGTGGTAATGGATCGTTTTAAAGGCATTCCGGACAGTGTAATAAATATGGAGTCTTTCTGGAAACACAGCATAGCTTGTGGAATTGGAGCAAGGGTGATCGCTTCCCATAAAAAAGAAATCAATACAGAAAGGTATTTCGTCGCCGGAATGATCCATGACATAGGCCGATTAGTTATTGCCCTGGCAGCACCTTTTAGTATTCTTTCGGTTTTCATGCGTTGTAAATCCGAAGAAATTTCACTGCATGAAGCAGAAAAAGATATTTTAGGGTTCAACCATACCGATGTTGGCCAACTCCTCCTTAAAAACTGGCAACTTCCTGAATTCCACCAGAATGTAGTTGGAAACCATCACCATGGAAGTTCATCAATTAATTTAGAAGCAGGAATTCTGAATTTAGCGGACCATATAGCGAATGAATTAAAGCTTGGAGATAGCGGAGAAGGTTTGTTCCCTCCTGCCCTTGATGAAGAAATTTTAGGCCAGCTTCAACTGCCTGAGGATCTCGATATAGAAAAAATCAAAGAAGAAGTCGAACAGCTCTATAATTCTACCAGTTCGATATTTTTACAGGCCGCCTAAACTGCCCAAAATACCCTGCCCATCCTTGCTCATTTAGGGATTTACAATTATTTCCACATCTGCTTTCAATTTGCTCAAATTGGCTATTTAATGTTAATTCAGATCCATTATATTTATATTTTTCAATAACTTATTAAAATTACCATTAAAGCTCCTTCAGGAAAACTCCGATAATTAGGTTATAGAGAGGAAATTATTATGAAAATCGACCAAATCTACGGAAAAGAAATTTTCAGGGTAAATCCTTTACCGCAAAAAAAGAAAAGACGCGGAAAAACATTCCAGGAGCAATTGGAAGAAAGCCTGAATTCCAAAAAAGAAGAAGTTCAAAAACAAATTAAAAAAAGCATTTTGGATATTCTGGTTTAACCCAAAACACCTGAAAAAACGACGCATCACGCCCAAAGCATTTCTATGTGAAAGGCTCTCAGCCTTTAATAAGCCGAGTTTCCCTCCTCATCATTAAATTTTCTTTATCATTTTAAACCCTTTTTCCTGTAAAAATTTTTGAGTAGGATGCTATAATTTGTTTCAAGATACAAATAGCTACAAGCCTTTTATGTCAAAATTCCAAGTTAAAGAGGGGGAAAATAGAATGAAGAGAGGAATGGTTTTACTAGGAGCTGTGCTTGCACTTTTCTTTTTAACTTCGTGCGCTTCAAATGGAACTGTAGTTCCTAAAGCTTTTCCAGGCTCTGCCGAAATGTTCAAAGTAAATGACTCCGGCACTGTAGAAGTTAAAGGATATGACATGAAAGACCAGCCTATGCACTGGGTTTTTGTTAGCTGCAACTATTGGAGTGGTTGTTATATGCGTTGTCAGGGACCAGTAAATACATGCAAGGACATAGCCACCAAATCTGACCTGAAAGTCAGCTACGTACAAAACGGTCATTAACTCATAGGATTTTAATCTCCAATAATTTTTGAGGATGCCAATACTTGTTTTGACATTCGCCTAAAATTGAGTCATTCTTACGAGTGCGTTGCCCGATGGGTTTAACAGGGAAACACATGGGGTTTAATATGGATGCCCTGAGAAGGAGGTGATCCCATGCTATCTGACAGTATTAGGGGAGCTTCCGGAGTAATTTGTTAACGCCAAGTTAACGGGAGCTCCTGTGCTTCTATAACGCCCCACTAAACAGTGGGGCGTTTTTTTTGAAATTTTGGCAGTCCCCACTTGGAGTTAAAATTTATATTTTTTATTAGACCGTTTCGATTTTTCTCTCTCAGTTAACAAACCACATGTCAGAAATTCAAAACCTAATATCCCAAGAAAACACTTATATTTTCCAAGCTTTTTTTGTAATTTTTTTGGCTCTCGTTACAGATTTAATACAAAAAAAAGTTTTTAGGGGATTATCCAAAAAAGCAGAAGAAACCAAGCACAAATGGGACGATGCCATCCTCTCCTCCATACCTCGTCCCCTGAGTGTAATCATTTGGGTTTCCAGCATTGCTTTTTCTGCAGAAATATTTCAAAAAGAAACAGGAGCTGTAATTTTTGAGGCATTTCAACCCTTAAAAAATGCGACTGTCATCGCTTCCCTAGCCTGGTTTCTAATACTTTCCATAAAGAAAACTGAAAAAAATTATCTTGCAAGTGGTGAGAACTATGACCCCACAACTGTAGACGCCATTTCCAAGTTAGCAAGGATTTCGGCGGGCATTACAGCGTCTTTAATGATTTTGCAAACATTAGGATTAAGCATCTCCGGGGTTCTGGCATTTGGAGGTGTTGGGGGAATTGCCATAGGCTTTGCCGCTAAAGATCTGTTATCAAATTTCTTTGGTGGGCTGTTTATTTATCTGGATAGGCCTTTTAATGTGGGAGATTGGGTGCGTTCTCCCGACCGGGAAATTGAAGGAACTATAGAACATATTGGTTGGAGAGTGACACGAATTCGAACATTCGACAAACGTCCGCTCTACATTCCAAATTCTATATTCTCACAAATTGCTGTTGAGAACCCGTCAAGAATGTCAAACAGAAGAATCAAGGAAACCATTGGCATTCGTTATGATGATGCCTCCAAAATGGAACAAGTTATTAAACAAGTTAAGGAAATGTTGCAAAAGCATCCAGACATAGACACGGGAAAAACCCTAATTGTAAACTTCAACAGTTTCGCACCCTCTTCTTTGGATTTCTTTATATATACGTTCACTAAAACCACAGACTGGATCAAATACCACGATGTAAAACAAGACGTTCTAATAAAAATCATAAACATCGTCGAAGAAAACGGCGCCGAATTTGCCTTTCCAACATCCACCATGCATGTTGCTAATCAAGCAATTTTTAAAAATCCTGATTCAAAAGATCTATAAGCAACCACCTGACTATCGAATGAAACTAAAATTTTATCCCATTTCGCCATCTCTTATTTTTATTTATGCATTGTTTTTTCTTTTAGCAAACGGCTGCGCAAAGCTTGGGCCAACAACATTAAAAAGTGAGCGTAGCAATTATAATTTGGCCGTACAAAAAACAAATGATGAGCAGTTATTGCTAAATCTTGCACGCCTTAAATATCGCGACACCCCTTTTTTCATGGAAGTCAGTAGTGTTGCCTCGCAATTCACACTATCGACAACGGCTAATGCCAGCGCTACCTTGCAAGAGGGAGTAAAAGGGCTTTTTGGTCTGGGAGGATCGGTTGGCATGACTGAAAAACCTACCGTCACCTATTCTCCCTTACAGGGAGATCAGTTTATTCAACGCGTTCTTTCCCCATTGCCTTTGGAAACCATTACACTTTTATATCATTCGGGTTGGAGCGTCGAAAGAATATTTCGCCTATGTCTTCAACGAATGAACAATATAAAAAACGCCCCTGGCGCTTCCGGCCCCACCCCAAAAAGGGCACCTCAATTTAGAGAATTCATTGAAGCGACAAAACATTTAAGAGAACTTCAATCGCAGGATGTTTTGAATCTTTTTTTTCAAAAGGAAAATGGAGTCCCCCATATTGTTTTACAAATTGCTGAAGAAGGCAGAAACCTTCAACCCGCAAACGAATTCGCAAGGGCGCTCAAGGTAGAACCAGGCAGAGACAGGTATGTCATTACATTTTCCCCGAAACAAAACGAGTCCGATCAAATCAGAGTAGTCACGCGATCACTTTTAGGAATATTGTTTTACCTTTCTCAAGCAGTGGAAGCACCCGAGGAAGACATAAGAGCCGGCAAAGTCACACGAACACTAAAACAAAATGGAGAAGCATTTGACTGGAGAGAACTTACTGGAGAGTTACTGAGAATCCGATCCAAACCCAACAGGCCCGACAACGCAACTTTAATGGTTTTTTACCGAGGCACTTGGTTTTATATTGACGATTCAGACCTTAAATCCAAATCAACATTTTCATTGCTATCCCAAATTTTTTCGTTGCAGGCAGGAAAAATAAAAGATAACAGCCCTGTTCTCACACTGGGAGTGGGACAATAAAGCAGGGCTATATATCCATTCTCCTTTTAAGATCGTTTCTTTTGCCTACCAATCTATCAATAAAAAGTTTTCCATCCAGATGATCTATCTCGTGTTGAACTGCACGCGCTTCATACCCTTCCATTTGGTAAGTCACATTTGAACCAAATTCATTTTGGGCCTCAAGTTCGATAAATTTTGCCCGGTTGACCTTACCAGTGTATTCAGGCACGGAAAGGCAACCCTCCCTTCCAACACTATTTCCTTCACTAAATAAAATTACGGGGTTTACAAGAACTAAATGACCATGGTTCTTGTGCTGTGGGCGGGAAGAAATATCGACAATAATAATTCTTTCAAACCGGCCTATCTGTGGAGCAGCAATTCCAACACATCCTGGGAGAGATTTTAGAGTTTCTTTTAAATTAGCAATAAAATTCTGAATCTTACTATCCACGGCTTTTACGATTTGAGAAACTTGTCGCAATCTTTCATCTGGATAAACCAGAATTTCGAGCTTAGCCATTAATTTAACCCAACATAGTATCAATGGGAACCAAATGTACAACAATCTCTTTTTCAATTATTAACGGCTGCAAGCTCTTCTCCAAACTTTCAAAACTACAATCTGCAAATCCCTCAATATGCATTATGTAAACCGGTTTTTCTGGAGTTCCCCCGACATCTGACTCAAGGTTTAAAATATTAAATTTTAATTCTGCCAGGGAACCCGTCACCGCGGCAACGATGCCAGCTTGATCAGCACCATGCACACTCAATCTGAAATTCGGTTCAACATGATGGTGCAAATTTCCCGCAATTTTATCTATGTGGAAAAACAATCCTAAATTATCCCATAGGGGCTTTAGCAAATTTTCAATTTGTTCCTTCTCAGATTCTATTTGCAACATAAGCATTACGGCAAAGTTACCCCCCAGCCTCGACATCGAGGCTTCACCCAGATTCCCTCCAGCTTCAAACAAAATCCGGCTTACTTCTGCAACGATCCCGGGGCGATCCTTTCCAACAAAAGTCACCATGTACCAGTTTTGCATTAGATCCCTCTATTCATCATGACCCCTCAACTCGCTCTGAAATAATTCAAGAGCCTCTCTTATTCTTCCAACAACAAACCTTTTCTCCGCTGGAGAAGTAGCACCCTCATCCATGGAAATCACAATATGCTTTTCATGGAGGCTTTGTCTTTCCATAAATACTGAAACCCTACCCCCCATAACAAAACCCGTTCCGCGAACCAATTCCTCCTGAATCGCTTTCAGATTATTTTTAACTACCAGCCCATTTTTATTAAATAATTGCCCCATGCTTCAAAAGTTTTAATTAATAAAATTTTTCATACCATTAATCTATAACACTTAACAAACATATAACCGAATTAAAATATCAACCCGGGCACGATGTGTGGTTACAATTGAGACCCTGTAACCAGCCCCCTTTTTAAATAGCAATTTATTTTTTTTTGGGTTAAAGTAAGTGGCTTATACTGTTGAGTTTTTTGGTCTTACATTAATTTTTGGTTATTTTTTGATGCGAAAAATACGGGTTCTGGTGGTAGATGACGCTGTTGTAGTACGTAAAATTGTTACAGACACGCTGAGCTCAGACCCGGACATCGAAGTTATTGCTACCGCTGCAAACGGCAAAATTGCTCTGCAAAAAATCCCGCAATTAAATCCTGACATTTTGACGCTCGACATTGAAATGCCTGAGATGGATGGCCTTGAAACCTTGGCCGAAGCCCGCAAACTCTATAAAGACCTTCCCATTATCATGTTTAGCACTCTTACTGAAAGAGGGGGTGCCAAAACCTTAGAGGCTCTTTCACTTGGAGCAACCGATTATGTAACCAAGCCGGCCAATGTAGGGAGCGTATCTGTCGCAATGCAACGGATTCGCGATGAGTTGATTCCAAAAATAAAAATGTTTTGTTCAAAAAAGGCAGGTCTGGACGCACCGGTGGCAGCAATTCCAAAGCCGGTTGAAAAAGCAGCTGCGGCTCCTGTTATTAAAAAACCCATTCGGCCCCGCCCTATCAATCAAAAAATAGACATACTTTCAATTGGAGTTTCGACAGGAGGCCCCAATGCATTGGCTGAGTTTTTTCCAAACCTGCCTGGAGATCTTCCAGTTCCCATAGTTCTCGTGCAACATATGCCGCCTTTTTTCACCAAGCTTTTGGCAGAACGATTAACTGCTAAATCACCCCTCGATATTCAGGAAGGAAAGGCTGGCGAAAAACTAAAACCAGGGCAAGCATGGATCGCACCTGGGGACTACCATATGGTTCTTGAAAAAAAAGAGGATGGAGTTTATATAAAAACTAATCAAGAACCGCAGGAAAATTCATGTCGACCTGCAGTGGACCCCCTTTTCCGTTCTGTGTCTGACATATACGGTCCAAAAGTACTATCGGTTATTTTTACAGGAATGGGGCAGGACGGGATGAAAGGCTGCGAACAAATTAAAAGTAAAGGTGGCTACGTGATCGTTCAGGATGAGGAGACTAGTGTGGTTTGGGGTATGCCTGGATTTGTGGCTCGAGCAGGATTAGCCGATGAAGTTCTCCCTCTAAATCAAATAGCATCCAGAATCATAGCAATGGTAAAAAAATAAATTCCAGATGAAAAAGTTTAACTGGCTATAGCAGGACTTGTATCTATGTTAACTGCTTTCTCCGCATCCAGAATTAATAGCAACTTACCCTCCAGCTTGTAAACGCCATACACCAGTTTCCTTACTTCCTCTGGAATGGTCTCCGGTGGACGCTCGTAGACATTTTCTGGTACTTCGAGAACATCTCCTATCTCATCAACCAAAAGGCTCACTACGCTATCGCCGGTTCTAACCACCACATTCATTGGATTTTGACCCTCAGGTAGCTTTTCCATTTTCAACCGCTCACGCAGGTCAATGGCCGTGATAACCTGCCCCCTAAGATTGATCAAGCCACGAATTTCCGGAGGTGCTAAAGGAATATGAGTCATTTCCTGATATCGAAAGACCTCTTGTACCGTTTCAACACCTACCCCAAAGAAATGTCCGTCCAGATAAAATGTGCAAAACTGCTTTTCTGCTGTCATCAGTTAACCTCCTCTGCTAGAGCAACACTGGTGGTTTCTATCAGAAAACTCGGGTCGGCATCTTGAACTATGGCCTCAATATCAAGCAAATCTGTGACCCGATCCTGTACCACCACAGTTCCCAAAACACCGGGACGATTGGCCCCTCTTTTTACCAAAATATTTTCTTCAACAATGTCGATGATGCGTCCGACAATTAAACCAACGCTTCTTTCATTGCGGGTGAATACTACGGCTTGCATCAATTCATCGTTTTCCCCTTGCCTTTCGGCTCCCTCAACATTGAGATATTTCTTTAAATAAATCAAAGGCATGATTTCGCCACGATATTGAACCACTTCCTGATCACCCGATTGTTCAATCTCTGAGCGTTTAAACTCTTCGAGTCTTGCAACTTCTGAAAGGGGTATGGCCATCCGGTCGTCCTCTTCCAACCCAAAAACCAGTAAGGTCTGGCGGTCTCCATTCATAGATTGAGAAGATGAGCTGACTGCAATAGATTTTTCTTGATGTTCTGTAATAACTCGAGCTTTTTGGGCTAGACCCATAACATCCAAAATTAAAGCCAGCTTTCCGTCTCCCATAATCGTTGCACCAGAAAAGGCAGCGAGTCCTTTCAATTGTTCACCAAGAGGTTTAACAACAATTTCTTCTGTGTCACTAATTCCCTCAACTACCAAGCCAAACTGGCGGTCATCCGCATGCAAAACAACAATGTTGATCGCCTCATCTTCGACGGCTCTCTCAAGCTGCAACTCTTCATGCAAATAAACCAACGGAAGAAGGTTTCCGCGCAATCTATAAACAGGTGCACCTTGTATCTGCTCTACGGATTTCTTCGCTTCTTCACCATCCAGCCGAACCAGTTCCAGAAGGTTTACTTGAGGAATAGCATAACGCCCGCCACCGGCAGTTATAATTAACGCGGGAATAATAGCCAGGGTTAATGGAATTTTTACCCGGAGGGTAGTTCCCTTACCTTTGCGACTCTGGATATCCACGGTTCCACCGATTTTTTCAATATTAGTGCGCACAACATCCATTCCCACTCCACGCCCGGAAACATTGGTTACTTTTTCAGCTGTTGAAAAACCTGCCGCAAAAATCAAGTTGACCAATTCACGATCACCCATACGATCGGCCTGTTCTTGAGTGATAACCTCTTTTTCCAGCGCTTTCGCCTTAATTTTTTCCGGATCAATTCCACCCCCATCATCAACGATCTCAATATTTACCTGGCCTCCTTCATGAAAAGCTCTTAACAGCAGAACACCTTCTTCATCTTTTCCATTTTCTGCACGCTTTTCTGGAGATTCTATTCCATGGTCACAGGAATTTCTGACAATATGTGTGAGCGGATCCTTAATCGCTTCAATCAGTGTTTTGTCAAGTTCTGTTTCCTTCCCTTCCATTTCCAGGCGAATCTTTTTGCCAACTGCCATGGAAAGATCGCGAACAACTCGAGGGAACTTACTCCAGATATTTCCAATAGGTTGCATTCGGGTTTTCATAACCCCTTCCTGAAGCTCGGTTGTAACCAAATTTAAATGTTGACTGGTGGCGATGAAACTTGAGTCCGCCCCGGTAGGAACAAATTGCAGGATCTGGTTTCGCGCCAACACCAATTCCCCTACCAGGTTCATTAACCGGTCGAGAATTTCAACATCAACACGAATGCTGGAATCTGCAACGCTTCTTTGCTCATTGCGGCGGTCAGGTGTTGTCCTTTTATCACCAGCTTTAGCAACATGTTGAGCCTGCTCGGCAGGAGTGGACTGTCTGCGGTCCTTCTTTTCTGCAACTACGGGAGCAGCTTCAGCAACCGGTTCGGCCTTTTTCTCTGCAGCAGCCGGTGCCGAGGCTTGAGCAGCCACTTCTTTTGCCCCTTCATCTGTTAATAGTTTGCCGAGGGTGATAATCAGCTGCGTATAATCCACATCGCCTTCATTTTTTTCGTTTTCAATGCATCCAAGCATGTGTCGGATAGCATCAACCATAGCAAGCAATGCACTGGTCCGTGCCGGGTCTAGAGCCAACACACCATCTCTTAACTTACCCAAAAGGTTTTCCCCAACATGAGCAACCCTTTCCAGTTTATGCAAGCCAATAAAACCACAGGTTCCTTTAATAGTATGGATGGTTCTAAAAATGCTACTAAGAATATCTGTGTTTCCAGGGTCTTCTTCGAGCTCGATCAGATCCTTATCCAACTTGTCCAGGTTTTCATAACTTTCTACAAGAAACTCACCCACAATGGGCTCCATTTCCTCATCAATCTCTGCAGAAGGTGGAATAGTTTCGATTTCGGGTTCGGCTGCTGGTGGAGCAGCAGGTGCTTCTTGAACCGGCTCCTCAGCAGGAACAGGAGCAGCTTCTTCTACTGCAGGTGCAACGGCTTCAGTGGAAGCAGCTTCAGACGGAGCATCATCAGCCTGCAAACGGGTTAGAGTTTCGACCAACTCAGAGTAATCAACAGAGCCTTCGTTCCTGTCATTTTCTATACAGGAAAGCATCTGCCGAATAGCGTCGACCATGGCAAGCAAAGCACTGGTTCGTGGTGGGTCCAAGGCCAAAACACCATCCCTTAGTTTACTCAACAAACTCTCACCAACATGAGCCACTGACTCAAGTTTGGTAAAGCCTATAAAACCACAAGTGCCTTTTATTGTATGGATAGTGCGGAATATACTAGATAATATACTGGTATCGCCTGGGTCTTGTTCCAGGTCTATGAGGTTTTGATCAAGTTGATCGAGGTTCTCATAACTTTCCACCAGAAACTCATTGATGATTTCACCCATCGCATCATCTTCTAGTCCACCACCTTCATCAGAATTCAAATCTGGTGCTACCGGTTCGTCATTACTCATCACATGCCCCTCACTTAGATAAACCCGTGACATTAAC
>Ga0114932_10001395_pt1 | contig 27500 bp, 29 predicted proteins | sample 2SBtaG_2_FD_87286 | JGI IMG/M metagenome (GOLD analysis project Ga0114932, IMG submission 87286) | Deep subsurface microbial communities from Kolumbo volcano to uncover new lineages of life (NeLLi) - 2SBTROV12_ACTIVE470 metaG | ecosystem: Environmental > Aquatic > Marine > Volcanic ...
ATAGTTTTACGCAATTTGCACTTGCCATGCTCATCCACCCCATGGATACTAAAAACATATTTGGCTAAATCGATGCCAACAACTTTAATTAAAGACATATGGGCTCTCCTCGTTTTGGTTCAATTACCACTATGGCACATTGTGGCTAAGTGGATGGGGAGTCCATATCATTCGTTGGGCACCATGGATGAGCTATTTTCGAAACTTTAATATCTTGCACATAGATGGAATTGCAGGACTTTCTGTCGGCATAATACTTTTCATTCTTCACGATTGGATTAGCATTACGTATAACATACCTATTTTAACCGTATTCGTTTTTTCTGCAGCAAATGTTGGATACGGAATTTACGCTTCATCTCTTGCATTCTCGCAGACAAGAAAAGTTTTCTCTATTGCTTTGCTAGCCGCTTTAAACTTGCTCTGGGGAGTTGTATGTTTCTCAGTGGTTTTGTTTTACAGTGAAACCCTAAGTTTGTTTGGTATTGTTTTTATATGTCTTGAAGGGGTATTTGTCAGTACTCTCGCTGCCTATGAATGGCATAATAAATCTAATTTAAAGTACATATAGTATATGAATTAGGCAAGAAATAGAGAATAAACGTAGAAATAAAGATAAGCCAAATAACGTTAACCAACAATGGTCTGGAGACATCACTTACATCAAAGTAGGTTTGACGTGGCATTATTTAGCAGTGGTTATTGACCTGTATTCACGTCGAGTTGTAGGTTGGGCATTAGGTAAAAGTAAGACAACAGAGCTGACCCTTAAAGCACTTAAGCTCGCTATTAAGAAGAGAGAACCAACGAGCTCAGTATTGTTTCATACATACAGGGAAGCGGAGTATCGCGCTCATGTGATTCAGACATTCTTGTCAAAGAATAATCTTAAAGCAAGCATGAACAGGCCTGGTTGTTGTACAGACAATGCGGAAGTAGAGTCTTTTTTTCACTCATTAAAAGCAGACTTAATACGAGGTAACAGGTATGACATGAGCGATAAATTGTATTCTAAATTAAGAGGTTATCTGAATTATTTTTATAATAGACAGAGACTACATTCAAGTTTAGGATATAAAACACCGGCTAAGTTTGAATTGGCAGTTAAATAAAACGTGGACGGTGTCCATTTTATCGGGTGAAGATCAATTCAAAACTGCTGATTCTTACTCTTTCGGCGCTAATTCTAGTAAGCTATTTTACGCCTGTTGAGCAAGGCGTTACATTAATCCACGAAACGGAGTTTAATCAATGAAGTGGGAATACAAAACGGTTCATTTCGGATACCAAGGTTTATTTTCGTCAAAACTTGACGCGCAAGCCTTACAGGATGATTTAAATAGGTTAGGCAGTAATGGCTGGGAGCTTGTTGAACTTGAGTTCAATATGGGTAGTTTGGCTAACAATACTGCTGCAATTGCTATTTTAAAACGCCCTAAATAAGGACTGTGGATTCATTTAACTCGTACCTAGACAACAAGAGGCAAGTGTTGCTAAATGAACACTCGACTAGGAGATTAATGATTATATGAAAAGTAGACATCTTAAGAACCATAAATCTAATGGTATTGTTGATTTGTTTACTCCCCACACAGAGTTGGCGTTGTTGAGCTCGATGCGAAAATCTAAGATTTTAACAATAATGGTTATAGCTTTTGTATTAGCGATTGTTGGTTTCGTATTTTTCTTATTAAAAATGGTTAAATAAACATTTTTCTCTGAAGTTTAAGGAGTAAATTATAAAACTAACAACTTTTGAATATAGTAAGCTCAGCAGAGTGCTAAAACTATGTCAGTTAGTTTAGACAACTTTTAGAATAAAAATATTAAATCTAAGGATCGTACAATGCATAAATCTTACTTTTAATAACTTTATTATTTGCTTTGGCAGCATTTACATCAACACAAGAAACTGAATAAACTCGGTCGAATTACCAGACTTTTTGCACAAATAACATGTCAAACTTGTTGAAGAGCATTGGACTATGATTAAAAAAAGTTGAACTAAGATATCCTGTTTCTGCAGCAAGAAAATACATCTGGTTGCGTTGACTTGATTATTGGTATAAGTCAAAACAGAAAACCTAAGGATTACAAAGTTCGCTCTTTATTCCCTAAAAACATTTTGATAAGAATGCTTCGACAGCATTGACCAATTGGAAATGGGAAGCGACCGAAAAAATAAGGATAGTAATCCTGCCCTAACTTTTGTTCGTTTGGATTTTTCGGCAAGTAAAAATCCAACTGATATTAAATACATTAAAAATTATCCAGCCCGTGAAATTTAATTTCAACAAGAGAACAATCGTTGACAAAGCAAAATTAAAAGTAAGAACTAAGCTCAGTTGATTTTGAGCGTATCCAGCAAATTCTTGATAATTGTTTTAGTAGTTATTTATGGCCTTATAGGAATAGGGAGTTCATTTTGAAAATGAATAAAAAAAGTTTCAGCAACGTATCTAAATCACTCGCTGTTGGTTTTACGTTTGGTGTTGGAATCGTAAGTTTTATTTTAGCTATGTATTATTTAGTTCAAGATTACTCCAATAGTCACCTGCAAACAAAAACCTTATTTTACTTAATTACTGGCATTTCTTGAATTTATTTAGGCTGTCGTTTTAAAAGGCTTCAAATAAAAACGTTTAAATAGCAAGGTAGTTAATAGGCTGTATTCTAAATTATCTATTCTTAATTCGTTCGGTGTTAAAGCTAAAAACTTTAAAGATGGCTAATCAATGCGTCCCAAAGTATGGATGAATTTGTATTAGATAATTACATATTGTTATCTTTGGTAGTTTGAAAAACCTTTCGTTTTTTGTTTTAACTTCTAGTTATTTTTCACACATAAAGAGCGAAATCTGATTAATTTATGTGATCGGGATGTGCTTTTTAACTATTTTTTTCTTGCTTTTTAATTTGTTTTAGTAGGCATTTTCTGAATTCTTTTGCAGGTCAAGAAATGCGTTAGTTGCAGAGAAGGTATAAATGAAAAGCTCAGATAAAAATAATGAAAAACTCGAAAAGCCAATCATCTTTTGGGGGCAATAGGCGTTGCTATTGGTGCTTCACTTAGCACTGCAATGAATGTTGGCGGCCTTAATACTATCTTTATTACCCTCGTATGTTTCACAATAGGGTGTGTGATTGGGTACCTATCTAAAAAGTCACAAGATGGAGAAAAGTAACTAGCAAGCAACTCATACTCGATAATTGTGTGCCAAAGTTGAAGGACCTGCGCTTAAAGCTGTTTTATTTGACGGTTTATTTCTATGTGCGATTTCGATGCCTTTTAATTGACTCAAGTGCAAAGTCTAAACACAGTTGTTTTCAGGATTTCTTTGATCAGTTACAGTATTTACCTAATATAGGTCGCGCTGGTTTGAATTTTAGGTTGTTTCGGCCTTTGCAGTTAATTAACGCTTAAATTAAATAGCATGCTTTAATGCCTTAATTTTTAAGCAAAACCTGCAATTTTGAAATGATTTAGTTAAAAAAGATGTAACTAAGCGTAGTAAGCATGGATGATTATTTGGTTGTATTAGGCGCTTTGGTATTAGGTATTGTGACCGGCAGATTAACAACCTCAAATGCTAATCGCGCTTTCAAGTATCTGGCATATAAAGTCGATGCTATTATTGAGCATATAGGCATTGATTTTAAACCTTACCAAAATATGCCTAAAGAGGTACTTTCAGCACTCGATGGTGGAGAGAGAGTTAAAGCGATTAAACTTTATCGTTGCTTTTCAAGGGGAAGGTTTAAAAGAGGCGGCTAAGGCAATTTCTTATTTCGAAGATAATCGAGACACCTAAATAAAACAAGCGAAGTAAACGGGTTAATTAAATGTGGGCACCCATTACTTCGTTCAATATTTTAGCCCACATTTAATAGCCTTACTCGGGGCGATGGTTTTAAGGAGAAAGAGATGAATCCTGCAATTAAAGGGTTGGGTGAAACGATATTAAGAGTTCGAGATCTGAATAAAATGAAAGAGTTCTACTCTAACATTATTGGTCTTGAACTGATTAAAGAGTTTCCTAAGGTGGCATTTTTTAAAATTGCAGATGGGTATGGTGGTCATACACAAGTAATAGGTTTATTTGCTGAAGAGTTACCCAGAGCATTTGTGAATGACAACATCGCAACAGTTGAATCAGCATGTTCTAGCCTGCATCATTTTGCATTAGAGATTTCGTCAGAAGATTATTTAGCTGAAAAAACACGCTTAGAAAATGCAGGGTGTGAAGTCATTATAGCGGAACATACTTGGTGTCAGTGGAGATCGATTTATGTCAAAGACCCTGAGCAAAACGTAGTAGAGTTAGTGTGTTACGATAAGTCTGTTTTGTAAAAGCATGGCGAATTGAGTTACTGGGTAAATTACTGAGCCGCTCCTTGCAAATACTGTGCTGCTAGAGAGCAACCCAGTAAGATTTCCGATTCAAATGCCGTTAAACAGCATTTATGTATCGAAAAATCAGTGTTCAGAAGTGAACACATAACACGAAACTGCAGAATTTAAATCTATTTCGTTAAGTAAATCCTGTGAATGCGGTATTAGTTTAATGGTTCTATTCATTCCAAATGTAGATAAGGGAAATATATGAAAAACAAAAGCCTATCTGACTCAAACTCATTACATATGCTGTACTCTTTTCTGCTGTAGTCTGTTTATTGTTTGTTTGGAGTTTTGAATTAGGTAAAACGACTGCGTTGAAGACGAACGCGAAGATAGCCGCAGCGAGTGAATAAAGAGTTAACATAAGCGGTCAGCCATAAAAGGAGAAAACATTGAGTATTGGAAACCATATTACAGGCAAGCTAAATAATATCGAATCGTTTATAGAAAATGCACCAATATATTTCTTACCTGTAAAAATCTTAGGATGGATATTACTGTTTTTAGCCCTGGTGGTAACGAACCTACTTGCCATAGCCAAGTGGCCATTATCAGCAATGTCAAACAAGGTGAATAAGAAAACCCAAAGTCTAAATGGGCCTTTGAATTTGTCTAGTGAAGAAGAGTTAAGAAAAACGTTAGATTCGAATGAAATTGTCTTGTTAGATTTTTGGGCGCAGTGGTGTGGCCCATGTTTGCTAATGAATAATACAATCAATGAGTTTGCGAAAGAGAATGCTGACAGCATCACAGTAGGTAAAGTTGATGTTTCATTAAATTCGACATTAAGTAAACAATTTGCAGTTAGAGGCTTACCCACAGTGATTGTTTTCCAAAACGGCGAGGAAGTCACAAGAAAAAGTGGTTCGTTAACAAAGACACAGTTGTCGCAATTGATAGCACAAGTAAAAAATTAAGCGCAGATTTTAGCTTGATAACTCACTCAGGTTAATTAAGGTGAAATGCTGAAATAGAGCGCATGAACATTAAACTCATCGAGGATAACAACTGGAATGATATCTTGGCAATTAAAGCTAAAGCCTATCATGAGGTCGATTTAGAAACGTTAGATGTTCTTAAGTCTAAACAAACGGCATCACCTGAAACTTGCTTTGTTTGTGTTTCAGAGCAGAATGAGGCTTTAGGTTATTTACTGGCGCATCCGTGGAGTGAGTCTGAGCCTCCAAAGTTATTTGTACCGTTATTAGCTAATGAAAATAGTGAGTCTCTATACCTTCATGATATGGCTGTTAGCCCTCATTTAAGAGGACAAGGAATCGGCCGTGCAATGTTAGCGAAGCTAATTAAAGTTGCCCACTCTAAGGGAGTTAAAAATATAACCCTAGTGGCAATTCAAGGTGCAGATAGCTTTTGGTCTTCGCTGGGTTTTAAAGTAAGACTAGGGGCAAAGATATCTTCGACTTTTGGTGAAAAAGCAGTTTTTATGGAGAGGATAATTGTGGCATAGCAGGCTTGCTTTCGGGAACATCATTGTGTTTCTTTGTAATTGCTGCACTTTGCTAGTCCGCCATTATCATAATTTAACCTTAGTCTGTTGTCTTTAGATAGCAGCATGAAGAGCAAAAAAGATGATAAGATCCATTTTACTATTTATTATTTTTCTATGTGGCCCCTCATTCGCATCAAAACAAATTGAATCAAAGCAGAATTTTGAGAAGTTAATGCAAGGTGTTTGGGCCGAATCATATACAGATGACGGAAAGATATTGTCTTACATGACCTATCTCCCAGAGGGAAGATTTCATGCTTTTGGCTACCTTGATGATGATATACGAAGCTATTGGTTTGCTGATGGGGTTTGGAAAATGGTGGGTGATCAGAGCTGTATCGTATTTAAATTCGATTCGTTCGGAATTACAAATAAGGATGAATTAGACTGTGTCACTATATTATCGGTCGATGATAATACGCTTATTTATTATAAAAATGATAAAGATAAGTCTATTCATACTTTAAAAAGAATTTCTACAGGGTTCATTAAGTAAACACTCATCATAAGTTAATCAAATAATAGCGAAGAAAAGCTGATTTTTTGTCGCTCAATTTTTTAGCTTGGGTATATAGTAAGAAGGCGTCTTGTTTTCTAAAGGAGTTGAAATTGATTTCGTTATGCAGGCATCTGAAATTCCTATTCTTAGGTTTTTTTATCACTAGTTCTGGGTTACATTGCCCTTGAACTTCTACCAAGTGCCTATACTGTCTTACCTAGTTATTACTCTTCATTTGTTATCATCGGCTCATTAATTTTTGGGGTTGGTGGTGCTATCTACATCACATATATTAAGCGTTAAGTTCAAAAATAGGACTCAGCATTTATGAACAACATTTTAATTCGTTTAATCAGTGGCCCCAAAACTAATTAGCAATCATAATTTAGCTCGAACAGTACGCCATGAGAGCTAAAATTTTAAAATAGAATTATAAAACAATGGAATTAATTAAATATTTAAATGAGCACTTTATAACCAAAAGTGAACTACTCGAGTGTTCAAAAATTACAGAACAAGAGCTTGAACAATTTCAACACGAGGACTTGGTGCCCAAAGCGTCGTACAAGTTAAAATTAAAATTGGTAAGTGACTCGTTTTTTGGCTCACATAATGAAAATCAAGAGCTTGAGTACTATTGTAAAGGCTATATCTCTTGGTTAGCGACCGTTAAAAGTTTAGAAAGCAACGAAGCCGTTTACTTAAACTTTGTTGAACGTTACAAAGCCGCCATAAATAGCTTAAAAGGTAAGGGGTACGCATCTGCAGATTATAAAGTGAATGGAGGTATAGATTTACATATTGAAGAAGAGTGGTCTCATTTTCTAAATGGAATCTATGGTCTGTGTACTAAGTCTGGTTTGCCAGAAGATATCGCCGCAAAAGAGCTCGCTATATTGATCATAAATGAAATCATTGAAGCGCCTACCTTAGATGAGAAGCAAAGAAAGCGTTTGGAGAGTGCAGTTAATCTTTTAGATTCAGTTAGTGCCTTGTTTGCACCGCATGAGAGATTAAAAAGTTCTCGTCATCGATTAGTAGATGAGATACGCCGCAAATACCAGCTTAAACCAAAAGAGCTTAACAGTAAGCTTGTTTAAAAGTGCAGATTAATCTAGTTTATTATTTAGCGTTTGTGTAATGATAATTTGCAAAAACAGTGAATTATTAAAGCCTACTTTTTGCGATGAAATAGAGTCTTATTTAAGGATAAAAAGGCAAGAAGCACATTTAGCAAATTCAATAAAGTATTTATAGAAAAGTCTTCCTGGATAATGGCGGTAAGTTCGCTTTTAATGATACTTTTTAAGAGTTCGGTGTTTGCCTTAAAGGTAGGGGCTTAAATAGGGCTACTGATTGGTATGATTTGCCCGTTTTTAAGGAAAAAACTTCCAACTTTTAAATATCTTATTAACCTGAGCTTTGGTTAAGAGATTTACTAACGTTATGATATTGAAATAATAAGTGCTTTTTTAAGTCTGCAGCCGGAGATTTTTATCGATAACTAGGCGAATTTAAACGTCAATAGCTAGCCTATTGCAAGTAAATTCAACGAAGTTAACGTTGAAAGTAGCCGCTGGAGATAGATTTATTATCCAGAGCTCAGGTTTATTAGTGAATTCTTTGCTTATTTTACCCTCAGTTTACTGAAAAAATTCAACAGAACAGGTTCATATTGCTTTTCAGTTTATTTTGACAGCCATTGCGGTCTCTGCATTATATTGGTTTGTCTTTAAATCTAAATGGGGGCCTTTTTGCAATTAAATAGAAGGCTGAGCGTTCAAATGAAAAGCGTCTTTAGTCTCTGGTTTCATTAAGCATAGCTTAATTTAAAGATTAGTAATGTTCTTAATTATCTTCTGAATTTATTAATAATTAAGCTTCATGACGCAATAGATTTCACCAAAAACAACCATGGCTTAACGCTTTTTGATTTAATTGGCTTGACCTTTTGTTGGACTACAACCTTTGTTTTACTCTTGATTATTAACCGTTCTTTGGGAGCCATAATCATTGATTTGCTCGAAGGAGGCTACCTGTCGTAAACATCTACAAAACCAAAATAATCAATAAATATGAATTTTAGATGTTCTTTGAGTTGTGATTTATTAAATGCGTTTTCAAAATGAGGAAAAACATGATGCAGCGTCTGTTAATTGTAACTTTGTTCTATTTTTTGCCTTCATTTGTTTATGGCAAACCAGTTGATACCTTGAAAGTGAAAATTGAGTTGCTTCTAGATTCAAAGAAGGCGAAGGTAGGGGTTTCTATCTGGGATCACAATGCCAAAGCTGTGTTGTCAGTCAATGGCGATTCTCAATTCCCCATGCAGAGTATCTTTAAGTTTCATATTGCAGCAGCTGTTTTATCAGAAGTTGATAAGGGCAAATGGTCTCTTGAAGACAAGATAAAGATCACACCGAATGATCTAGATAATGGGTTATGGAGTCCAATCCGAAAAAAACATCCAAATAGAACAGTTCTTACCCTGTCTGAAGTCATAAGATATACAGTTTCAGTCAGTGACAATGTAGGGTGCGATATTTTATTAAGTATGCTTGGCGGTCCGAAGAAACTTGAAGCCTATTTGCACCAATCAGGCATAAAAGATATTGCCGTAAAATATAACGAAGAAAACATGCAAAAGTCGTGGCAGCGTCAGTATGAGAACTGGACAACCGCGAATGCTGCGAATACCGCACTAAGTCAATTTTATATGAATAAAAACCTGCTTTCGGATAAAAGCCATCAATTTCTTTGGGATGTGATGAAGGGCTCTAAGACAGGTCGTAAAACAATTAGAGCGGGTGTGCCAAAAGATATACAAGTTGCGCATAAAACGGGCCACTCAGGTAAAAATGCGCATGGTGTGACAGGTGCTCAAAACGATATGGGTATTGTGTTTCTTCCAAATGGTCAACATTACTATATTAGTGTATTGGTAAGTAACTCTTATGAAACGAGTGAAACGAATCAAAATATCATTGCAAAAATATCTGAATTAACGTGGCAGTTTTTTACAAATAAAACCCTTTAGTGGTGTCATTTAATTCGTTTTAAGAGCGCACTAGCTAATAAGGCGCTCTTACATTAGTGGTAAATATTTAACGTGGCGGGTCAATTTGACCATTTACACTATTATTGACTCTAAACCAGCCTGCAATTGAAAAGCGTTCAGCCTTGGCTGGCAGAACTTCATGAGGAAACTCGTCACTTAGAAACGTTACAAGCGTGCCAAAATGTGGCGAAACACGGGTAAGTTCTTTGTCGTGATCTTCACTGTCATAAATGACCAACTCTCCGCCATTTTCGGCTTGCCAATCTGGGTTTAAATACAAGACAGTAGAAAGTAAACGGTTGGTTTGGCCCTTGAATGCATCAAGGTGCTTTTTGTAAAAAGCACCAGGCTGGTAGTGCGCAAAATGACATTCGTAGCTAAATAGACCCATGAATAAACGCTTATTCATGTAAGCTTTTAACTCATCCATATAGTCTAGAAAGCAACCTTCAAGTGCGTTGCTGTTATCTAACCAATGAATTTTGTCACTGCGAATGGTTTCATTCTTTTGATGATCATCTTTGCGACCTATACCTGCTTCATCAAACGTGTTGAAGTCAAACTCAGCAAGACGAGATTTTAGCGCCTGAAGCGCAGGTAAATCTTGGTCTAGCGTTTGAATGCTGTAGCCTGTAAATTGCAAGTCTTGGGCAATGTTGGCAAAGAGTTCTGTATTATTGATCACAAATCTGCTCATCTAAAATAGTTTGGCTGCGTTTTACCATAGAAAGAAATCTTAGACGAGCATGAAATTGATTTTATTGCGCTGGCTTAAGTTTTCACGCTATTTTTGTGTGTCTTTAATCGTTGCTAATAGATTATCTGAAGCATCTTCAATCAAATCTAACACTAGTTCAAAGCCATCGCCAGCACCATAATAAGGATCTGGCACTTCATCGTATTGGCTATCAGCGAAACTTAAAAATAGCTTAAGCTTGTGCTGATGTTCATTCGGACAACTAGCTTGAAGGTCTGCTAAGTTTTGCTTGTCAGCCGCTAAGATCAAGTCGAACTCTGTAAAATCACTTAGCTTAACCTTGCGAGAATATTGGCCCTTAAAGCTATAACCTCTTTTTTCACCCGCTTTCATTGAACGGTTATCGGGTTTCTCGCCACTGTGATAACCGATGGTGCCAGCAGAGTCTATGGTTAAATTTAACCCTAGTTCTTTAGCTTTGTGTTTCAGCACAGCTTCACCCGTTGGTGAGCGGCATATGTTACCCATGCAAACAACTAGAATTTTTGAAATGTCAGCGTTCATCAAAGTCTCTCCTTAATAGCGGTATTTATTCTAAAACCATTGTTTTACAAATAAAAGTAACAGGTTGTTCTATCATCTCAAGGTTTAGTTCATCTCGGTTGGGGTTACACTCCATAGCAAGGGCAAAACCATGTAAATAATCAACGAGCAAATGCAGCACGGTTTGTTGTGTGTCTGTATTTAAATCTAGTGACTCAGTTATACGCTCGAAACGTGCTGCGAAGACCTCGGCTGGGCCAATCATTTTACTGCTGAGTAAGGTTTGTAATAGCCCGCGATATTTATCAAGTATCGCTAAATAGCTTTTACTTAACTCGTAAATCTCTTGTTGCCAATGCAGTGATTGCGGGTCATGAATATCACAGATTAATGACACAGTCACAGCTTCGAGCAATGCATCTTTGTTTTTAAAGTAATGGTAAATGGCCATGGCATCGACATTTAATGCGGCTGCCAACCCCCGTATGCTTGGTGGCTTGCCTTTTTCAAGCATGAGTTGCTTTGCTTGATCGATGATGATGTCTTGGCTTAACTGCTTTTGTGCTGGGCGGCCTCTTTTTGTTTGCTTGACACTCATCAAAATTTCTCTAATTATAAAATTAATTCTACGGTGTAGAATTTTAATCAGATTTTAAGTTTTATACAAGTTAAAAGAGGTGTGTAATGACAAACACGGTCTATATAGCAACCAGTCTCGATGGCTTTATTGCAGATAAAAACAACCAAGTAGATTGGTTACATCAAGTGCCAAATCCAACTGGCGATGACTGTGGTTTTGCTGAATTTATGCAGAACATAGATGCGTTAGTGATGGGCCGTAATACCTTGGAAGTGGTGTTAAGTTTTGACTGTGATTGGCCATATTCAAAGCCTGTATTTGTATTGAGTAATACGCTACAGCAAGTACCTGAAAACTTGAAAGACAAGGTGTTTTTAGTTCAAGGCGAATTAAAAGATGTCGTCGGTAGCTTGAATCAGCAAGGGTTTAAAAACCTGTATATTGATGGCGGTAAAACCATTCAAGGGTTTCTGCAGCAAGATTTAATTGATGAGTTAATCATAACGACTATTCCTGTTTTACTCGGAGGTGGTATTCCACTTTTTGGAGAACTCAAAGCACCACTCAAGTTTAAACATGTGAAAGCCACAGGATATTTGGATTGCTTAGTTCAAAATCATTACATTCGCGCGAACTACTAATGTTTAAGGTAAATAAAAGATATATGAAATTCCATATATCTATTTATTTTTGATTCGCTTAGAATATATGAAAATTCATATATTCTTGTGTGACACTGTTTGACACAAGAATGAGCCTGTTAAAAGTGAGTAAAGTATGGGGCTATTTGAGCGATATTTATCGGTTTGGGTTGGGCTAAGTATCCTAGTTGGCGTGATTGCAGGTAACTTTATGCCTGACGCCTTTGCAGTCGTCGCAGGTTTAGAGTTCTTTCATGTCAATTTAGTCGTTGCTTTGCTCATTTGGGTGATGATTTTTCCTATGATGGTGCAAGTTGACTTTGCAGCCATTAAAGATGTCGGTAAAAAGCCAAAAGGGATCATCCTTACCTTGGTACTCAATTGGTTGGTCAAACCCTTCTCAATGGCTTTGTTAGGCTGGTTGTTTTTTAAAGTCTTTTTCGCGTCAATAGTTGACCCGCAAAGTGCGAACGAATATATCGCAGGTATGATTTTACTGGGTGTTGCGCCCTGTACGGCGATGGTATTTGTATGGAGTCAACTAACCAAAGGGGATGCAAACTATACCCTTGTGCAGGTGTCGGTGAACGACATCATCATGGCATTTGCGTTTGCGCCGATCACCGCGCTTTTGCTTGGGGTGAGTGACATTACAGTCCCTTGGGAAACATTGATTATCTCAGTCGTTTTGTATGTTTTGATCCCATTGGCTGCAGGTTTTGCGTTTAGGCGCTTTTTACTGAAACAGCAGGGTGATGGGCAGTTAAATCGATTTCTGACTGGTATTAAGCCTTTTTCTGTTATTGGTTTGTTAGGCACAGTGGTATTGCTATTTGGCTTTCAAGCACAAACGATTATTGAACAGCCGCAAGTCATCGGCTTAATTGCTATTCCGCTACTTATTCAAACTTATGGTATTTTTGCATTGGCGTATTGGCTTGCTAAAAAGCTAAAGTTACCTCATAACATTGCCGCCCCCGCATGTATGATCAGCACCTCTAACTTTTTCGAACTGGCAGTCGCTGTGGCGATTTCAATGTTCGGCCTGCATTCGGGCGCTGCGCTTGCAACTGTGGTTGGCGTATTGGTCGAAGTCCCTGTGATGCTCAGTCTTGTGTGGTTTGCAAATAAAACGCGCCATTGGTTTTAAGAAATAATGAGCACTTGAAAGTCTATTTCAGGTGCTCAGAGTCTATACTGCTTGAATAATCTACATTCTCTTTTTGCTAAATTAGCCGCGATCCTGTACCCTGCATCGCCTTACAAATTTGAGTAAATATATGCAATTTTCTGATCTCGCTTTATCCAAAAATATTCTTCAAGCTTTAACCGACAAAGGTTATACCCAACCAACTCCCATTCAAGCACAAGCTATTCCTGCCGTTTTAGAGGGCAGAGATGTGATGGCTGCCGCACAAACGGGCACAGGTAAAACGGCGGGCTTTACACTGCCTATGCTTGAACTTCTGAGTAAAGGGGATAAAGCCAGAGCGAATCAAGTACGTGCGTTGGTATTAACACCGACACGCGAGCTTGCTGATCAGGTTTGGCAGAACGTTGAAACTTACTCTCAGCATTTAAATTTGTCGACACAGGTTGTGTATGGCGGGGTGAAAATTAACCCGCAAATGATGAAGTTGCGTCGTGGTGCAGATATCTTGGTCGCAACGCCAGGCCGATTACTGGATTTATTCCAGCAAAATGCCATTAAATTCGAAAGATTAGAGCTATTTGTATTAGACGAAGCCGATCGCATGTTAGATATGGGCTTTATTCACGACATTAAACGTGTGATTAAACTGCTTCCTAAAAATCGTCAAAACTTAATGTTCTCTGCGACTTTCTCTGATGAAATTCGCGAACTGGCGAAAGGCCTTATCAACGATCCGGTTGAGATTTCAGTGGCGCCAGCGAACAGCACAGTGAAAAGCATTGAGCAAAGCGTTTATGAAGTTGATAGAAGCAAACGTACTGGGTTACTAAAGCATTTAGTGAAAACTCATAATTGGCAACAAGTTCTTGTCTTTACTCGTACTAAACACGGTGCAAACCGCTTGGTTCGCGATTTAGAAAAAGCAAAAATTGCGGCTGCAGCTATTCATGGTAATAAAAGCCAAAATGCTCGGATGAAAGCTCTCGCGGGTTTTAAAGATGGCGAAGTGCGTGTGCTGGTGGCAACTGACATTGTTGCACGCGGTTTAGATATTCAAGAGCTACCTAATGTAGTGAACTTCGACTTACCAAACGTATATGAAGATTATGTGCATCGAATTGGCCGTACTGGTCGTGCAGGCGCAACTGGCGAGGCTGTATCGTTTGTAACACATGAAGATGCCGATGATTTATTTGGGATTGAACGACTCATTCAAGAGCTTATTCCACGTAAAATTGAGCCGGGGTTTGAGCCGCAAAACCCAGTGCCAGAATCTAAGCTAGACACACGTCCACTGAAAAAGAAAAAGCCTAAGAAACCGAAAAAACCTAAGCAAGTGGATGGTGAACAAGCGTCAACGGGTAATCAGCAGAGTAAAGCTAAATCAAATTCAAGCAACGCAGCTAAGCCTAAATCAAAGCCTAGGTCACAAGGTAATAGCGGAGAAGGCGACAAATCGAACGCTAATAAGCCGCGCAGAAATAAGCCTAACTCGGGAAATCGCAAACCACAAAGTGGTAATAACAAGCCGAGTGGTCAAGGGCAACGCAGTGAACAAGGGAAGGCAAATAACTCGAATCGCTCAAATAATAGTAATCGCCCAAGCAGCGGTGGCCGTTCGAGAAATGGCAGCAATGATAGTACGAACAGACCGAAAAGAAGTAGCTACAGAAATACACGTGGATAATGTAAATTCACACTAAAGCATTTTGTTAGTTTTTTGAATCAAAGCTTATACTTTTAGTATGGGCTTTGTTTTGAGGATGCTATATAACGAATGCGCTAGCAAAACAAATTGACAACATTCCTATGTTGCCGAGTGTGATAACTCAACTATTGTCTTTGTCTGTTGATGATCCTGACTATTTTAATAAAGTCATCAAGCTTGCTGAGTCTGACCCAACATTTGCTATTCGTATCATAAAATTAAGCAACACTGTACCGTTTGGTATTCGTAGTCCAATTGTCAGTATCCATGATGCAGTTATTAGAGTGGGTATAGATCAAATCCATAATTTATTGGCATCTATTGCAGTCACCAAGGTATTTCTACCAGTCACACTGTCAGAAAAAAGGCTTTGGCAGCACTCTTTAGAAGTGGCTTGTTTAGCTAGGTTAATAGCCAGTCATTTGAATGAGTGCAGCATTAAACCTGAACAAGCGTATTGGGCCGGCTTACTTCATGATTAGGGCTTGTTTCTTCGCTTTCAAGAGAGCCAAGAACAGTTTAACCATATTGACGAATATGTATGGTCAACACCTGCACAGCATATTGAGGCTGGAAAGAATTTATTTAAAGAGTCACATGCTAATCTATCGGAGTTAATCTGCCATCAATGGGGAGTACCCAAACTTATCTCTAATGTGGTTGCACACCATCACCACTATGAATTAGCTGAACAAACGAAAGAGGCAGATGAAATAAACCACCTCATCAGAGTGATTCAATTGGCCGATCTTTGCAGTGAAATGGTTTATAACATGCAAGGTGTGACAAAAAAACTGTCATTCAAGAAATAAAAAATACCGGCCTTAGCTAATTGGGCCAGTGCACATCTTAATTCAATTAAAGCATTGGATGATGGAAAGGCTGCGCTTGAACAAGCGCATGAATTATATAATCAGCTTTTAAACTAACTTTCGGTTTTGCTTTGCGTAAATTCTCTTTATTATAACTAGCAATAAGCTTCAGCGGTTTTTTAAAGAGGGGTAAGCATGTATCAAGGAAGCTGTTTATGCGGCGAGGTTAAAATTGAAGTAGGGCAGATCAGTTCTATTATTCATTGTCATTGTTCTTTATGTCGTAAATCCAGCGGTACTGCATTTGCTACCAATGGCTTTGTGAATGCGAGTGAATTTAAAATCACTGCTGGCGCTGAGAATATAAGCTTTTACGAGATGAAGCCGGGCAGAAAAAGGCATTTTTGTAAAACTTGTGCGTCTCCTATTTATAGTTCAAATGAAGCTGATCTGAGCCGTTACCGGTTAAGGCTAGGCATTTTAGATTCTGACATCACAGAGCGCCCAATCTCTCATAACTTCGTTACATCAAAAGCGTGTTGGGATAGCCTAAATCAAGATTTACCCCATTACGAAGCCCACGAGCCAAACCGGCAATAAGAATTTGAATGTGATCTAGATTTCTTGGCTGGGCTCTAGGTGATAAACCTCAGCGAGCAAGCTGAATCCCATTTGTTGGTAAAGTGGTAAACCTGCTTTTGAAGCTTGTAGTGTCATTAAGCGAGTATCTTGGCGCTTAGCAAAATCAACCAAGTGATGCATAAGTGTTTTTGCTATGCCTTGGCCTCTAAAATTAGGATCGACACCTACTTGATGCACGCCCATCACGTCATTGCTTTGAAATGCGATGGCTGTGCCAGCTATGGCTCCGTCAACTTTATAGGAAAACAAAGTCGCATTTGGGTTTTTGAGAAGAGGTAACAGAGCTTCTGGCACGATGATATAACCAAATGCGTTTGAACAAGCTTGCGCCCAAGATGGTAAGTCATCTGGCTGAGTTAACACTTCAACTTGGCTTGACCCATTAAATTGCGCCTTTTCTAAAGGCAAAACCATGGCTTGCAGTGACATTTTTACTTGCTCTGATCTATGCTCTGTTGGCTTTAAAATCGTCACTCTAGATTTGCCTACGGGTAATGGGTGCACTTTTTCTGAGTAATCTAAGCCAAAGTCAGCCTGCCAAGCTTTATTTGGCCAATTGGTATGTATTTTTAGTTGTTGTTCGCTTTTTTGCTCCTTCTTTTGTTCACTTTTTAGCTCCGGGCTGTGCGATATTGCAGACCAAAAGGCGTCTAAATTCTGTAAGTTCTTTGCCAGCTCTGAAGTCATGTTCTTAGTCCCTGTTAATTAGAATAATACCGATGATAAGTAGCACGCTGCCAAATAGCTTGCTGCTTGTAATGAGTTTTTTTGGGCTCTCAAATAGTCCAAAATGGCTAATCAGCATTGCAATAACAAGCTGACCAGTGAGGGCATAACTCATCATTATACCTGCGCCCATTCTTGGAATTAGCCAATACATAGTACCGACGCCAACTACGCTCAAAGCACATGAAAACCACAAATACCAGGGCACACTTGCCAGTTGCATATTACTAAAAGTGACTTGCATCGTTTTAAACTGGCTGATTAAAATAAAGCTGGTAATAAGCGCAAAGCTGGCTAAAAACGCAAAACCTGTGGCTAGAAGCGCACTGTTTAAGTGTATCCCGAGTCTTGCATTCATGGCTGCCTGAATAGCAATACAGCCGCCAGCAATAATTGCCAGCATACCGAGCGAATTCATAATGTTACCACCAACTGCTCGGTTGTTTTTCGAAATTTAGGTCGAGTTGCAGTGGTATCATTTTTACTGCGAATACCGACAGGGCAAAGAATAGCGGCATTGAGCCCTTGTTTATCGAGCCCAAGCACTTGGTTGATACCTTGAGTATCAAACCCTGTCATAGGACCTGCATCAATTTGATGCATTGCTGCATAACTGAGGAGTTTGCCCAGTGCGATGTAGCATTGTTGTTCTGCCCAAACACTTTGTTCTGTTGATGCTCTACTCAAAATGTCTTGTGAGATGATGTCTTTATATGCAGATAAGGTCTCAGCTTCTTTGCCTTGAGATACTGCAAGTTCACTAATATAACTGGTGATAGTATCAGCAGTGATCTCGGTATAATTTGCCAATACCAATAAATGTGAGCACTCGGCTACTTTGTTTTGCCCGTAACTAAATGGTAAGCATGCATTTATAAGTGCAGCACTTTCAACAATTAAAAGTTTGTAAGGTTGCATGCCATAAGCGCTGGCACTGAGTCTGACGCTCTCAGCTAAGCCATCAATTTGTGTTTGCGATAAAGTCTGGTTTGAAAATTCTTTTACAGCGTAGCGCCAGTTTAGTGCATCTAAATAGTTCATAGCTTTCATTCCTGCATGTGGTTGATGTGGTTAGTTTATGAAAGCTGAACTTTGAACGCCTTTACATATGTTGATAAAAGCAATTAAAAATTTAACCAACGCTTAGGTTATTTAGATCTTTTTTAATACGACTCAACTGGGTAGGCGTGATCCCAAGATAACTGGCAATATGATACTGAGGAAGTCTAGACAAAATTGACTCGTACTTGTCTAAAAACATCAAATAGCGCTGTTTTGCTTCGTGCTGTAAGTATCCAATTTCTTTAGGTTCTTTTTCTAACAGCCAATGTTGCTCTAAATAGTTGATATGAAAAGCCATAAGTTCATTATCAGCAAACAACTCACGGCGAAACTGTTTAAAATCTATGGTTATGATGTCACAGTCTTCGAGCGCTTCTATGGCTAAAAAACTGGTGTCATTGTTTAGTAAGGCACTCATTGAGCCAGGAAAACGTCCCTCAGCAAAGAAGTTTTTATTAAACTCATTACCTTCTGCATCTATCAAATAAGCGCGCATCAACCCCTTATGAATAAAGGCAAAACTACTCGGTATTTCACCAATGGCGTACAAGGTTGTGCCTTTAGCGACATGTATAAAGTGGCAGGCACTAAAATAGCGGTTTAAAGCTTGATCTGATAATGGCGCGTATTGTTTAAGTGTCTGTTCTAAATGGGTAAACGCAGCTTGCAATGAGATGAACCTAGATAATGTAAAGGCATTGACTATAACAACTAAAAAGGGAATATGTAAGAATTAAGATAGAAGAGAGATCACAAATGAGGGGGGGATTTGGAGGCCAGCGAACTGGCCATACTATAATTAGCGGTTCGAGTGAGACCACTTAGGGTTTCTAGTTTACGATTTCAGAGCAGATAGCGAAAACATAACCAACAGAAAGAATGGCATAGAAACAGACAAGCTCTGTAAGGCTTTTAGAAGTATTCATGATTTCCTCTTTGTTTTGTTTATTCGTTTATTAGTCTAATAATTAGAGATCGAATTATGTGGGCTGTTTTTTGATCTTTTTAATACAGGAGGGAATTAAGAGTTCTGACATGGTTAGGTTATGACTTTAAGGTTCTGTTTTAAAGTGTATTTTATGTATTTTGTTTGTGTGATTTTCTTGTGCATGTAGGTTTGGTTTATATTCTTAATAAATGATTAGATATGAAAGTAAATTGGTTCTAAATGCAAAATATAATTAGTTTTTTGGTTAGTGGTTCTTGCAGGTTATGGTCGTAACCTTATGGTTCATATTTGTATTTTTTGATTCATGTAGAAGGTTAGTGGGCAAATCTTTTTATCTTGGCGAACAGTAGAAAAGCGACGTGGGAAATACATACTGACAAGAATGCGCTGATCCCAAGCGCGCCACCAAATCCTGTTAAGTGAGGGATGAGATACTCAAAAAAAACAGTAAATAAAACCGCAGATAAACAGATGCTTTCAAGACCAAAGCGAATAGGGGCACTCATGCCCACAAAAGTACTGCCAAAAAATACCAAACTATAAAGTTCAGTATTCAAACCAACCAAGTAGAAAATACCATAGGCTAAAATAGATAAGCAGCTCGACACGCGTATGGCATCAAAGCGGTTTCGTTTTGCTAACAGGTAGGTTGAAATGGCGCCTAATAAAGAGGTAAATAACAAATCAATCATAATTGAATTTAGCATCACATCAATACCTGTCGAGTAAGCACAAAAATAGCGACCGAGGTAAACGCAATTCCGCCAAGTCGTCCGCCAAAACCACTGAATAGGCGAATACTTGATACATAGAGCAAGGTACCAATTAAGCAAATAAGCGATAACGCCCACAAGCTTTCTATTAATTCGATAGAGCACATACCGGTAAAGCAGCCAGCATACAAGGTTGCATGGGGGTGGTGTGCGAGTTTTTCATTGCTTGGAATAAAGCTTGCGACAAATGCAGGGATGCTTGCAGCTAAAACCACAGGGAACGCAAAGAAAGCGTGTAATAAAAAGCAAGCAAACGCGCCAATTGAGTAGGTGATTAATAGCGTTGAGTTAAAGTGAATTCTGTGAGAAATGAGCTTTTGCCTTATTTTAGTACGCGTTTTGTGTGGAATTGAACATTTGTTAAGTTCGCTATTTTATCGAAAGCGACATTAAAAATCAGCCAGATATATTTTGTTTCGGCGTGTGGTGAACCCAAGCCTTCAGATTTTCACAGTTGTAGCCTGTAGGCACCGATTTTACATCGCGCTTATTGCTATATGGCGTGGAGTAAGCCCAAGCCTACAGATCTGCACGGTTTTATTGTGTAGGTGCAGATTTTACAACGCGCGAGCCTTATATCTAAGCTTTTCACTTCAAATAAAAAAAAGCAGCTTGTTCAATACAGGCTGCTTTAATGTCATCAAAAACGTGTTAACGATGTTTTTTATAAATCAAACTATATAGAGCAGGCAATAAGACCAAGGTCAGTAGTGTTGAGGTAATTATGCCGCCGACTACGACTGTTGCCAGCGGCCTTTGTACTTCAGCTCCTGTGCCGACATTCAGCGCCATTGGTAAAAAGCCGAGACTGGCGACTAGGGCGGTCATCATGACTGGGCGCAGCCTTTGTAAGGCCCCTTGCTCGATGGCTTGGTATAAGTTTAAGCCTTGCGCCCTGAGCTGCTTGATAAATGACAGCATGACTACGCCGTTAAGTACTGCGACGCCTGAGAGGGCGATAAAGCCCACTGCGGCAGAAATTGAGAATGGCATGTCTTTGAGCAATAAAGCTAATACTCCACCTGTTAGCGCCAGTGGTACGCCACTGAAAATCACCAATGCATCTCTGATTGAATTAAACGCGCTATAAAGCAGCCCTAAAATCAATAATAAAGTCACAGGTACTACAATGCTGAGTCGCTGACTGGCTGATTCGAGTTGCTCAAAAGTCCCCCCGTAATCGAGCCAATAACCTGCAGGAAGATTTAGTTCACTATTCATAAGTGTTTTTGTTTCACTGATAAAGCTGGCTAAATCTCGCTCATCAACGTTGGCGGTGACAATCACATTGCGTTTGCCGCTTTCACGGTTAATTTGATTCGGCCCTGTGGTTAACTTGATATTGGCGACTTCGCCCAAGGGCACAAACGCCAGGTCTGGGTTTTGACTTGCAGGTAAAGCCACTGGCAGTGATTTTAAGGCCTCTAAATCTTGTGACCATTGTTTATCAAGCCTGACTAAGAGTTTAAAGCGTTTGTCGCCCTCATAAATTAGGCCTGTTTCAACACCACCGACTGCAGCGGCGAGGGTGTCTTGAATATCACTGACCGTTAAGCCGATTAGCGCCAAATGATCACGCTGTGGTTCAACCGATAAAGTTGGTAAGCCAGCCATTTGCTCTAAGCGTACATCGGTGGCACCTTTGACGTTTTTCAATAGTGCCGTGGTCTTTTCACCATATTGTTTAAGTACACTTAAGTCATCGCCATAAATACGCAGTGCCACATCGGCGCGCACACCGGCGATTAATTCGTTAAAGCGCATTTCAATGGGCTGAGTAAACTCGTAGTTATTACCCGGCATGTCTGCGACTTTAGCTCTGAGTCGAGCAAGTACATCGGCTTTACTTTCATCAGGATTCGGCCATTCAGATTTTGGCTTTAAGATCATAAAGGTGTCAGCCACATTCGGCGGCATAGGATCGGTGGCGACATCCGGTGTGCCAATCTTTGAGAACACATGCGCCACTTCAGGCAGGGTTTTAATGGTGCTTTCAAGCGTTAATTGCATCTCAACCGATTGCTCTAACCCAGTGCCTGTGATCCGAAGCGCATGCATAGCAATATCGCCTTCGTCGAGTTTAGGTAAAAATTCAGCCCCAAGTTTTTGTGCTTGCCAAGCGACAACACCCACAAAAGTAAATGCCACGGCGACTAGCGCAACAGAGTGTTTTAAAGAGAACGCGAGTAACGGCTGGTAAATGGCTTTTGCTGAGCGCATAACTCGGTTTTCTTTTTCTTCAATTTTACCTTTAACGAAAATGGCAATGGCCGCAGGCACAAAGATAATAGAAAAGATCAGCGCGCCAATTAACGCAGCGATTACAGTAAACGCCATTGGCTGGAACATTTTGCCCTCGACGCCTTCTAGAGCAAATAAGGGTAAATACACCAACATGATGATCAGCATGCCAAATGCGGCGGGATTAAAGACCTCTTTGGTACTGTGATATACAACGTCTAAACGCTCTTGTAAGGTTAACAAGCGACCGTGTTGCTGTTGCGCTAATCCCAAACGGCGCAGGGCATTCTCAACGACTATGACCGCGCCGTCTACAATCAAACCAAAATCTATGGCGCCCAAGCTCATTAAGTTACCTGAGACACGATTGCTTACCATGCCAGTCATGGCAAACAACATACTCAGTGGAATAACCAATGCGGTGATGAACGCGCCTGTGATGTTGCCAAGTAACAAAAACAAAATAACGATGACCAACACCGCGCCCTCAAATAGGTTTTTCTCTATGGTGGCAATGGTTTTATCAACTAAGGTTGTGCGGTCATAAACGGCTTCGACGATAACCCCTTTAGGCAAACTGGGTTGAATTGCTTGAAGTTTATCGGCTACGGCTTTGGCAACCACTCGACTGTTTTCGCCCATCAACATCATGGCTGTGCCAAGTACTGCTTCTTCACCGCCATAGCTGGCAGCACCGGTCCGCAGCTCTTTTCCATAAGAAACCGTCCCGATATCTTTAATACGCACAGGCGCATCGTCACGTTTTGCGACTACAAGTTGTTCAATGTCCGTCAGGGTTTTCAATTGCCCAGGAGAGCGAACCAAATACTGCATGCCATTGCGCTCAATATAACCTGCGCCGCGATTTGCATTATTTTGCTCAAGCGCATTAACCACATCGGCGATGGTGAGTTTATATGCAAGTAGTTTGCTCGGCTCTGGGGCGACTTGATATTGCTTTTCAAAGCCGCCAATGCTGTTTATCTCTGTAATACCTTTAACTTTCAGGAGTTGTGGTTTTATAACCCAGTCTTGCAAAGTGCGCAGATCTTCTGCGCTATAAGCCGAGCCATCGGGCTTTTTGGCACTGTCTTGTGCTCTGACAATATAGGTAAATATTTCACCTAAACCACTGGCGATAGGGCCCATACTGGGCTCTATGTTGCTGGGCAACTCGCTGCGAATACTTTGCAGGCGCTCGCCAATTTGTTGTCTAGCCCAGTAAATATCGGTGCCTTCGTTAAAAACAACCGTAACTTGAGATAAACCATAACGCGACAGCGAACGTGTTGTTTCGAGGTTTGGTAATCCTGCCATGGCGTTTTCTATTAAATAGGTGATCCGCTGCTCGGTTTCTAACGGGGTGAAACCACTGGCTTTGGTATTGATCTGCACTTGAACGTTGGTAATGTCGGGGACCGCATCAATCGATAAACGTGTCATGTTATACACACCAAATGCGGCAACCAATAAAGTGGCAGCCATGACTAGCCAGCGACGCTTTACGGCAAAAGAAACGATAAAATCAATCATATTTGCTCCTTAGTGCGCGTGGCTTGCGCCGTTTTTTAGAATATCGGCTTTTAAGATGTAACTGTTTTCAGTGACATACTCTTCCCCTGCATTTAAGCCTTCAATGACCGACACCCAATCGCTATTGGCTTCACCAAGTGTTACATGGCGTGCCTCGAAGCGGTTTGCGGTTTTAACAAACACCACATTTTCTCCTTCTAAGCTTTGAATGGCGGTTTGTTTCACTCTTAATTGGTTTGTAAGCTCTGCCGTTTTTACATCGGTTTTCACATGCATGCCCGGTCGCCAGTGTCCGTCACGGTTGTCGATCACCACTCTTGCCCGAGCGATATGTCCGCCTGTCATCATCGGGGCGATATACGAGACCTTGCCCGAGGTGTTTAAGTGTTGATGCAAGTCGTAAATATCTGCGCTTTGACCGATTTTGAGCTTTTCGATATTTTCAGGGAATGCTGACAGCTCAACCCACACTTGCTCAAGATTAATGATGGTCAGTAAGGTTTGATCTAAGGCGAGTTGTCCCTGCGCAATTAAACGCTCAGTGACTTCACCATCGGCAGGGCTTTTGATGATATAGCTTTGTAACGTTTGGCGGTTTTGTACTTTGAGCAACGGCTGGTTTTTTGTCACTCGATCACCAATTTCAACAAATACTTTTTCAACAATGCCCTGATAAGGCGCCATGATGGTGAAAGTGTTGTCTATGGTTGGCGCAACCACACCAAACAAGGTGTCGTGTTGGCTTATTGTGCCAGTGCTCGCACGTTCGGTTTTTATGGCATTGGCTAGAATGGCTTGCTCGGTGAGCACCACGATATTTTCTTCTTCATCATGATGTGGTTGTTTCTGTGTATAAGGTGGCTTTTCATCGTGATCATGCCCTTCGCCAGCAAAAACCATAGGGCTATGAGTCATATCGAGCATTGAGAAAGCGAATATTAAGGCGATAGTCGATAGTTTTAATGAGTTCATAATGTGTTGCTCCATGGCGAAGACGTTGTAGTTTCTTTAGAGAGAGGTGACAGGGAATGAGCGTTATTCAGTGCTGATAGCGAGGTGTTGCCTATCAAACGCTGTAATAAAAGGTGTGAATTGAGTAGTGCAACTTGCGTGTTTATGATCGTTTGCTCGGTATTGAAACGCTCTTTTTGCGCATCTAACAGTTGCAGTACTGAGATCTGACCAAGACGATAACTGTCTAAACTTTGCGAGATTAAAGTTTTTGCCAAAGGAAGCAATTGGCTTTGCAACTGCAACAGCCTGCGCTGTTGGTTTTGTGCTTGATTGTAGGTTTGGCTGATCTGTTGTTTGAGAGATTGACGAATTAATTGCTGCTGCTCACTCAATAAGTCGATTTGCGCACGTGCCGCTTTAATATTGCCTTTTTGCGGGTTGCTGAGTTGCAAAGGCATTACTGCTTCAAACAGCAGAGAAGCACTATTACTGGCATTATCAAATCTGACTCCTGTACCAAGGGTGATATCTGCTATCGAATTAGCTGAAGCCAATTGCATAGTTGCTTGTTCGACTAGCACTTGTTGTGAGATAAGTTGAATTTCAGGTGCCATATCAATGGCGTTATGTAAGTCAGCTAAATTAGGCAAAGTCAGTTCTGTTTTCAGATTGCTTTTAGCATTGCCATTGGGATCGCTGCGTGTTGGCAGTAGTTTTTGAACAGTATTGAAATCAGTTTCACCTAACCAAAATTGGGCGAGACGCAGTTTTGCTGCTGTAAACTCACTTTCAAGCTGTTGCTGTTCGAGCTGTAGCGTCCCGTATTCAAACTGCATCCGAGCCACATCGGCATTCGATACCGCACCTGCCGCTGCGCGTTGTTTAATGGTATTAAGCGCGTCCGATACCGTGTTTCGCTGCGTTTGTCTTAATGCGAGTAAGCTTTGTAAGCGCATCACCCGATAATATTGCGCGGTGGCATCAGCAAATACATCGAGTTGCGAGAGTTGATATTCGGTTTGAAATTGCGCTAGTTTGCTATCTTGCATCGCAATGCGACGCTGCACTTTATCGCCGCGTTCAAACAGTTGGCTAATAAGTAAAGTGCCTTCTACACCACTGACACCTTTTGCTTCGTTACTGCCGAATGCATTTTCGAGCGAGAAGCTTAATTCTGGGTTAGGTGATAAACCCGCTTGTAAGCGGTTCGCTTCGATAATTGCAGCTTTTTCTTTGTAAAGTTGCAAACTAGGGTGGTTTGCTTGTGTGCGTTGTAGCACAGTTTTTAGGCTAAGCGGCGTTTGCTCAGCCCACACAGGTTGGTGCATAAAAACAGCCAAGCCCATGATTAAAAACGATATTTTTTTCATGTTCGTTACTCAATTTACTAAAATTCTGGATGAAAATTAACAGTCGAGCGCACACTGGATGGTAGCTAGAAGCTAGAAGCTAGAAGCTAGAAGCTAGAAGCTAGAAGCTAGAAGCTAGAAGCTAGAAGCTAGAAGCCAGAAGCTAAAATCTAAAAGCCATCAGTTCAAAAATTTATATATTTGTGCGCTAGGCGTGATTGAGTAAACTCGGAGGCGGTACTAAAGGCGGGTAACTCTTGCTTTGATACGCAGGGTTGTAAGTGCTTATTTGTTCACTGTAAGCCAGCACACTTTGCACTTTAACGCTATTGCCGCTGTGACAAGTGTGGTGGTTATGAATATCAGCGTGGAAAACCTGAGAGCCGTCATCGGCTTGATCGAAATGAGGTGATTTAACTAACTCATGAACATGGACTGGTTCATCATGACTATTATCGGCATGAAAAGGCGCGCGGTCACAGTTTAATAAACTGTGCAGCAAGACCAATACAAAAATGTATGCGATGCGCGATTTCAACATGACTAATCTATAAACCAATAATTTAAATGAGTTTAACTATTTCACACGAATAAAAAGTGCGTTAGTGTAAGGCCACTATAAAGCTTCCAGTAACAGGAAGGTCAACATGAAAATTGCCGAACTTTCAAAATTAACTCAGGTGACCAGTAAAACTATTCGCTATTACGAAGAGATTGGATTATTACCAGAGCCCGCACGTGCCGCCAATGGGTATCGGGTTTATCAGCAAGAGGATGTTGAGCGTTTGTCGTTTATTCGCCGTTGTAGAGATTTACAAATTCCTCTTGAAGAGATTAAAAAAGTGCTTGGATGCGATCATGGTAATGGATGTGAAGGGCATAATAATCATGTTGATGACATAATTGCAGCGCAATTAGAGCGAGTTAAAAAGCCAAAATTGAACTCGAAGCCTTAGAGCAAACCTTAACGGGCTTGCTCGAAGGCTGCGATGACACAAATTCGAGTCAGTGCAATATCTTACAGAACTTGCGAGCTCACTAAGTATGCACCAAGCACATTTTCATGGTTTCACCATAAACTGGCAATCAGGCGAACTAAGCAAGCAAGGCACTGTAACGCAACTCGAACCTAGGCTGGTGGCGGTGCTTAAAGTGTTATTTGATGCCAAAGGCGAGCTAGTCAGCTATGAGCAATTACAACAACAAGTTTGGCAAGGTGTTATAGTTGCACCTAATGCGTTACAGCGTGTTATCGCACAACTGAGAAAGTCTCTTGGCGATACAGCCAAACAGCAGGCTATTATTAGGACGCATCCAAAACGCGGTTATAGCTTGGTTTTTGTTAATGAAGGCCTTGAAGGTAAAGATCGTGAAAATGAAAAGCTTGAAGTTGAGGCGCTTGAAAAGCAAAACATCACAGCCGCCTACCAAGCCAAACAGAGTCTGTTGAATCAACCTTTTGCTTTGTTAGTCATTGTTTCATTCTTAATCGTCATATTTACGTCAGTTCATTGGTTTTCTAAACCGACCACAAAAGCAGGAGCTGCTCAGGCAAATTTAATCAGTTTAGATACACAAACTGAGCAATTAGCTCAAGTAATTCCGCTGTCTAAAACTGAATTTATCTTTATCGATAAACAAGCTGGCAACCAGTTAGTGCTTCACAATACA
>Ga0114932_10001397_pt1 | contig 27486 bp, 17 predicted proteins | sample 2SBtaG_2_FD_87286 | JGI IMG/M metagenome (GOLD analysis project Ga0114932, IMG submission 87286) | Deep subsurface microbial communities from Kolumbo volcano to uncover new lineages of life (NeLLi) - 2SBTROV12_ACTIVE470 metaG | ecosystem: Environmental > Aquatic > Marine > Volcanic ...
ACACGAATTGGATTCTTTACTCACGAAACGGTCTTAGATCCGGTGCAGGGTTATCGGCCAGTGGAATTCATCGACGTCCGCGAATCAACCGGCCGGGACGAGCTCCTGTGAATTCATCATTTTGTCGCACGATTTCACCGGCAACAAGGGTCGCCTTATACCCGCTGGCCTCCTGCAACAGGCGAGGCGCTCCGGTCGGAAGGTCATACGCCATTTCGGGAGCAGAAATTGACAGATTGTCGTAGTCAATGACGTTGATGTCGGCGCGCTTTCCGACTTCAAGGGTGCCTCGGTCACCGAGGAGACCATAAATCTCGGCTGTGTCATGCGTCATTAACTTCACGGCATCTTCGATTTTCATCTTGGGGCCGTTGGTTCGGTCTCGAGTCCAATGGCTCAGCATGAAAGTGGACGTAGATGCGTCGCAAATTAGGCGACAATGCGCTCCGCCATCAGACAGACTCCAGAACGCTCCGTGATGGTTGAGGCGTTCATATGTTGGGTCAAGGGTGTGTTCTGCGAAGTCGGCGAGGGGAAAGAAAATTAATCCTCTTCCATCATTGGCTAAGAGAACGTCGTACGCGTACTCGTATGGATCCCGGTTTTCTTTTTCGGCGCGAGCTGCGATGGAGTCTTCAGGGTTGGGCTCATAATCGGGGTTGCCCAGTAACGGATACATCTTGTGAAAGCCATGTGCCACGTCGTGGTTGAAGCGCCCGGTGTATCCAGTGGTTTCACTGAGGATTTGTTGTTTTATTGACTCTTTGGAGAGTTCCTTGACAAGTTCGGAACGTTCACATGCTGCAGTCAGTTCCAAATATGTCGGGTGCATCTTGAACGGATGGAGTGATGTTTCAAGTCCGAACAACAGTCCTGCTGGGCGTCCAGCCACCTGCGCTATCACTTTGCCATCACCTTCAACCGGTGCTGATGACAGTTCAAGAAGGTCACGCCATTGTTGTGGGTGGTTGTCTGATTGGTTGAGCGCGTAAGTGACGGTTAGCCCGTACTCGCTGGCCAGTTCACGCATCCAATCGATGTCGGAACCGAAGTTGCCTTCGAGTCCTCCGAGTCCAATGTCTGAGGCAACTTCTACAACCCCTCCCCCAGCTTCAGCAACAGCTTTTCCCATTGCGATGAGCTCGTCAGCGCCTGCGAAGGTGCCGGGGACCGGCTCACCATCGAGAGCTCGATGCAGCATCGTGCGGGAGGAGGTAAATCCAAGGGCTCCGGCTTCGATCCCCTCCTGGACAATTTTTGCCATCTCCACTAAATCGTCTGGTGTTGGTTCTTCGTTTCGAGCGCCTCTTTCTCCCATGACATATGCCCGCACCGAGCCGTGTGGTACTTGCGTCGCTATGTCCATGACCCTCGGCATTTCTTCGAGGGCATCTAAATATTCTGGGAAGGTCTCCCAATTCCAGTCGATGCCTTCGGAAAGGGCTGCACCGGGGATGTCTTCGACGCCTTCCATGAGTTGGATTAGCCAGTCGTGGCTATCTGATCGGGCAGGTGCGAACCCGACGCCACAGTTTCCAAACACGGTCGTAGTTACTCCATGGAAAGACGAGGGGCTCATGTCAGGATCCCAGGTGGCTTGCCCGTCATAGTGGGTGTGGACATCAACGAAGCCGGGCGTCACTAGATGATCAGACGCGTCTATTTCTATTTGGCCTTGGCCAATGTCGTTTCCCACAGCAGAAATGAGGCCATTGTCGATAGCAATGTCAACTTGTTGGATCGCATCTCCGGTGCCGTCTACGACCTTGCCAGACCTAATTACGATGTCGTGCATTGAGTTCCCCTCTCACTCGTTTTCAATTCTATTCAATACAGCCGAACAGTTCTCGGCGATGAGTTTCGAACAAGAGATCTAGGATTGCGGAGTGGCTGTCCTGGACGTTTCTCTGATCGAGACCTTTCAGCGAGATGGGTTCGTGGTAGTTGAAGATTTCTTTGACTTCCATGAACTAGATCTTTTTGGAGCAATAGTTGATCGTGCAGTTAGCAATCGGGTCGGCTCGGATTCAAGATCGGTTGACGAGAAGTCTTTGTATGAACAGAGCTTCCAACAATGCATGAATCTTTGGGAAGACAACGCTGACCTCAAGAAGTTCACTTTTGATCAGAAGCTTGGAGAGGCAGCCTGTTTGTTATTGGGAGCCGAAGCGTTACGTATTTGGCATGACCAAGCGCTTTATAAGGAACCCGGGGGCCGTGAAACTGACCCTCATCAGGATTGGCCGCTTTGGCCAATGGGGCCAGCTCGACAAATAACTGCGTGGATACCCTTCGATGGGTCAACAATGAAGGGTGGGGCGGTGGGTTATTCACCGGGCTCCCACCGTCTGGGTTTGGCCAAGTTCTCTGATATCACTCGCGAGTTACGTGAAGAGCCGTATCCGTATTTCGATCATTCCGAAATGGCGGACCTTTCTTGGGTGGAAGCGCCGCGTGGGTCAGTGGTGTTTCATCATTCTTTGACCGTTCATCAAGCCAAAGCGAACACGACCGATGCGACTCGGCGGGTTTACTGCATCATCTATTTCGAGGACGGCTGCACGCGTTCGCGTCCTCACTGGCATCAAAGCTTGGACCGGCAAGGGATTGAGGATGGCCAACGTATCGAAGGACCAGTTACCCCTATCGCTTGGCCTCGACCGGACAACGACGTGCCTGAATCACCTTTTGGGATGGGTAGTCCTCCTCAAACAGGTTTCCGTTCCTGACGTTTATCTAATCGTGCGCATGTAAGTACCGATATTGAATGGGTCGCGCTGTTCAGATGTTCACCAATTTTGGCGACCAACGCGATGCCGCTTTCCTGAGGCCATGTTCCTCTTTGCGTGAAGTAAGGGCAGTCCGTAAACCTATGATCGAAGTCCAACGAACTAAGGAATCTCGCATGTACCTTGAACTCTCCGCAGACGAACTGTTGACAACTACTCGTGCTGTTAGGAAACGGTTGGACCTGAATCGTCCGGTGGATCGGTCGTTGCTGATCGAATGCACCGACATCGCCTTTCAGTCACCAACTGGGTCCAACGCGCAAGGGTGGCATTTTCTGTTTGTTGAAGATCCGGAAAAGAAGAGACAGTTGGCAGATCTTTATGGTCAAGGCTTTGACCCTTATGTGAACGGACCGCCGCGCGAATACGCGCCTGGAGACATCCGAGCCGAACGCGCTGAATTTGTGAGAGGTTCCGCCAAACATCTGAGGGAAGTGTTCCACGAAGTTCCAGTGTTATTAGTTCCGTTGATGTTGGGGCGACCCGAAGGCGTTGATGCTTTCGGTCAAGCGTCAATGTGGGGTTCAATAATTCCGGCTGTTTGGAGTTTCATGCTCGCCGCGCGTGAGCGCGGGCTCGGCAGTGCTTGGACCACCCTCCATCTTCCCTTTGAGAAAGAAGCGGCTGAGGTTTTGGGTGTTGACTACAACGAATGGACCCAAGTTGGTTTGTTTCCAGTTGCTCACACGATCGGCACGGACTTTAAGAAAGCTCCTCGTCTTGACACCGCGGAACTTGTGAGTTTTGACACTTTCGGAAGCAAGTGACAGCCAACAAGCCGTGGTTCGTATGTTGATTCGAATCTGGAGGGGGTTTTACACATGAGAGATCTTGAATTGCTGACTGGCATGCTCAGCCGCGACGGGGAGGAAATCTATTGGGAATTGGTTCGTGATGCTGAAGGGGGAAGCTCTGACGAACGACCGGTTGTCGTTTTGTCTCATGGGGCCGGCGGGTCACACGCCGTTTGGTATCAACAGATTCCACAGATCGGAGAAAAATATCGCGTAGTGACCTGGGACAGCCGTGGTTTCGGTAACTCCACGAACATCACCGACCAGTTGGCCCCCGAAAAGGCTGCGCACGACCTGGCAGCGGTACTGGACGAACTCCAAATCTCCGACGTACATCTAGTAGGCCAATCCATGGGGGGTTGGCACGTCTCCGCGTTTCTCACTCTATTTAGCGGCCGAGTCCAATCCGTGACCTACGCCGACACAGTAGGAGCCCTTTGGACCGACGATCTCCGCAGCGCATATCAAGAATTCCGTGCATCCGGTGGGCTACAAGGGACCCGGGAACTTCCGCTGGTTGGCGGGCACTTAGCCCTGTGGGCGGGGGCTGCCGACCGAGACACCGCCCACGCGTTTTTGTATCAGGCATTGGGTTCGTTTCATTCACCACCCCTTGATCGTCTTGCTGAAGTACTCGAATTCACCATTCATCACTCAGACTTTGATGACTTGAATCTTCCAGTTCTTTTTATAGCCGGCGAATACGATCAAATCTTTCCTGCATCCATGCTGCGTGATTCTGCGAATCGCATTCGCGGGGCTCAGTTCGTTGAAATCGCCGACGCTGGGCACAGCCCCTATTTTGAGCAACCCGCGGCTTGGAACCTTGCGCTGCTCGAATTTCTCGCTCCTATCAACTGAGATGTTGCCCTTCAGCCACGCGCGGATTCCGGTGCATCGTGACCGGGCACCTACAACTGCTGCGAGATAGCTACTGCTTTGTGGCGGTAGCTGAAAGCTGGTGAGCAACGAGCCGTGAGTAAAGCCCATCTTCGCCAATCAAGGTGTCATGGTCTCCGGTTTGAACTACCTCCCCAGCATCCATCACAACAATCTGTGAAGCGTTACGAACTGTGGACAGCCGGTGGGCGATGATGAGGGTCGTTCGACCCTGCATTAGTTGTTGCAGGGCGTTGTGCACAAAAGCTTCGTTGACCGCGTCGAGATGTGAAGTGGCCTCATCGAGGACCAAAACTGGGGCGTCTTTGAGAAATGCTCGAGCGATGGCGACACGTTGCCGCTGGCCGCCCGACAGACGGACTCCGCGCTCGCCAACCATGGTTTCTAACCCGTCAGGCAAGTTGGCGACGAACTCGGCGAGCGACGCTTGTTCGATCGCAGTTTGAACGTCGGTTTCCGTAGCGTCGGGCCTCGCCATCAGAATGTTATGGGCCAAAGTGTCATTGAACAGATAGGTTTCTTGACTCACCATGGCTACGTGGGCTCGAAGATCATCTAGATCAAGATCACGAAGATGCTGGCCAAATAGCAGAATATTTCCTTCGTCAGCATCCCAGAACCGCAAGATAAGTTGTGCTGCTGTCGTTTTCCCAGCTCCAGAAGGTCCGACAATTGCAACCGTGGAGCCGGTTTCTATTTCGAACGAGACACCGGCTAGGGCGCTTGTCTCTGTGCCTGGATAACCAAATGCAACATTGTTGAAGGTGACTGCGTTCTTAGCAGTGGCCCAGTCAATCAATGCCGGAGAAGACGCGGATTGAACCGTTACGGGTTCGTTGTGAACATGATGCAACCTCCGTGAAGCACCGAGTGTGTCTGCTAGTTGCCGGCCTACGTGAGCGATTTCTGAGACAGGTAAAAAACATGCAAGTGCAAGAAGCGTGAGCAGGGGGAGCGTGGTGGGAGTGAGGTTGCCTCCAGATACCAACCCTGCTCCAGTTACAACAACGGCGAGGCCTCCCAGACCAGTGGCTATTTCCAGCAAGGCCGTCTGACGAGACAAGTCACTGTAGAAGGGCAAACGGGCGTCAATATGTCGTTGCACTCGCTGCAGAAAAGCTTCCGATCTTCTGTCTCCTTGCTGGAATGCCACCACTTCGCCCAGACCTTGCACCGTGTCGACGACAAATGCGTTTAGATCTCCGAGAGCCTCTCTGTCTTCTGAGCCGAGGGTGTCCAAGCGCTTTCGTAACAAGAACGGACTGACAACAACAACCGCCAAAAACGGAACCAGCGCTATGGCCATTTGCCATCCCAGCACAATCAAAGTGATGAGAACAGTGGACGGCACTAGCAGTGCCACAAATGCTGGCGCGACAGTATGAGCAAAGAAATACTCAACCATTTCAACGTCATGAGTTGCCATGGCAACCATGTCACCGGTGCGTCGCCGAACTAAATACGCAGGGGCAAGTTGATCCAATTTTGAATACAGAGCGACTCGCATTTCGGCAAGCATCCGAAAGGCCATGTCATGAGCCACCCATGACTCCAACCAATGCAAAATACCGGCCAGCGGGGCGATGATCACTAGTGCGGTAAGAAGCCCATCGAATGACTCCCCGCGTTTTACGGACGCAACTATCAGGGCACTCAAGACCCCGACGCCTATCAGTGCAGCTACTCGTGAAACTCCAAACACGAAAGTTGCCACCAACTTGACGCGCCATGGGCGAACTTCAGAGAAAAGCCATCTCACGGCACCAGCCCAACCGAGGCCACTAGCTGCGACGATTTCGTTATCTGCAGATTCAATGATGTCTCGATCAAAACTTCGATTTTCGTCGATGATTTGGGTGTTCTTTGGTGTGGGGCGGCTGACACTTTCCTCTGATAGCTGACCAGCCATCAGCGCGTAATACCGCTGCCCCCGTTCCATCAATTGAGAGTGCGTCCCGGATTCGACCACATCGCCGGTTTCAAGGACCAGTATGCGGTCAGCGCCAATAACACTCGAAAGCCGGTGAGCAAATATCAGCGTTGTACGACCAACCATAAGTCGGTCTAGAGCTTCCTGAATCAGTGCTTCGTTTTCAGCGTCAACCGAAGACAGTGCTTCATCCAGCACCAGGATCGGAGCATCCTTTAACAGCGCTCGGGCTATTGCTATGCGTTGCCGTTGACCCCCCGACAAACGAATTCCGCGTTCCCCGATGACAGTGTCATAACCGTTGGGCAAATTCATGATGAATGAATGTGCATTGGCATCTACCGCTGCCTGTTGAATAGCTGCCATGTCAGAGTCGGGGTTGCCAAAACAAATATTGTCAAGAACTGTCCCATGGAAGAGAAATGTGTCTTGAGAGACAACCGCTATCGCCCCGTAGCGGTCCTCTGCTGAAAGGCTTCGGAGGTCGTGCCCACCGAGGGCTACACACCCGGAGCTCGGATCGTAAAAACGCAGTAACAGTTTCGCGACGGTACTTTTCCCAGCACCACTCGGTCCAACGACGCCGACCCGTTCCCCCGGATCGACGTTGATGTTGAGTCCATTGAGAGTCGGTTCTGTTGCCGCTGGATAGCAAAAAGTTACGTTTTCAAACGAGATTCGGGGTTCAAGCCGTTGTCCGAGAATGATCGGTTCTTCCGGTTCCCTCACACGAGGTTCGGTGTCAAAAACCTTGAATATGCCCTGCGCTGCTGACAATCCCATCATGCCGTTGTGAAGCAACGCCCGAAGATCACGTTGTGGCCGGAACACTTCAATTCCGGCCATCAAGATGATAAGGAGGGTCGTCATTTCCATGTCGCCTGCCTGCACCCGGTAGGCCCCCACGGCCAAGGCTGCGGCTGCTCCGAGAGCCAGACCGGTATCGGTGATCCCGCGCGTCAGAGAATTTGTTGCCAACACCCACATTGTGCTTTTAAACACGTCATGTGCCCGTTGTGCGAGTGTCCGCCCTCGAGCCTCGCTTTGACCGAACGCTTTCAATGTTCCCAGACCTTGAAGAGAGTCCAAAAAATCAGCCGCGAAGAGGCTGTAGGCCTCTTGTCGTTCCAAACTTCGGGCTGCGTCCCATCGGTGGAAAATCGCCGGGGCCAGCAACGTGAGTAGCGCGAACCCAGTGAGCACACCAGCAACTGGGAGGTCTAGGGGAGAAAGCATTGCGAAAATCACTAGGGGTGTGACAGCCGCGACGATGAGCTGCGGCAGGTATTCGCCGAACCAAACTTCGAGTTGTTCGACTCCTTCAACCAGAGACAACAAGACTTCACCGGTTCGTACATCACCGAAATGGGCGGGTCCCAATTCAAGAACATGCTCATGGAGCTGAGCGCGAAGTTTGAGCTGCACCTTTGCCGCTGTGTGGTGAGCAAGCATTTTGCGCCAATGTTCCAGAACACCTCGAGCGATCATGACTATCGCCACGAGAACCGCCGGGACTGCCAATTGATCGACTGGCTCGCCACGAAATACTTTCGCTAAGAGCCACCCCAACAAACCCAGGCGGGCGATTCCGCTTACTGAAGCTAAGACACCAATGACTACCGCTTGGAAAATGGCGACGCGTGCTCCTTGAGTGAACGCCCAAAGCCTCTTATCAAAAAACATGCGCCGATTTGTTCTTGAGCACGTCGCTCCTCTTGGGCTCCGAAACAGCCATCTGGCTTCTCATCTGACGTTAGTTATGTCTGGGGTCGTTATGGCTGCGTTTCGAGGCGATTTTGAGCTTGTCATCCGACCGTCAGATAACTCTAGCGAGAAGCAGGGTGGCAGACTGAAGTCATGAGTGAACTGCTTGATCGACATCATCGTGTCATGGGAGACCACGCGCCTTTGTTTTATGAGGACCCGTTGACTTTGCAAAGCGGCAACGGGGTGTGGCTGGAGAACCTGAACGGTGATCGTTATCTGGATCTGTACAACAACGTTCCGTGCGTTGGACACGCAAACGCCAGAGTCGTCGCGAACTTGTCAGAGCAAGCTGCAACTCTCAATGTCCACAGTCGCTATTTGCATGAAGGTGTCGTCAATTATGTGGAGCGCTTGGTTGGCCTGCATCATGACGGTATCGAGTCAGCAATTTTGGGTTGTAGCGGTACCGAAGCCACCGAGATGGCACTCACGCTCGCCCGCACCGTGACTGGCAGCAGAGGGATTATTTGCACCGACGCCACGTACCACGGTAATTCTTCACTTGTTGGTCGACTGACTGCGTTACCTGTTGGGGTCGAACGAAACGGAGTCAAATCTATTTCGACTCCTCAGTTGTTCCGGCCGTTTCATGACGGATTGTCTGAGGCTGAACTCTTACAAAAACATCTGGATGAGCTAGAGGCCACCATCGCTTCCTTTGCTGAGCAGGGTGGGTTCGCGGGAATAATGTTGTGTTCCATACTCGCGAATGAAGGTTTGCCGAACCCTCCGGCGAGATGGTTCGCTGAGGCAACGGCGATGGTGGCTGACGCTGGGGGTCTGGTAATAGCCGACGAAGTTCAAGCTGGTTTTGCTCGTAGCGGTTCATGGTGGGGTTACGAAACAAGCAACTTCACTCCAGATGTTGTGTGCATGGGTAAACCAATGGGCAACGGCTTCCCGCTTTCAGCCATGGCTGCCAGTCACGAGATGGTCACCAACTTCAGAGAACGGCACCGCTACTTCAATACGTTTGCTTCTTCACCTCTCCAAGCCGCAGCCGGCTCAGCAGTGATCGACGAAATTATCGAGCGCGGTTTGGTGCGCCAAGTCGCCGAAGTTGGGACCCGTTTGAAAGCTGCTCTCACTGAACTTCAATCTCAGCATCCACAAATGGGTGACGTCCGAGGTACCGGATTGTTCATCGGGATTGATTGGGTCGAACCTGGCACGAACAACCCTGACGTCGTTGGGGCTCAAAGAATGGTGGAATCTTTGAAGTCGCGATTTGTTCTTCTCGGCAAAGCGGGGCAGCACGGCAACGTCTTGAAGATTCGTCCACCATTGGTGTTCGAAGATGAACACGCAGAACTTTTCCTTGAGGCTTTTGGGGACTCTCTCGTCAATGCCTAGGGAAGCCGACTTTTTAGAAGCTGCAAAAGCTGCGTGCGTTTCATGGGATCTCAACCCAATTGAGATAGATATTTTGTCTCATACGGAGAATGTGGTGTGCCGAATCAAGTTGAGCACAACCAAGCAGATGGTGATGCGCTTACATCGCCCCAGGTACAACGACTTGGCTGAGTTGAACTCTGAGGTCCAATGGGTTCAGTCGCTAGCTCATGCCGGGCTGCCTGTCCCCACGGCACTTCAAACTGAGACCGGGGATTACTACTGCTCGGTGGACATTGGTGGTGACACTCATAGCGAACAGCGATTTGTGGGTGTAATCGAATGGGTTGACGGTAAACCATTAGGGACACCTTTGACTAACACCTCGCAAGATGTAGTTCCGCATTACAAAACAATTGGTGCACTTGCCGCCAGCATCCGATGTCATTCAAATCGGTGGGACCCTCCAGAAGGGTTCAAGCGACGGCGATGGAATCTTGAGGGACTTCTGGGAGATAACCCTTTGTGGGGACGTTTTTGGGAGGCCGAACCATTGACAGATGGCCAGCGGATGCTCTTTCGCGACGCTCGAGAGTTATTGCGGGAACAGCTAGGTGTTCTTTCAACAGGTCCCGATCGGTTCGGTCTGATTCATTCAGACCTTCATCTCGGAAACATCATGTACGACGGCGCCGATTTGACCATCATCGACTTTGATGACGCCGGGTATGGGTGGTTCGCTCATGAGGCTGCGGTGGCGCTGCACCCTGCTTTCGGCGAACCATGGTTCCCTGATGCTCGTGAAGCTTTTCTTGAGGGGTACTGCTCAATCCATGACATGGGCAGTGAAGAAATACGTTCGATTGATATTTTCCTTGCTGTCCGAAGCTTGATGATCGTGGGGTGGCTAAATGCTCGACCAGAATTACCTATTTATGAGTATTTCTCTGTGGTCATTGAGGCCGCAGAGAAAGCAGTCAAAAATTTAGTGTCAAGTTCGTGATTTCTTTTCGTTCAATTCTGAGTCTGGTTGCTGTTGTGTCGGTCACTGCCTGCGCCGGGACAAACACCGTTGCAACAAATTCAGTTGGACAGGAAGTTGACAAGGCGGCTCCGATTACTTCTGACAATGTCGCTCTGTCGAAGTCAGAGGGTGCGGGGGATGTGGGGGCAACAAGGACCGAAACATCCGTTACTCCGTCATCAATGGTTGAGCAGCCGACAACGACGACGACATCTGAGTCTGAACTCGCATCCATTGAGTATGAGGTCACGAAGATTCCAGGAAGTTTCTCTGCGGTTACTGCTGCCGTCGAAAGTTTCGTTGCTGAGAAGAACTTGAATGGTGCTGGGTTGATTGTCGTTGACCGTGATCGAGGGGTTAGGTACCACAATCATTGGGGGGAATTCTCTACTGATCGAATCTCCCTGATTGCGTCTACAAGCAAAGTGATTAGTGCCGGGGTTTTGGTTCATCTTCATGATCAAGGTTTGTTGGACCTTGAGGCACCGATTGGCGATGTCGTCGATTATGCGGGGCGGCTGAGCAATATCACGTCATCGCAATTGCTGTCGGGGAGCTCCGGAATTCCAGGGCTTCGAGCTGACGACCCTCTGTACATTTGCATGTTTCTGCCTACTAGTTCGCTGCAACAGTGCGCAATCGAAGGCCTCTCGGTAGCTGCTTCGGATCCTAGAACCGTCTCGCCAGACACTGAGTTTCGGTACGGAGGTATTCAGTTGCAAATTGCGGGTGCTGTGGCCGAGATAGCTTCAGGCAAGAGTTGGGCTGAGTTGATCGACGAAATATACGTTGAGCCATGTGATCTCAGGTCGCTTGGTTATACGAATCCTTGGATCCCTCTCGGGGCGATCAGTGGGAGCTACCCCGACTGGGATGGCGATCTATCTCTGCTCCCGCCGACCGACAACCCCCATATTGGAGGTGGCGCTTATGTGACAACTGGTGATTACGGAAAACTTCTCTCCATGCATCTGAACGGTGGAAAATGCAACGGACAAGAGGTGTTGTCGCCAGGTGGTGTGGATTTAATGCAGCGCAATCGATCCGGTGAAACGTATGGATCGCCTGTCGGTTATGGACTGGGGTGGTGGACACACGAAATCGTGGGGTATGGCGGGTCAACGGCGCAACCTTCTGACCAGAAGAACGTCATACGTTTGAGAGATCCCGGTCTTTACGGTTCGACTGCTTGGATCCAGCCTGAAGATGGGTTCGCTGTTTATCTCGTTGTGGAAAGCACCTCGAATGTGGGAAATCAACTTGCCCAGAAGTTGTACCCGCTGGTTGAGGCTGCCGTTTCAGTGATCAACGATTGAAACTGTGATTTCTATTGTGTGCTGAACCCAGCTCGAAGGAGCCCTTGTCGTTCGGCCGCTTGTACTGCTTGACCAGGTTCGTTGAGACGGGTGAGAGTGACACCGTTAATAGTTGCTGTGCATTTGAAATCGTGTGGGTACGGACCTACTGGTGATCCGGCATCGGTTCCGACATCAAAGGTTTCGCCACTCATTGAAAACCCTATTGGGACAGTTCGGTCGAGGCGTTGGTGGGCGACAGCTGTGTCGTCAACGATTAGAACCAGTTCGCCGCCTTTGCCGAATCCGCCGTCGTAATCAAAGATTGCTTCGATCTGGTGAGCGCCTGAATCGAGTGTCATTCCGGTCAAAGTGGTGATCTCGTGGCCGAAACAGTTATAGGTGAAGTTCGGGATTGCCTCGTTGAGCCACATTGACCATCCGGACATGTTGCCGCCCTGGCATGCGATCACTCCGCTGTCTTTGCTTGATATCTCTATGTCTCCTGTAATTCTCCATGAGCAATTTTTGAGACGAACTACGACACTTTCTGGCATTCTCACGTGAGCTGTGGTGTAGGTCATGCTTCGTAAACCATCGAGCGCGTGGGGTACTCCAAGTTCACCGCCTCTTGTGGACCCTGCGTCTCGCAGTGGGTACACCCCGAATCTTTTAGCTTCAGAATCAAAGAGGGCTAATAGTTGTCGCAGTATTTCGGGATGTTCATCGGCTAAGTCCACTGATTGGGAGAAGTCGTTCTTGATGTCGTAGAGCTCCCATTGTTCTTGCGGGCCGTCGAATTCGAATGCTTGCATGCGTATCCAGGGGACTCGGCCGTGGAAGCAGGATGCAATCCATCCATCGTTGTACATGGCCCGGTTGCCAAGAATTTCGAAGTACTGGGTGGTTCTTTGGCTGGGTCCATCTTCGGCATATGAATAACCCATGGGAGTTCCATGAAAAGGCATTTGGGTTATGCCATTCACACTGTCCGGAACGGTAATCCCGGCTGCTTCGAGAATTGTTGGGGCGATGTCCACAACGTGATGGAACTGTGACCGCAGTCCACCTTTATCGTTTATGTGTCCTGGCCATTCGATGGCAAGACCGTTTCGTGTCCCTCCGAAGTGAGAAGCGACTTGTTTCATCCATTGGAACGGTGAGTCGAGTGCCCATGCCCAGCCAACGTTGAAGTGGTTTTCGCACTTCGAAGTGCCGAAATCATCAATGTGTTCGAGGAGCCATTCGGGGTCTTCGTGTACGCCGTTTTGGAATGATGGGGCGCTCCATGCTCCGTGGATGGTGCCTTCGGCAGAAGCTCCATTATCTCCGGAAAGATATATGACAAGAGTGTCTCGGTCTTCTTGCCTAGCGGCATCAATGACGCGTCCGATGTGATGATCGGTGTGGGCGAGGAACCCGGCGAAGCATTCCATCAGCCTTGTAGCTACTGGCCGGTATCGCTCTGGGTATTCATGCCATGCAGGAATTTCGTCTGGTCTTGTTGTGAGAGTTGTGTCCTCTGGAATGACGCCGAGATGAAGTTGTTGTTCGTATATTTGTTCTCTTAGCTCGTCCCATCCCGCGTCAAATTTGCCTCGGTATTTTTCGATCCAATCCGCTGGGGCGTGATGGGGCGCGTGAACCGCTGGAGTTGAGAAATAACAGAACCATGGTCGATTGGGTGCTGACGCTCGATGACGCTCCATCCAACTTATTGCTTGGTCGGCGAGGTCTTCGGTGAGGTGGTAGTCGGGGCGCCCGATATGCGGTGAGATTGGTGTGGTTTGGTCATACGCTGCTGGTTCCCAATGGGAAGCTTCGGCCCCGATGATCCCGTAGAAGCGGTCGAAACCCATACCAGTTGGCCAACGGTCATAGGGTCCTGCAGGGCCTTGTTCCCACGAGGGTGTTAGGTGCCATTTGCCAAAGCATGAGGTTGCGTAGCCTGACAGTTGCAGTATTTGGGCCACGGTGGCCGCTTCGGCCGGAATCTGAGAGTCATAGCCAGGAAATGAGTTAGCGATCTCGGTAATCCCTCCCATGTGGACACTGTGGTGTTGCCTTCCTGTCAGCAATGTTGCTCGGGTGGGTGAACAAAGTGCAGTGGTGTGAAATTGGTTATAGACAAGACCATTATCGGCAACGCCTTGAAATGCGGGCGCTTCGACTGGGCCGCCGAACGAGGAGAACGACCCGAAGCCCACGTCGTCAAGCATCACAAGTAAAACGTTGGGCGCCCTTTCGGGAGCTTGAGCCGCTTCAAGGCGCCGTGGTTCTGCGTCTTCGAGTAGCCGGTCCACTCGACCATTAAATGGCGGTGTGGGTTTCGGCAAATTTTCTGTCATTGGAAGCCTGGGTGGTCAACTGCTTGAAGGACGGTTATTACTGCGTTCAAGTCGCCTTTCACTCCCATGTCACCAGAGCTTATGGCTGACTGCAGGTCAGCTGATCCTGTGAGGATCTGATTCCAGGTTGCCCTGCGACCCGATAGGACTGCCTCGCTGGTTTGTCCGTCAGTTGGACAGGCGATGTGGTTGCGAAAGTGGATACCTGTGCGTTCGCCATCAAGTTCGATTGCGAGGTGAAAATCAATATCGGTGAGTCTGTCTGGGTCAATGAGGACTCTGAGTATGGACACAGCAGCATCGGTGGACCATCGCTCTACCTGACGTCGACTGAATCGATGAGTGTTGAGTCTCGCTCCGTCAATGTGGCCTTCTAAATCGAGTGCACGGGTTATGCACCAGTTACGGACATTGGATGAGGTTGTCCGTTGAGCCGCAGCGCGAAGAGCTGTGGCAAGGAGGTTCCGGTCAATTTCCGAGGCTTCTGACCGATGGATTAGTCGACCGGCCAGTGAGATGGCCCACCTGAGATCATTTTGAGATCCTTGTATAGCTTCGGTACAGAGCTTTCTGACCTGTTCAGGCCCTCCCATTGCAGAGACCATTCGTTCTGCTTCTTCGGAACTATCTAACGGCAGTAACCCGGTTGGGTCGCCGTCAAAAAACCCGAAGAGCCCCGACCGGATCTGCCGTACATGGTGTTCGGCCAGACCGTAGTGCTGTTTTGTTAACCAATCTTCGTCGTACACAGCGGGGAGTTGGATGCGATGCGCTAACTCTGGGCCAGTCGCTCCCCTATTGGCCCAACGAACCGTTTGGTCCCATAGAAATTGGATCGAGTCCCGGTACGCGGTCACCCTCCGTTGTATTTCTTTCATCCCAGACAGCGGTGGGCCGTGTGTGGCTAGGAGGTGTTCCGCTTCGAGGGAGCGGAGATGATCAATACCTTTTATAAGTACCCGTGGGTCTCGATATTCCTCTCCACGAATCGCAAAAATATTGAACAGCGCCGGCCAGACAAGATTTTGGACTGCAACCTTGAGCTCGGGGAAATAGAGAGTGACGGAGTCATCAGCATCAGAAGGAGCATGAGTAACGACCATTTCCAGACCAGCAACAACTACGGGACCATCCTCAGAAAAAGTGTGGTCCGCGGGAACGTGACCCGGGGTCGAAGGGGCATGGTGTGCCATTCGGTAGGCAAGCCCAAGACCCACATTGACTAGCCCGTCAGGCCCGTCTTCGGGCATTTGGATTCCAAACTGCTCTATTAATCCTCTGGAGTAGGCGGGTGCTATTTCGGTTGCCGATCGCTCAAGGTTGTAGCTGATTCGTTTATGGCCCCATATGGCTTGTATGGGTTCTTTTTCTATTAGAGCGGCCGTTCCGTTCACATAATGAAAATGGGTGTAGACGACAGCTACAACAGGTTGGTCGGACACGAGCCGAAGATGCTCTAGAGCACTATTCATCTCTTCGACCGATTCGCCGGTATCGATCGCGATGATGCCGTCTGGGCCTTGGATAAACGTCTGGTTGGACAAACCATTGCCTACGAGGCACCAGACTCCAGACGCGACTTCATACATTTGTGGCGCTAAACGCTCAGTGTGTTCATGCAACGAGCGGTTCGCTATACCACCTCGTGCACCGGCCACAACATCAGAGTCGTCATTGGCAAATGGTTGTTGATGCCCCATTTCGGGATCCTAGATCGGCGAAGGATCAATTTTCGATTTCGTCGCAGTAATGGAAGACGACCGGTTCTCTTAGCTCTTTGGCTGGAAACGTTCAGCAACTTGGCGATGTCTAGTGAGTATCTCGTCGATCTGTGGGTTAGTCAGCACTCCACCATCCACAATCTGTTCTCCATGGACAAACACATGGGTCGCTGAAAAGGGGCCACACCGCAGCCATCCTTCTATCGGGTCATCAAGAACACCAGCGATTTGAGGCCCCTCTAGTCTCCATACAGCTACATCACCTACTGAACCAACTGACAATTCACCTATTTCACCAGTTCGGCCAAGACACGCAGCCCCGCCCCGAGTCGCTATTTCCAAGGCCATTCTCGCGTTCATCTGATCAGCCCCAGACACAAGCTTCCCTTGAAGCATCGCGAGCCGAGCTTCCTGCCATAACGAAGCTGAATCAGCAGACGAGGAGCCGTCACATCCCAAACCTACGGGGCACCCCGCGTCTCTCATCGCGACAACTGGAGAAATGCCCGAAGAAAGGATCATGTTGGAACTTGGACAATGAGCGATACCGACGCCAGCTGCACCAAGACGAACAATTTCATGTTCGTTAGGGCGAACAACGTGCGCTCCCCAACTTCGATCAGTGAGCCATCCCACGTCTTCATACAATTCGACTGGCCGTCTCCCGAATTGGGCTATTGAAAATTCGTCATCTTCGGAGTTTTCAGCCAAATGAGTGTGGAGTCTGACGTCAAGACGTTCCGCCAACTCTGCTGTTCGTAGCATTAAATCAGGGGTGACCGTAAACGGCGAACAGGGAGCGAGCGCTATCTGGAGCATCGATCCCACTGCAGGGTCATGCCAACGATTCACATGTCGTTCACTTTCGGCAAGAATGTCATCTTCGGTCCGAACAGCATCATCTGGAGGGAGACCTCCATCCTTGACCGACAAACTCATAGACCCGTAGGTCGGGTGAAACCTCATCGACAGCTCAACCGCTGCTTGAATTTCAGCTGCTAAGAGATCACCAGCTCTCGCCGGGTGAAGATAATGATGATCGGTCGTGGTGGTGCATCCCGACATTGCTAATTCCGCCAGTCCGACCCAGGCAGCCAGATATACCGCTTCTTCATCGATTGCTGCGGTCCACAACGGGTACAGCGACTCCAACCACCCGAATAGCGGCGCTGATGTCATCGGTCGGTAGGCCCGGGTCATGTTCTGGAATAAATGGTGATGAGTGTTGATTAACCCCGGAGTCACCAAACAGCCACTCGCGTTGACGCGGCGCTGAGCGGCGGGTGTCTGCTCAGTGCCCCCGCCGAGCGCTACAACAAGGCCGTTGTCGATTGCTACCCATCCGCCTGCTAGCTCGCGACGTTTCTCGTCCATAGTCGCAACCAGCCAAGCGTCCTCTATAAGGAGGTCAACGGGTTCAACCATCGAGGACAGTCTGACATTGATGTCAGACATCTGTGTTGACTAATTGGAGACTCATACCTCTATCTTGGAAGAATGCGCCGTCCACTGGCAGTTTTCGATGATTTCAATCCGGAAGGCAAGACGTCTTTTGCCAACGCGGTCACACGTTTTCGCGAACGAAACATCGTTCTACCGCGATTTAGTGAGTTGAGAGACCCTACGACCTTCAAACCGGACCTTCTCGATGCTCTGGTCCGTGTCGACCCAGACGATGCTGATCCGATCAATCTTTTCCGAGTTCACTGGTTCAACAGTCCAACTCAACCAACACCGGTTGCCATCCCCGATCACATTGAACTACCACCAGAGGTCACCGGAACTGACGCTCGCATAGTGGTAGCGCTTGGGAATCGATTCCCGATGATCGCAGCCCACAAGGTACTCGCAGCGTATTCCTGTCTTGTCGCCCGCTTGGTTACAGGCCGCTTCGACCCAACTATCAACCGAGCTGTTTGGCCCTCCACTGGTAACTATGCCCGAGGTGGTGTTGCTATCTCAAAGATAATGGGCTGCCGTGGGGTCGCCGTTCTACCTGAGGGTATGAGCCGGGAACGATTTGAATGGTTAGATCGGTGGATCGAACACCCAGAAGACGTCATCCGCACACCCGGCACTGAAGCCAACGTCAAAGAAATTTACGATGAATGTGGTCGACTGGAGGCTGATGAATCAAATGTAATCCTCAATCAATTCAGCGAATTTTCGAACCATCTGGGGCACTACGCGGTGACAGGACCGGCTCTTGAGTCCATCTTTTTGGAAGTGACGTCTAAGCAACCTGCTCAACTCGCTGCTTTCGTTTCAGCTTCCGGGTCAGCCGGAACTTTGGGAGCTGGCGACTATTTGAAGGACACCCACGACACCCGGATTGTGGCTGTCGAAGCTCTTGAAGTGCCGACAATGCTTTATAACGGATTCGGTGACCACAACATTCAGGGGATAGGCGATAAACACGTCCCCCTCATCCATAACGTCACTAACACTGATCTCATCGTTGGCATCTCGGACAAGGCAACAGATCAACTGGACGTCGCATTTAACACGCCATCCGGCCTTCGCTCGTTGGAACGCCAAGGTGTCGATCCAGAACTCGGTTCGCTGTTAACAAATTTGGGGTATTCATCCATATGCAACATTTTGGCTGCAATCAAAGCAGCGAAGCACTGGGGACTCGGTCGCGAGGATGTCATTGTCACAGTCGCTACAGACGGGTCTGAACTGTATAACTCCGAACGAGAAAAGGTTATGCGTCGGGATTTTCCAGAAGGATTTGACGATACCGAAGCCGACACTGTGCTCGGAACTCATTTGAACGACATCAATACCGAACACATCCTTGATATGGACGCTGCAAACCGAGACCGTGTCTTCAACCTCGGCTATTTCACTTGGGTCGAACAGCAAGGAATTTCAATCGACGATTTCGAACGCAGAAGAAGCCAAGATTGGTGGAACGAGTTACGACCCCTCATTGAGAAGTGGGACAATCGCATTAGCGAATTCAATGAGGCAACCGGCGCAAAGCATCTTTAGTGACGTGAAAGAGACAAACCCCTTTATCCTCTACCGGGATCGCCTCGACTCCTACGATCACGCAGTTGCAGCCGGCTGGAGCGATCAGCAGTTTATGGACCTGGTAGCTAGGTTGGATGCGGGGATACAGGTAGTTGATGGAGCCGGATTTTCTGTAACTCCAGTCATTAACGGCAGCCCGCTAGCGGCTGCGCTTGGCCTTGATATTGATCTGAAGATCAAGGTGGAAATCAATTCGGTTGGAGGATCTCATAAGGCCAGGCACCTCTTTGGTGTTGCCCTTCATTCGGCGGTCGAAAACGCTACCAAAGATCCTCCGACGGGGCCTTTGGCAATTGCCAGTTGCGGCAATGCCGCTATAGCCGCAGCAATCGTAGCAAAGGCAATTAACCAACCGATTGATGTGTTCGTCCCTGTTTGGGCTGAACGATCTGCACTTGACTTGTTGCAAGAATTGGGCGCGCAAATCCAAGTATGCACGCCAGCAACTAACGAAAAAGGGGACCCCTGTTACGCCCGCTTTCAACAAGCGATCGCTAATGGCAGCCGCCCATTTGGCGTTCAAGGAACCGACACTCCTGCAGCTTTTGACGGCGGTCGAACTTTAGGGTGGGAGTTACACGACCAGGTCCCAAATCTAGACACCGTGTTCGTCCAAGTGGGAGGCGGTGCATTAGGGACAGCAACAGCAATGGCGTTGCCTGGTGTGCCGATCTATCCAGTTCAGGTTTCTGGATGCGCTCCTCTCAAACGAGCTTGGGACCTTCTGGCACCAGATTTTGATATGGCGGAAGCCGCTAATAACCCCGAAAATTTCATGTGGCCTTGGAACGAACCATCCAGCGCTGCTTCGGGTCTTCTCGATGACATTACCTACGACTGGCTGCCGTTGTTAGAAGCAACTTTGGTGGGTGGAGGAGAACCCATAGTGGTACCTGAGGCAACTCTTATTGAAACCCATCGAATTGCCACTAGCGTTACAGGTTTAAATGTTTCTCCTACCGGGGTAGCGGGGCTAGCTGGTTTGGTAGAAGCCCCTCCAAAGACTGGCGAGGTCGTAGCGGTTTTGTTTACAGGGGTTGACCGCCAAAACGAGGTAGCGGCATGACAAATCTTCAAGAATTCCAAGTCTCTGGACATGCCGGGGAACTCCATGCACGACTCTGGCAGCCTTCCTCGACACCACGAGCTCTCGTATTCATCCTTCACGGCTACGCCGAACATGGAGGCAGATACGCCCACGTTGCCGAAGCACTGGCTGCCGCTGACCTTGCCGTACTCGCTTCAGACCACGTCGGTCACGGCCTTTCCGGCGGAGAACGCGCACTGATCACCGATTTTGGTCTTGTGGTAAACGACTTAAATGCTGTGGTTTCGGAGGCCGTTAATCGACTCGATCCCGACATACCTCTCCTCTTGGCGGGACATTCAATGGGTGGGCTGCTCGCTGCTCGATTCGTCCAACGTTGGCCAGACCGAGCTATCGGTGCAGCTTTCTTCGGTGCGGTTATAGGTGACTGGAAGTGGGCACGCGAAGTGCTCGAATTACCAGAGCTACCTCCTGAAGACTCCGACCCAATGGGGATGTCACGGGACATCGATGTTTGTCGGGATTATGACGCCGACCCGTTGGTTTATCGCGGCCTGTACAAACGACCTTTGCTCGAGGCAGAAGTCATCGCTCTTGATAACTTCCGTGACGAGATCGACAGGATTGAAATCCCGGTGGGGTTCTTTCATGGCACGGCGGATCCATTTGTACCCTACGAAGATTCTTTACAAGCCATTCACGACATGCCCAGCTCAGCAAAAACAGTGCATCTTTACGAAGGAGCAAAACACGAGCTCCTAAACGAGATCAACAAAGAGGAAGTTTTAGCTGATCTTCACAGCTGGATAGATGGCACTCTCATTAGCTCTTCGGAAGTACCCCAATGAGTTCGGAGGCGGGACGTCTACATGAGTCTCAACAGCTAGGGACTCACATTGCGGAGATCCTTCGTCCTTCAACTTGGTCTGAAGCAGTCGAATTGTACGACGCTTCACCAAATGCCGTGCCGGTAGCCGGAGCTACAGACCTCCTCCTGGATCTCTCGCGCACCCCTGACACCCAAGGTTCTGGAGCAATTCTTCTAGACCTTTGGGGCTTGCCGGATTGTTCACAAATCACCATCAGTGACAACGACGTTGTTATCGGCTGCGGGGTGACACACAACCAGATCATTAGTTCACCGAATTTGGATTCTGCTCTCGACATACTTCGGATGGCATGTCTAGAGATTGGGTCCCCTCAACTTCGGAATCGTGCGACTGTCGTTGGAAACATCGTCACAGCGAGTCCCGCTAATGACACTATTTCGGCGCTGGTGGCCCTCGACGCATCTGTTCTTATTGAATCAGTTGGGGGGAGACGTGAAGTCCCAATTAGCAATTTCTTTACCGGCTTTAGGCAAACAGTATTGGCGCAGTCAGAGTTAGTTCGCTCCATCAGAATTCCTAAGTGGACCTCACAAACTGTTGGAACGTGGTTCAAGGTAGGCAACCGGACCGCCCAAGCAATATCTGTAGTTCACGCCGGGATTGTTCTTGAGTTTGACGAAGCAACATCACTCATTACAAGAGCTGACATTGCGATCGGAAGCGTCAGCGAAACAATCGGTGTGTCAAAGTCATTGAGTGAATACCTAGTTGGCAAAAACCTTGACGCCGAAACGTCCGCTGGGGCTGCTCGTGTTGCTGCACGCGAGATCTCGCCCATAGATGACATACGCGCCACTGCTGCCTATCGAACCGCTGTCACCGAGGCCGCTATCCGTCGAGCCCTCACGAACCTTTCCGAATTCTCTACCCCCCGGTCTGAAGTTGTTCCGTTATTGGGTTGGGTTGCTAACCGTCCAACACCTCCTCAACCAAATCTGTCGTCGGCAACGGAAATCGGTTGCGTAGTCAACGGATCCAATGTCACCGCCCAAATTGCTGCCAATTCAACGCTTCTGGAATGGTTGCGAGCCAATGCTTCTACCGGAACTAAGGAAGGTTGTGCTGAAGGTGAATGTGGGGCTTGCACTGTCATGCTCAATGGCGCTGCTGTAACAAGCTGCCTGGTTCCAACAGCGCAAGCCGACGGATCTTCTGTTGTAACGGTTGAAGGGCTTGCTAAGGGATCAGACTTGCACCCGGTCCAACAGGGGTTTCTAGACCAATTTGCCGTCCAGTGCGGATTCTGCACACCTGGGTTTCTTGTCGCAGCTGCCGCCCTATGCGACGAAAACAACTCGCCTTCAGCTGATGAGATACGGGTGGGACTTTCGGGCAATCTCTGCCGTTGCACCGGGTATTACTCGATAATTGAAGCTCTAAGCGGCCTACCCACGCGTCAGGACTCGACCTGATGGCTGTCGGAAAAACGCCTCAACGTATTGATGCCGTCGACAAAGTCACCGGTGCGGCCACATACCCCGCGGATCGTGTCCCAGACAACGCTCTGCATGCTGTTGTCGTGTTCACAAATCAGCCTCATGCTCGTCTCGTCGATCTTGATTTCACAGATACTCTCAGTGCGCCTGGCGTCGTAACGGTTGTGACGGCCGCCGATGTTCCGGTCAACGAATATGGGCTGACATTATTTGATCAACCCGTTTTCATTGGGCTCGATGACACCGGACGCAGTTCAGTCCCATGTGATGTAAGCCGATGGGAAGCAGACCATCTCGCAGTCGTTGTTGCTGAAAATCTGGTTCAGGCCCGTGAAGCCTCTGCTTTGATCAAAGCGCAGTGGGAGATTCTGCCTCTCGTTTCCGATGTCAGCACTGCGCGGTCTGATGAAGTTCTTGTCCACCCCAACTCAACGAGTAACACCTACCACGAGCTTCGAATTAGGAAAGGAGATTCTGCTCAGGGGATGGAATTAGCCGACGTGGTCATAGAGGACACGTATGAACTCCCCCACCAAGAACACGCCTATTTGCAGGTGGAAGCCGCTACTGCATGGCTAGATGACAATAAGCGCGTCACTGTTGAAACAAGCGGACAGTGGGTTCACGAAGACAGAGAACAAATAGCTCATGCGCTGGACGTCGATCCCGAAGAGGTTCGTGTTCGGTACGCCTCAATTGGCGGCGCTTTCGGCGGTAAGGAAGACATGAGTTTGCAAATCGTTATGGCCGTGACGACTAAGAAACTTGACCAGCTTGGGGTTCGGCGTCCCGTGCATTGCAATTGGACTCGTGAAGAGTCCATCGTTGGTCACCACAAACGTCATCGAGCTACTGTTCACGCTCGGTTGGGCGCTACAGCGGATGGGATTATCACTGCTGTCGAAGCAGAAGTGCTCCTTGACGCAGGCGCATACAACTACACCTCCAACAAAGTACTTGGGAACCTCCATCTATCAGTCGCCGGCGCGTATGACGTGCCGAATGCTCACATAGATAGCAAAGCCATTTACACCCACAGTGTCCCCGGTGGTGCTTTTCGAGGATTCGGCGGTCCACAGGGCGCTTTTGTCGCTGAATCGCAGATGAACAAGATGGCGCATGCATTGGGGTTGGACCCGTTAGAACTTCGCAGCCGCAATGCTCTTAATGATCTGTCTGACGGAATTACCCAGTCAGGTCTTCCAGAAGGTGTCGGCGTCAATCGAGTCATAGAAGCGTGTGCCGAAAAAGCGCCAGCTGATGCCCCATTACCGCAGACACCACCATTTCGTTCTATTGCTTCACTCCCAGCTGAAATGGGCCAGTTGAAACAGGGTCGCGGATACGCCGTTGGCATGAAGAACGTCGGTTTTAGTTTCGGGTTCCCAGAAGCCTGCGAAGCAGACGTCGTTTTTCATGGCGACCCAGATACTGATCGCCCTACCCGGGTCGAACTGTTTCACAGCGCCGCTGAAGTTGGCCAAGGTGTGCACACCGCCCTAGTACAAATGGTGGCCGACGCGGCTGACATCAGCATCAGCAACATTGACGCCATTTACAGCGATACTGCTACCGGTGGGGATTCCGGGTCGGCGTCAGCCTCTCGCCTCACATTCATGGCCGGGAATTCGGTCTTGGGTGCTGTCGAAGAAGCAGAAAAGGCATGGGCTGACGGTGCCAGACCTGCTGTGGGACATTTCCGGTACAAACCGCCAGCAACCGAAGCACTCGATCCCGAAACAGGAGTAGGGCAACCCAACTTTTGTTATGGCTACATGGCACAGGCCGTGGATTTGACTGTCGACGTTGCCACTGGCCATATACGTGTCGACCGTGTTCTTTCAATTCATGACGTTGGCAAAGTCATCCACCCTCACATGTTGAGGGGCCAAATTGAAGGTGCTATCGCGCAGGCTCATGGATACACCCTGAGCGAACAGCTAGTGGTTGAGGAAGGAAGGATCCGAAACCCTCGTCTTTCCCAGTACCTGATCCCAGGGATTGGGGACGTACCTGTCAAGGTGGAATGCCTGATTTTGGAAGCAGCTGACCCCCTTGGCCCTTGGGGTGCGCGCGGTGTTTCTGAAATGCCATACATCACCTACGCCCCGGCAGTTACAGCAGCTCTTCATGATGCAACCGGTGTTTGGATGAACACTTTTCCTCTAACACCATCGGTAGTTCTCGAACACCTAAGCGCCGCGAGCGGTTAGGGCATAGCTTCAAGTCTCGTGAACAGGCGTTGAGCCTGTTCGGACGCCTTTGCTCGTACTTCCTGTGCGTCGACTCGAGTGGCAACCCCATCGTTCAAAACAGGTTCGCCACTAATTTCCACCGATCTAGGGCGAATATTGGTGTGGAATGCGAGTCGCCATGGGTCGATCGGTTCGTCGGACCAGACCACCCGGTCTTGCAGGGCTTCGGGGATTAACTGGTAGCCGCCTTGCAGAAACCCCCATGCCATTTCAGGAGTTGCTGTGACGTCATATTCTCTCATCCGTGCGTAGGCGACTCGAAACTCGTCAAACATGGCAGCACCAATACCATCAGTCCCTAACGCAACCGGCAGACCGAGCCGCTGGGGCGCTGCATAGCCGACGGAATTATTCATATTGGATCGGGGATTATGGACGATGGTCCCACTCAGTTCATGATTGTCAGAGAGATGAACGCCATGGACCAAGAGCCAACTATCTTCGCTTAAGTCTCGCAGCCGCGATGCCGCGTCGACGTCATCGGCTCCTTCGGCGACATGTATATGAACTCCGACCCCGTAGGAGTTCGCCAGTTCGGTCGCTGCAACCAGCGTGTCGTTCTCACAAGTAAACGCAGCATGTACACCAACCATCCCATGGCCGCCGCTAGCTAAGAACCGTGAATTTTCTTCTAGGCCTTTAGTTGCTCCTTCTGTCCCGTGGCGGTCGGTCACACCATAGGAACACACCACTCGAACTCCTACTTCTGCACAAGCATCAGCGATTACATCTAACGATCCTTCAATGGCGTTCGGTGATTCATGATGATCAATGATTGCCGTCGTGCCAGATTCGATTGCTTCCAGCGCCCCTAATTTTGCGGACCATTCCAACATTTCTAGGTCCAGTGCTTGGTCAAGGCGCCACCAAACAAGTTCTAAAATTTCACGGAAAGATCCAGGGGTTCGCGGAGGTGCAGGCATACCACGGGCCAATGAACTGTATAAGTGATGGTGCGCGCATACGAGCCCAGTCGTCTCGTTTGGTTGCAGACCGGTCAGGTCCACGCGCTGGCTCGTTCACGATTAGCGACATTCCGGATTGGCAACTCAGTGGGCCAGGAATCATCATATGAACGTATTGCTGCGGCTACCGCGCCGGCAGTTGGGACTAACCCAATCTCGCCTACTCCTTTAATGCCGTAAGGCGCCCCTGGTTGAGGTGATTCGACGATAATTACTTCAACTGGAGGCATATCTTTGGGTCGGATGATATCCAGACCGCGAAGGGTGGTATTTGTTGGGCGCCCAGATGGATCTGTTGGGAAGCCTTCGGTAAGTGAATAGCCCAGCCCCATGTGCACTGCCCCTTCAATTTGTCCCTCACACAGCTGCGGGTTGACAGCACGGCCGACATCGTGGGCAGCGACGACGTTCTGGACTTCCCCGTTATCTGGGTTGAGGATGACGAGTTGTGACGCGTATCCAAAAGTGGAGTGAATAACAGGATTTTCTAGTCCCTCGTTAAGCGAATTTGTCCAATTAATTCGATAGGTACCTTCGTAATCGATACCGATCTGGCAACCGTCGAGTAGCGCTCTTTGGCAGGCATCTTGGACGGCCCCTGCGCCCATGAGTGTGCCACGACTGCCTGTGGTTTGTCCTGCTCCCAGTTCACGAGTTGAGTCGACGATGACCTTTATTTGTTCAGCTGCGACACCGAGTTCTTCAACTGCTACTTGAAGCGCCACGTTGTGGACGCCCTGACCCATCTCGGTCCAGCAATGTCGAACTTCGACGGCGCCGTCTTCTTCAAACCTAACTACTGCTTTAGCTATCTCATCGAAACCATTCCCAAGACCGGAATTCTTTAATCCAAGTCCAACACCAACGGGCAGCCCTGCCTGAACAGCTTCGTCGTAGGCGGGCTTTACTGCATCAAGACATTCTCGAGCTCCGAGGCATCCGTCGTCCATGATTTGGCCGGGGCCCCATACATCACCCGGGTTTACGACGTTTCGTGATCGGATTTCCCAACCACTGATGCCGACTTTTTCGGCCAACCTGTCCATAATCCCTTCCATCGCGAACTGGGCTTGGTTTGCACCAAACCCTCTGAAAGCTCCACACACAGAGTTATTTGTCCGTGCCGCGATCGCTTCAACGTCTACTGCTTGAAGCGCGTAAGGCCCTGTTGCGTGGCCGGCAGCTCGCTCTAAAACTTTCATGCCGACTGAGGCGTAGGGCCCGGAATCCCCGAGCATTCTTGCTCGTAGGGCGATCAGTTTTCCATTTGCGTCGCACCCAGCTTCATATGTCATTCGAATTGGGTGACGCTTCGGGTGCATCAGCAACGATTGTTCTCTAGAAAGCGTGATCTGGACTGGTTTGTCGAGAAGCCAGGCAGCTAACGCCGTGTGCGCTTGATTCGACATATCTTCTTTACCGCCAAAAGCCCCTCCATTACTGACGAGTTCCGTGGTTATGAGAGATGCGTCAACACCTAGGACGCGTGCTATGTCGTCGCGGTCGTCCCAAATTCCTTGGCCACCTGTGTAGACGTAAAGGCCATCTCCGGTAGGTGTCGCCAGTGTTGACTCTGGCTCCAGAAATGCGTGCTCAACTCGTTGGGTTTGAAAAGTCTCGCAGACCACGTGGGCGGAGCTTTCCAGACCTAAGTCGACATCTCCTCGTTGATATGAGGACGTCGACAACGTGTTTCCGTCGAGACCCCAGACCGCGTTTTCGTCACTCTCAATAACTCGAATTGGGTCAGTCATTGGTTCATAGACTTGATAGTCAATCTCAATCGATGCTGTTGCTTCGATAGCAGTCGCTCTATCAACAGCAACGACAACTGCAAGAACATCTCCGAGGTAGGAAGTACGTCCTCCTTCGGGGATCATGACCGGCCAATCTTTATGGATCAGGCCAACTTTCAGTTCGCCAGGAATGTCCGCGGCTGTGAAAACAGCAACC
>Ga0114932_10001401_pt1 | contig 27393 bp, 21 predicted proteins | sample 2SBtaG_2_FD_87286 | JGI IMG/M metagenome (GOLD analysis project Ga0114932, IMG submission 87286) | Deep subsurface microbial communities from Kolumbo volcano to uncover new lineages of life (NeLLi) - 2SBTROV12_ACTIVE470 metaG | ecosystem: Environmental > Aquatic > Marine > Volcanic ...
CATGCAATGAAATTTGGAGTAGATGAGATATTGTTAGAACTTATGGTTTTTGGTATCTCTTTTAATCGCTAATTAAATTTCATTAAATTTTTGATTTCCTATGACTTGTCATTCTGACGAGCCTTGAAAAGGTGAGGAAGAATCTCGCCTCGACTTAATAGTCATCCCGAGCAAGGCCGAGGGATCTATGCATCGGAGAAGCATGTTCCTTATCCTTCAAAGGATCACCCTTATTTCGGATCGATTTCGGTAGCGACCAAACATTGCAACAATCGCGCCAACGCTTTTTGATAAAGCGCGTTGTCACTTTCGCATACAAAACACTCAAAAAAAACTGCTTTTACCGCAGAGGGCGCAAAGAACGCAGAGAAAGATAAGTTCAAAAACGCACTTCGGGATTCTTCCTCCCGTTGGTCGTCTGAATGACGTGCGGTGGTGTTGGACTTTGTCAATAGTGAATGTTGATTTGAACAAACCTCATGAATCGTCATCCAGAAGCGAACCTTTAGGTTCGGTGAAGGATCTCGGTTTTGCCTTTAGGTGTTATCAAATCTGTTTTGCTTTCCTCTGCGCTCTTTGCGCCCTCTGCGGTTCAATGATTTGTGGTTTAATAAGCTATGGAAATTAGTATGACATTCAACTCCATGACCGCTCTTTTCGGAGCCATGTTTGTCCTCGCAATCATCCCCGACGCCAGCGCTTTTGCAGTCGTAGCCAGGTCTGTAGCTTCAGGGTTCCTGCACGGACTTGTCACCACACTAGGTATACTGGTTGGAGATTTCATATTCATTCTATTTGCAGTTTACGGTTTATGGTCTATCGCTGAATCGATGCACAATTTGTTTGTATTGGTGAAATACCTTGGCGCGGCTTATCTAATAAGCTCGGGAATCTTATTATGGAAAGCCGAATCAAAAAGTGACGAGATTGAGGGGATCAAAGAATTGTCCTGGCGTTCCAACTTCATGTGCGGATTGCTCATTACTTTGGGCGATCCCAAAGCCATCTTATTTTATATGAGTTTTCTTCCGGCCTTTCTCGATTTCTCCAGGGTCTCGGTCTTTGACGTAGGTATCATCATGGCAATGGTGACTATCGCTCTTGGTTGTGTAAAGGGCGGGTACGCTTTTATGGGAGATAAAACCCGAACGCTTTTCCAAAGCCCTCAAGCTAGAAAAATGATGAATCTAACCGCTGGCAGCGTCATGGTTTGTACCGGTATTTTTTTAGCGACGAAAATTTAATCAGAGAGCGATAAATGATTATCGACATAAGTTGTAATTTCCGGGTCCGTGGTAACAATGATCAACGTCCAAGGATTATCGCTAGAACAAAGACGACGCAATAAAGTTTCTCGAATATGATCGGGAACTTCATGCATAGCCCCATCCAAAATCAAAAGAGACGGACGCGTGACTATCGCTCTTGCCAACAAAATTCTTAGTCGTTGACTGAGAGTGAACTCTTTACCGCCTTCCCGCACAAGAGTTTCTAATCCATCGGGCAACCCTTCGAGTTCTTTGTCCAATTCCGTTAAGGATAACGCCCACAATAAATCTTTCGATTCTATACCGGGACGTCCCATGGTGATATTTTCAATTATTGTCCCCTTAAACAAGGTAAAATCTCGCGAAAATAGAATACTCCGTTGGGCGCCAATTTCCTGCGTAGAAAGGCTTCTTAAATCAACTTCCTCATATCGAACAGCCCCTGCCGGAGGTTTATCCAATCCCGCTAATACCAAAGAGATACGCTTTCGCATCCATTCGGTTTTGCACATCAACGCCCATTTTTCACTTGGAAGCGCTTCAAAATAAATTTCTTCAGAAACCGATACCGCTTCGCTCGCCCAATTCAATTGACTGCACTTAAGGTGCAATCCAGAGCCATCCGAATGAGGAACTGAAAAATCCGACCCCTCGCTAGTCTTGTCTTTAGGCAAAGAAAATAAATGTTCCAGTTCCGCTAATGCCGTAAAAAAATAAAACATGATGTACGAACGTTTCATAACCGAATCAATGTTGAGGAGCAACCCGGCGATTATCACTTCCGCCGCAACTAGTTGCCCTAATGTCAATTCATCTTGACTCAATAACCATCCTGCAGTTCCTAATAGCCCCGTGTGCAAAAATACTTGCAGAGAAATGGAACCAATATATTGACGGAGCAAAACGCCAAGCCGCAATTGACGGGCTTTTACATAATCTGCGGCTAAAATGTCGGTTTTTTGCAAGATGAGATCGGAACAATTCGCGGCTTTAAAGTGCAGCAAATTATCGGCCACTTCTTGAAACCAATGGAACGCTTCGTATTTAGCCTCGGACATGCGCATCGTTCTACCCAAACCGCCTTTTCCCAAAATTGCGATTATGAAAACCGAAATAACTAAAGCGATATCAAAGAACACAAAATAAGGGTGATACAAAGCCAGAAGGGTCATTCCGATAACGCCTCCAACCAGCACATTGATAAGATCTACAAAGAGACTGGAAAGAGATCTTTGAAGAAACACCGTTTCAAAAAAAAGATTTACCGAATCGGAACGAAACGTTTTTTCTTTAAACCGCGGCAACATCTGAGCCAGTTTTAAGGCCATTCGCACAAAGACCCGTCTCTCCATTATGTCCATCGCGTAGAACTGCAAAATTTTAAATATTCCCACAAACAATAAAATGCCGGCCATAATCCCAACAAGCGTAATAACCATTACGGGAGATATGGAAAAGGCAAATGTATTTACCAATTCCTGAACCGTTAAAGGAATAATCAGAGAAAATAAACCTACTGCAATGGCGTAGACAAACATCGGTAAGATAATAGCCCGTTCTTGATTCAGGAAGGTTCCAAGACGATCTAGATTTTCGCGTAAAGAAGGAGTATGTCCGGACATAACTATTCTATTGCCTCCCCTTTTTCTTTTCGTGAATTCCCACAAAAGTCAGTCCGTTGACCCATTCGCCGGTAGACCATTTAAATAACGCCAACGCTTTTTGATGGTCGGCCTTGGCTGTAATCCATTCTTCCGCCGCTTTTATAACGTTGCGTTCCCGCAGGTTTACAATGAGTAAGCTGGTCGCTCCTAAATTAAATCGAGTTCGTTCCCCTTTTTCCAATTGTTTAGCTAAAAGCAGGGCTTTTTGCGAAACCTTAATTCGCTCCGCAGCGCGAACAACGGCAGAATGGGCGTTTTCCACATCCATAATCACTTTTTTAAGGCGAAAACGCTGCCTATACTTTAGACGCTTGGCTTTTCCCGACATTTGAAGAAGTTCTCCTCGGGCTTTACGTTGATTAAATGGAAAACTTAATTGAACCCCAAACCGGTAACCAAGCCCCAAAACAAATTCACCAGGTTTACGAGTTGGTTGAACTTCTACGTTCAAATCTGGAAACAAATTATTTTCGGCAACTTCCATATCGATATTATTAAACTCGGCTTCTAAACCTATTAATTGCAATTCCGGACGAACCGTAGCGGCTCTTCTCTTTCCCTCTTCTAAAGACTTTAAGGAATATGTCAGTCGAGCTTGGGGAAACAAGGGAGCTTTAAAACTATCCGGAACAATTAAAGCGTCGTTTTCCCACAAAAACAGAGCGAGCTTAAATTGTTCTTTTTCTACCTGGCGTCTTGATTTAATCAATTTATCTTTTCTTCGCTGAACTTCTTGCTCTCCTTCAATGACGTCAAATTTCGCTCTTGCTCCAGCCTCGGCTTGTTTTTCTAACTGCTTAAAACGATCTTCCGCCACTGCAACTGCCCTTTTTTGCAATTCCATAGCCTTCCAAGCCGCCACCCAATTCCAATATTGAATCGCCGCTCCCAAGTACAAATCCTGCCTCGACTGCTGAATTTCAAATTTTGCCTGTTTTTCAGCTAAAGAAGATTTCTTTAATTCAGCGTGTTCAGGGTTCGTAATTAAACCGCGAAGCAGAGGAAACATAATTCCTAATAAAGGTTGATTTGAATCGTTGATATCTAAATCAGCGACTTCTACGCTTCCAATCCCTGCTCGAAATCCGGCAAACCCTTTGATACCCCAAGGGTGTCGCATTTCAACAAAAGTGTCATTGAACCCAACGCTCGCAGTCGTACCGCCATTTTTCGCCAACCTTTCCAATTCATAATCGTTAACAATACTTGGTTCAAATTGCCCCATAGCTTTAAGCAATTTGCCGCTGGCGACTATTTTTTCCGTCCTGCTTCCTTTTAAAAGCGGATGTCCCTTTTCAACTCGTTCCAATACGGATTGGAGGGTCAGAATATTAGAGTTCTTTCTCTCAAGCGAAATATTCATAGCTTCTTTTGCCCACAAAGGAGTAGCGACAAAAACTATCAACATTCCTATGATAGTTGTCTGATTAACTTTCATCATTTCTCCTCCAGCTACATTTTTTCATGAGACAAATATCCGTAATGTTATTCTGATTTTTTATTTCCCCGGACGACCCGCCTTGGGTAGAAAAACATCTAATAAACTTTTTGGCCCCGTGTTGTAATCCGGCGGAAACAAATTAAAACGTCGCCACATCTCATACCACAACGGCACTTGGTTTAGGATCACCCACCCCATTACTTGCGTCCCCTGCCGCACTTGTTCTTGTGGAGGCCATTCTCGGCGTTGAGTATCGGGTTCCACCCATAACCGGAACTGACCATTAGCGGAAACCGATTGATCCACAACCTGAATGCGACCGTCATAAGTTCCCGCCATCAATTCCGGCCATGCCGGTAAAGGAATTGCGGGTACTCCTTGAAAAAGGAGTCGCACCGGACGATCTTTCCTCAACAAGGGAGCGTCAATCGCGTTTGCCCACATTTCTACCGCCGGCGAGGTACTTTCAGGCACAATGGTAAATAGCAAATCCTTCGGATGCACAATTTCTCCAGGGCCAAGCGGCGTTAAACGAACCACCGTACCGCCAAACGGCGCAAGAACACGACTGGCAACACGTCGTTGTAACGCGTTAGATCGAGTTAACCCTAAATCCGCTAGTTCTTTCGAGGCTTTTGCGGCGTCGCCGAGCGCAGAAGCTCGTTGCGATTGGGCGTTTAATAAACGTTGCACCAATTCAGCGTCGATTTGTTCTCGATTGTGCGCCAAAGCCCTCCGTGACTCTTGAGTTTCTTGCATCTCTGCCTGAGTCGCTTTTAGATTCGCTTCAGCTTTTGTTGCCGCTTGAATCGCAAGTTCTAATTCGCGTCGCGAAAGCAATCCTTGAGATTCTAAAATACGCGACCTTTGTAAGTTTAAATCGGCGGTCTCTTTAGCTATTTTCGCTCCGGCGGTTCGTTGCTCTGCGCTTAACGTTTTATTATCCGCTTCGGATACCCTCGCTTCCGCCGATGAAGAAGCCGCCTGAGTCAAGTTCGTCATTTCGTTAATACGTTTTTCTAAAATATTAGCGCGTTCTAAAGCGGCTTGACGTCGTTGTTCCAACGCTTCACGAGATTGATCCAAACGTTCCAATAGATCTGGCGCCATGAATTTAGGATTAACGTCTCCTAACTCCAAAACCAAATCCCCCTTCTCAACCGAATCGCCTTCGTGGACATACCAATTTTGTATGCTCCCGTTAATTTGCGAATGAATCTCTTGCGGTCGTTCCGTAGCAGAATGCGCAGAAAGTTTTCCTTGAATCGTCACGGTTTGCGTCCATGGCACAAAACTCACGGTACCGGCAAAGAGGATGAAGATCATAAAAGCAAACCGCGAAAAAACCCGCAAACGTCCAGGAATCCTCGCTAGTTCTTCAGATTGCAGCGGCTTCTTGTCGGACTGAAAACCAACCGCAAAAAGCCCTTCGTTATCGCTAACCTCAACGGATTCAGGAGGATTCTTCATATTTTGAACAACCATTTTTTCAATTGAAGATTTAAACTTCGGACTTTTTTCTCTAGAAAAATAATCGCGGCTCTTTTGAGCGCTAACTTCTTTCAACGCTTTTTCACAAGAAATACGTTAAAACCAATAAAACCTTTATATTTAATTACTTAACGGGATTGACTCAAATATCTTAACGTATATTTTGTGTACTGTTTTTCTCTTAAATCTTTCTCGAAATAAATCCCGAATCAATTTTGCATATTTAGAAGTTTTTTAATGATTTAAGTTGTTTAAATCTTTTTATATTATAGTTTAATAAAATTAAACTATAATTTCCTGCCCAAATAACTCTCCTTTTAAACAAAATTTGTCAGAAAGTGTCTTATAGATTATTCCTCGCTAAGGACCTCTTTTAGTTGATGCCGAGCGTTGAATCCCAAGAAAGAGTTCTCCTAAGAATATATTTCAGAAGAACTCTTTCTTATTTTTTAACCCTTATTTAGGCATCCAAGCTTTAGGTACCCCCACATTGGCACGGTCGTTGCCGTCTTTTGGTAACCTGCTGCTTTGCGAACCGCTTGATCCCCAACTGGAAGCCTCCGAGGTAGGTTCCCATTCCTTTGGAACACCAACGTTAGCGGCAGAGTTATCGCCTGGAGGGAATTTGCTTCTGCCAGGTTTCCCTGCAGATTGTCCTTCAACCTTTGGCGTCCATCCCTTTGGAACACCGACATTAGCAGCGGAGTTATCGCCAGGAGGGTGACCTCCAGCTAACGCCAACATAGGTGTCGCCAAAAAAAACAACGCCACTAACCTTGTAATTAGGATCTTCGTTTGTTTTTTCATTTCAACTTCTCCCTTGTTAAGGTAATGAATTGTTCCTTCTATCATTCAGATAGAAGTTATGTATATTTTGAGACTCTCATTTAATTTAAGATACTTAAATTTTTTTATGATATACTTTAATAAAATTAAACTATTGGGTTTTTTATGATTTGGCTAAATTATCAGCATTTATATTATTTTCAGGTGGTAGCTCAGGAAGGTAGTATTGCCAAGGCTTCGGAAAGGTTAAATTTAGGACAACCCGCCATCAGCATTCAGATCAAACAATTGGAAAACCAATTAGATCGTCAATTGTTTGAACGCAGGAACCGGAGGCTTGTATTAACTCAGGCGGGACAGGTTACTTTAGAATATGCTAATCAGATTTTTAGTTTGGGAGACGAACTAAAAGAAGTGTTGCAGGCAGGATCTTTTTTGCGAAAAGTTCATTTAGAAATGGGAGTTATAGATAGCATCCCAAAAACGGTCATTCAACATCTTACTGACGCCGCCTTAACATGGGGACCTTGCACAGTTACTGTCCTAGAAGGAACTGGAGATTATCTGTTTCGGGAGTTACTTGCTCACAGAGTCGACCTTGTCGTTTCCGATTACCAACCAGACGTGGGAGACTTGCGCCGTTTTTCGATTCAATCGCTAGGGCGACACCCATTATCAGTTTTCGGAACTAAAGATTTTCGCAAACTTAAAAAAGGATTTCCTAATTCTCTCCAAGGCCAACCGTTTTTATTTCCAACCTTTCACAGCAAACGCCGCCACGATTTGGATCACTTTTTCCGCTCCAATCAGATTAATATTGAAATAGTAATGGAAACCCAAGATACCAGCGTTCAGAAATTAATGGCCGTTAGAGGATTGGGATTAGTAGCGCTGCCAAACTTTGCTAGTCAATCGTTTATCCAGGAAAAAAAGATGTTGGAACTTGGAACTTTAGAAGGAGTTTACGAAGAAATCTTTTTAGTATCTTCGCCGAGGACAATAGCAAATCCAGTGGCCGATTTACTAATGAATCATGAACTTTTAAATTTTGGTTAAAAAATTACAAATCTAAAACCGTTTGCCGTTATAGACATTACAAACTTCGCACCATCTATTGGGGTTTCCGTTTTTTAAGCCGTCGCGGAACTCTGTAAAGGTTGGACTGTTCCAAACATCCTCAAACGATTTATCCTGAACATTCCCCACCGAATAGCGTTGGGCTATTTGGCAACAGGGATAAACGTTGCCGTCGGATTGAACTTGTACCCATTCATATGGGCGGTCGCACTTAGAACCTTCCGGCCAAGGTTCGGCAAACTCGTCGAAGGCAAATGGATTATTGGCTTCTAGGTAATCTTCTGGAGGTAAATAACCAATTCCATATTCAAGAGATTTTTGATGGATTTGGCTAAAGATCTCTTTAACGTACTCGGGGTCGCAAGTGTTTAAATGATTTTTAGAAAAAAGCATTTTCTCTTCAAACCCGCTTCTTTCTTCGGTTGAAAAGTCGCTGACAATGCCGTTTAGATGGACAAACAACACGTTATCAATTCCCAATTCCGCCGCTAAGTCCATGACCATTGGCAATTCATGCGCGTTATCTTTCATACATACCGCGTTAAAAAATACTTCCGGCGTCTTAGCTCCAACTTCGTTTCTAAGCTTAATAAGATCGCCGATACAGCGTTTCATCGACTCAAAATCCGATCCCCTGATATCTTCATAAAGATCTTTGGACGCCGCTTCAATAGAGATCATGAGTTTGCCCAGTAAACCTTCCTCTATTATCGCTTTGCGCATTTTTTCGTTTATCAGGTTCCCCGTTGTTACCGCTTCAACATTATGGAATCCTCTTTCCTTGATAAACCGCAAAATCCTTAAAATATCTTTTCTTAAAAACGGCTCGCCAAAATCGCTGAGTAATAGTTTTTTAAATCTATCTGCGGAAAACCGAGATAAATATTCTTGAAAAGCTTCAAAGGGAATGTCTTTACTCAAATACTTTTGCGTTCGCGGACAATGCTTGCACAATAAATTACAATTTTCTGTGAGAGGTATCTGCAAGGTCGACCAAATTTGCGGCGTCTTAAACTCCAGCATTTTGTACTGTAGTCTGCCCGATACTTTTTTGCCCAATGGATCGATATGACTTTGCGTTTGTTTAAAAACGTTCAAGTCCTCTCCCCTACTCTTCCTTGCCGCCAGTTGACTACGAATCATCCTCTGCGCGCGTTTCCATTCGTCAAACCTCATTACGGGAGTCAATTTCAACAAAGTACCTTCCCATTCGCGAATCATCTGCGCTTCGTCTTCCGTAAGATCGTCTAAATCAAATAAATCCTGCACGGCGTCTAAAGGATTTTTCTCGGCTTTAAAGCTTTCTTCCAAAACTTGAGTCGTACTTGCGTCTTCCACAGAGCTCATAGATTTTTTGTCCTTTTGTATTTATCCCTATCTATCCTATCGGAAACCCAAGATATCAACTTAACTTATTTTGCATAGCAATTTGCCGTTGGAAAAGTAAGCGGCTAATGAGTTTGACGAAACATTCTGCGTGGACATTGTAATTGCTAATTCTTTAGGATGGTTTTAAACTACTCGAAAAACTTTAACCTGCTTTTATATTTTATGATTGCTTGCGCTATTTGCAAAGAAATGTTTGCTCCCGCCCCGGAAGAACTCCAAAAAGAAGTTTGCCCTAAATGCGTGGCAACAAATAAAAAATCTCAAATGTCCCGGTTAGCTCCAAGATTAGGGCAAAGACATGCGTTGCCTTTTGACCGTGGTGTGGCAAGAACGGTTTCTTACGGCGATAAGTTTGAAAAATCAAAAACGAACAAAGAAAACTCTAAACCAGACAATTCGGAAGAAAAAGAAGATTCCGCCAATTAAACCCTATCTATTTACCGCAACATTTTTTAAATTTTTTGCCGCTACCGCATGGGCAAGGAGAGTTTCTTCCTACTTTAGGTTTATCCCTTACGGAAGGACCGGATTTTGCTGCCGGTTGGGATTTGGGTTGGGACTTTTGAACCGAAGAATTAAGCTCGTCGTACAGCCACCGGCCATCGATTTTTTGAAATTTCGAAGTTTCTCTTAAAACCTTCTCTTCCTCGTTTTCGGTAAAATATGCCGCAAAAGTGACCTCGCCTTGCGAATCTTCGCGTTGCCCTTGCTTAGATCCCAAGATTTCCAATCGTTTCCAACTCACTTCTTCGTTGGAAGTCAGTGATTCGCGCGATTTTTTAACGACAGCGGTTTTTTCGAGATAATCCCATTCTTTAAAAACAAATGCGGAATATCGGGACCTCATTAAATCTTCCGCCGTATCGGGCAAAGAAGTTCCATTAATGAGCATGCCGCAGCAATCGGTGTAAGTTGAATTGGAACCGCAGGGACAATCGTTCATAAAATTTAAGAAATATTCCGAAACTCAGGAAAAATTTGGATTGGAGTGAAAAAAAACTAGGTTGATGGCAACTGAAACTTCTCTACATTTCCGTTACATAAAAATAAGGAACTTGAAAATCTTCCATGATAGCGATTTTAATATTTTCATTCTCAACCGAAAAACGGTCGAGGGCATCTTTAAAAGCAATAACGTCGGGCATGACTTGATCTAAATGTTCTTTATCCGCCAACTTCCCATGAAAGAATTTGCCATAATGATCGACAAACATAGCAACCCACAGAACACTCTCCTGGATTGAAGAATACTCCAGCATTCTATGTTCGGATCTTTTGGCAAACTCAACGTATTTCAGGTAAATCTCGATATCCGCTTTGGCTTTACCCGTAGACAGCAACATCTTGACCAATTCTTCTTTTGTCCTGCCTTGCGATTCCTTAATTAATTCTTTCGCAACATGGGTAAGCTCCAACCCTTTAGCGGTGTCGCACAAGTGACGTAAACCAAAAATTAGCTGGTTGAATTTAGCGTCTATTTTCATTCCAATTGTCGAATAATCTTTAAAATCTTTTGTACTTTCTATTCTTCCCCAAAACCCGCCGGCAGTTTGAACTTCATTTTTTGCTTTTTCAACGACATCCACTCTGGAATTACAGTTTATAGCGTCTTTTATTGGTTTTTCCGAAAGGTCCTTTTTAATCGTCGCGCTACTCAATTCAAATTTCATATCGGACTTTTTAATTTCCGGAATACTTTTGGGAATTACTTTTGACTTTCCAACGACAACGGGTTTTGGCACATCCATGTTCAAGGTCAAAGGCTTGTGGGGCTTCACCTCAGATTCCTGACAAGCGAATAAAAACAGGGTTCCTATAACAAACAAAAAAATGGAAGAAAAACGACTTCTTATCAATTCCATGAATAAACTTCCTTGATTAAATATTCTAAGCGAGAAAAATTGGCGCAATCGAATCAAACGCTAAAATCATATTGAAAGAAATAGATTATATCCTTTTCGGGGAGAAAGGAAAACGCGAATTTGAGAGGTTTACGGTATTTGATTCAAAATATTGATTAAATCCTTACGGCTGTTTATTTTTAATTTTTTATAAATCTTTTTCAAATGAGTTCTCAAGGTATGGATACTAATAGTTAACTTTTGGGCAATTTTTTCTAAATCATACTCCTGTGGCAATTCAATCGCAATTTGGCTTTCCCGCTTCGTCAACCCTCCTTTTTCCAAAAAACTTCCCATTCTTTGGTTTTTATCATTATTCAGGTGTTGGTTAATTTTCTTAATTTCTTCGAGGCTTTCCTTTGCTTCTGGAGATTGACCGATCATACTTTGGGTGGATAAATTCTTAATATCTATCCCCAATATTTTAAAAACATTCATCAAAACCGTTTCAAGGACGGAACTCTGTTTTTCCAAATGAATTTTTTCCAAACAACGATCAATTGCGCTTAAAATTTCTAACGAGTGGAAAGGTTTAATAAGAAAATCGTAAGCGCCTTCCTCTAATGCCCTTAAAGCGGCATTTTTTTCAGGATACGCCGTGATAATAACGCAAAGCATATTAGGATATAAGCTTTTAAATTCTGAAAGTAGACTAAAGCCTGAAGCCTGGCCGAGGCGAACGTCGACAAAAGCTATGTGAGGTTGGCGCTCTTTAACTTTATTAATAGCTTCCGCTCTATCAAATGCTATAGAAACATCATAACCATTATTGTCCAAAACAACTTTAAGTGAATTTGCAAATTCTAAATCGTCTTCGATAATTATTATTTTATTGCCATTATATTTTTTTTGCGACGGTTCCATACCCGACCTTAAAAAATCTTTTTTAAAGTTTTGGCATTCGCCAATGATTTCTCTCAAAATTAATGACAACTCATAATATTTTCTGAAAACCAAAATAACTTAACCCAACATGGTAATTTTTCATGGAATCAAGTTATATAAATAACCATGAAATGAAAAACAAATAATTAAATAGCGAAAAAATTCTATGTCGATAACTAAGAAATAACTTTTTCTAAATAGAAAAGCGGCAAAGGAATTCGCAATATTTTCTTTTATAATTCAGGCTATATTTTAGAACAAAAACTCGGTTTCATTCAATAATATCCTTTAATTAGCGTTTTCAAGGAAACCGAGAGTCTCCTAAAAAATATAGGTAAATCTTACAATTTTTGGTCAATGCTTTAAGTAAAAAAATCGCGCACTAAAAATTTAAAAAAAGCGAAAACATTTGTATTTCGACTATCTACAGCTGAAACTCATTGTGTTTATCTCGAAATACATCAATATTTTATAGACCAAAATTTCCGAAACCTAAAATTATTGGAACAACTTATAGGGCCAACGAAATTAACCTAATTTAGAAGAAAAGCAGAGAAAAACGAACTTGCTGAAGAAAAACAGGTGGCGGGAAATTAATTGGAGGGTTTATTTACTAAAAACTTACTATGAAGTTAACGTAAAAAGGTTCTAATCAATTAGGTAAAAAAGAATTCAATTTCTAACTTTTAACCCTCTGGTATAAAATCACACTCGTAATTTTGATCGTCTACCCACACCACTTTGATATAGCTGGGGAGTTTTGTTTCTCGGTCAATTTTCGCAGATTTGATTTGTTCACAGGTCAAGTTTTCGGCTAAAAGAAGAATAGCTCCTTTTAAGTTTGCGTCGCTAAAATCGGCTCCCCCAACATTTGCCTCGCGAAGGTTTGCTTTAGACAAATTGGCGCCATTAAAATCGGTTTCAGCTAAGTTCGCCTGGCAACTTAAATCAACTTCGGAGAGATTCGCTCCGCAAACAGTCGCCTCAGCTAAATCAACTTTAGCAAAATTGGCCCTGGCACAATCCGCATTGGTTAGATCAATTGCGAAGAGATTCGCTCCGCCCAAATTCGCCTCTACCAAAGAGCTATCCTCAAAGTCACAGCTACTTAAATCCGCTCCAATAAACAAAGTTTTATTAAACTTTCCATCGCTTAAATTAGTCTCGCTCAAATCAACGCCACATAAATCGGTCTGCGACAATTCAAAACCATCTAAAGAAGGGAAGACAACTTTAAAATTAGACAACTCTTGAATAATATCGCTTTTTCTCTTCATTTGAGCGTCTTCAAGGTTGTCTTTTAAATCTAATAATTCTTTTTTTAATTCTTCAATGCGAGCTTTTCTTTTTTCATCCATTATTCATACCATTTATTTTCAGTGAATATATTGAGTTGCATATAGAATTACTTTCAAGAACCGGCAATTTATGCGCAACTAATTTAAAATCTTTGGAGGCTATTATCAAGAAGAAAGGAAAGGAGGGCCGTTTCAAGGAAAAAAGAATAATCTTTTTATCCAGAATTTAAGATACTACTTTATTTCTACCGGTTTCTTTGGCTTTTTGTAAAAACTCGTTGGCATCTCTAATACATATATCAATATTTTTATCGTCTGAATCAAAAACTGAAACGCCAAAACTCATAGTCATTGAAAGAAGATTTTTATTAAACTCAAATTTATTGAGTTCAATTTTGCTTCGAAACTTTTCAGCTAACTTCAAGCCGCCTTTTAATTCCGTTTCGGGTAAAAGCGCCAAAAACTCTTCTCCGCCCCATCTACCAACAATATCTTGCTTTCTAGCCGCTTTTTTAAATACTTTGGCAACTTCGGCAAGCACATAATCTCCCGCGTCGTGTCCATAATCGTCGTTCACTTTATTGAAATGATCGACATCGCATAAGATAATACAAAAAGATTTTTTATTTCTTTCGTAACGTAATTTTTCGTTTCCAAGACTTTCATTTAGGCCTCTTCTATTTGGCAACTCCGTCAAAGGATCCGCTTTCGAAACAATTTCTAATTGTTCTTTTAAAGCTAATAGCTCTTCGATTAAGACATCTTTCTTTTCCTTTGATTCTAATATCTCTTGAATTAAAATTTCTTTATCTTTAACCGATTTACGAAGTTGGAGCTGACACTTTACCCTCGAAACGACTTCTTCTTTCCTAAATGGCTTACTGATATAGTCGTTTCCGCCAGCGGAAAAACCTTGAATAATGTTTTCCGTTTCGTTCATAGATGAAATAAAAATGATCGGTATTTGCTTGGTCCCCTCGTCATTTTTTATTTTTCGACAAGTTTCATAGCCGTCAATTCCAGCCATAGTAACGTCTAATAAAATCAGATCCGGAAGGGCTCCAACAAGCGAGTTCAAAGCCATTTCTCCAGAAGAAGCGTCTGATAATTCGTATCCTTGGCTGGCTAAGGTATTTTTTAGAATTGTAATATTGGTCGGCGAATCGTCTACAATCAAAATCTTCATGCCTTTGAGCTGTGGATCGGGCTCTTGCCCCATCGTAATCGGCTTAGTTTCTTTTGCTGCTGCCGGTTCCTCAATTTTCTTTTCTTCTTCGGCTTGTCCATCGGGACAGAAAATCTTTTCTAACTCGTTTTTAAAACTTTCTATATTAAACGGCTTTGAAAGGTAGCAATTAGCTCCTTTTTCAAAAGCCATACTTACAAACTTTTCGTTAGTTTCGCCAGTGATGAGCATAAAAGGCAGATTTTTAACATCGCTATTTTCGTGTTGCCTAATGCGTTCAAGAAACTCCAATCCATTTAGAGAAGAAGGCATCCAAAGATTGGAACTCATCACATCAAATTTTTTAGCTTCTAATAAATTAAGCGCATCGTATGCATTGCCAACTTGTTCAATATTGTCCTTTGTAAATCCCAACGTCATCAAAATATCTTTAATGATCATTCCTAACGTTTTTGAATCGTCAACGATCAACATTTTTAAATCGCTAAACTTTTCATTTTTTATATCGGACATATAAAAACCTTTTTCATAAAATTAAAATAATGAGCTCTCGCGGATTTCATTAATCTCAAATTTCATTAGGACAACAAAACTGAACGATTTATATCAATCAAATAAATATTCTCGGTAAATCTAATGTCTTAAAAGATTAAGGTAACAGATTTTTTAAAGGATTTCACGAGTTGTGACAAAAGTTTACAATTCTAAAGTCTCTATAGCATATTCGCTCTACTCATAGACTGGATATACTTTTTAGATTTACAAAAGAGATCGCAATTTTTGCTCATTTAAAAAATAGTTTCCAAATTTAAGGAAATTGGCAAACAATTGTAAAAAGAACTTTAAAAAACCAATTGGCAAAATAGCTTTTCCTTGATTTTATTAAGCCTGACATTTCTTCAAAGTTTCAAAAATTGAATTCCTCTATCAAACAAATTACCTTTAGAATATTTTTGGCCCTGGCGATTCTTTTCAATAGCGCTTGCGAATTCCCGGTACCGCCACCGGCTCCAGATTTGTTTTATAAATACAACACCCTTAAAGTAGGTCCGAGTCCCGCCTTTTTACTTTCCTCAGATTTTAATTTAGACGGCCTTCCCGACCTCCTGTGCGCTAATGGAAATGGCCATACGGCTACCCTTTTCCTGGGGAAAGGAGACGGAAAATTTCATACCGCTCGTAATTTAAAAGTATTTCCGGAGCCTTCGTTTGCGGCTACAGGAGACCTAAACGAAGATGGGTTTCCCGATATAGTCCTTAATAGCAAAGGCGCAAACGGCTTATCCATTCTCTTGAGTTATGGAAAAGGAAACTTCAGACCCGCCAAAAAACTCAGTACCGGCCGAGTTCCTTTAACCGCAATATTAGACGACTTTAATAACGACTCTCACCTTGATATCGCAGTTTCTTTAACCTTTAATAAACTGGAAATCTATATAGGTTTGGGAAACGGTAAATTCAGAAGAGGAAACACATATCCAACAGGATCAAGAGCGCTTTCAATCGTTTCCGGCGACTTTAACGGAGACACTCAGAGAGATATTGCAATCGCTTCCAATAGCTCAAGTTCCAGCTCTCTTAGAATCCTAAACGGTCACGGGAACGGTACTTTTTCGTTATCCGAAAGATCCGCCAAAGGAAAATCGCTCTTTATTTTGGCAAAAGACGATATGGATGGAGATGGTTGGGAAGATTTGGTGGCCGCTTCGGCTCAGGGAGATAATATGTATCTACTTAAATCGACCCAAAACGGAAAGTTTGCTAAACCGATAGCTTTTTCGGCAGGCGGCGGCCCGGCCGCTTTAACTATTGGCCAATTCGACAACGATAATTTAAAAGACGTAGCGGTTGCCAATTCAAGAAGCAGTTCATTTTCGGTAGTTTTCAGAACATCTCAAGGAGGATTTAGACATCCATCCCGAGATTACATTGTAGAAGGGGGAACGCCCTTGGCCATCACCAGCGCAGATTATAATAAAGACGGAAAAATAGACATTGCCGTGGCCAGCGCCGCCAAAGATTTAGTGGAAATATATTTAGGAAGAAAGTTTCTTCCTGGAGCTTCCTCTTCCGGAAATCCCAATTAACCGGGAACTAAAGAAATGTCTGAAAGTTTTCTCCACTTATTAAAATAATATTTAACGTTTCCATCCTTTGTAGGATAAATTTTTTGATAAATTTCCTTCCCATTCTCTTCGCGTTCGACCATAACGATTTTCTTATCCAATAACAAAGTCGATTTCTTCACAAACAAAAACGTATACGGTTGATCGTCGGCAATTATTTTATGGAGAGCGTGAGTCAATTTTAATTGCTGGTTTTTATCGTATTCTTGTCTGACGCGAATAATTAAACGATCCGCTTCGGGATTTTTATAACCCACAAAATTCAACTGACCTGGATTAGTTTGACTGGAATGCCAAAGCTGATACAAATCCGGATCGACTCCCATTTGCCAACCAAGCACTAAAGCGTCAAATTTCCCGGGGTTCACAAAATCCTTTAAAAAAACAGCCCACTCGAAAAGCTGCGTATTGCATTTGACCCCTATTTTTTTCCAATTACTTTGCGCAATCGTCACAATATTTTTTCGCACCGCGTTCCCATTATTTGTTATCAAATTAAATTCAAAAACCTGACCGTCTTTTTCCAGGTAACCTTCCTGATTTTTTTTCCATCCTAATTTATTAAAGATTTGCAAGACGCCTTCGGGATCGTACGGCAACGGTTTGATCGAATTGTCGTACCAATTGGTGTTTTTTGGAAAAGGGCCGGTAGACCTTTCGCCTTCTCCATAAAGTATATATTTGATTATTTCGTCGACATTTATTGCCATCCCTAAAGCGGCGCGAATCTCCTTCGATTGAAAAAGAGGATTGCGTAAATTATAACCAATATAGCTATATTGACTCCCAACACTTGAAACCGAATGATATTTAGTTTCTTTTTTTAGTCTTGATACTTGATGGGGTTCCGCCTTGTAATAATCGACCGCCGCTGAATAAAACTCCATTTCTTGCGTCAATGTATCCGGAATAATCCTATAAACAAATTCATCATATTCCGGCGGTTTCTCCCAATAATCTTCGTTTTTTCCAAGGCGGATCAATTCGTCGGCGCGCCACTCTTTAAAAATAAAAGGTCCCGTTCCAATCGGCTCCCGGTTAAAGGAACTGTCGCGCATAGAAAACTTTTTAACTTTATCCCCCGCTAAATTCTTTAACGAAGCTTCTTTTTCAAGAGCCTCTTCATTTAGCAAATGCTCGGGCAAAATTCCCATCGCCCAAGAATTTAAAGCCGAGGAAAATAATCGTTTATAAATAAACTGAATCTTATATTTTCCTAAAATTTTAGCCCGCTTGACCGGTTCGTAATCGGATCGCCTCGGAGATGCGTTTGCGGAGTTCATAATAGCTTGATAAGTAAACAGCACATCCTTTGCGGAAAACTCCGATCCATCATGAAATTTTATTCCTTCTTTCAGATCAAAAACAATCACCGGGTTATGTTCTGCAACTTGCAAAATACTTTCTAATTTTTCTTTAGAGAAATGCTTTCGATCCTTCTCTGCAAATTGAATAAAATTTGTATAAGAGAAATTTCTTATATAGTTTTCGCCTATCGCTTCCCAAATAGTCTTAAAGAAATCTTGATCCACTTTTTTTAAAGTAAATTTTAGTTTTTCTGGCATTACTAGAGAGTAATTAGCTTTTACGCTGGTAGTCGTTTTATCTTTTGCTTTAATTTCAATCTCTCCCGAGCTTCTCTCGCCTTTAATAATTTCTATTTTTTCAATATTTTTAGACCATGTAGCGTTGCCTTTTAACTTATCCAGAATGTGCGATTTCCAAACCTCGCCACTATTCAGTTTTTTCCCGTTAACTTCAAAATCAAAATCCAAAGCCAAAAAAGCTTCTTCGTATTCGTTCCAACTTTTAGCCAATCGCGGCCTAAAATTTAATTTATCGTCCAAATCGATCAATCCATCAAAAATCAGCTCGTTAATATCGCTACTCGCCCCATCGGCGCTCAAAATAGGGTTCAAAATGGAAGCGTCCCCAATAGAGCCTTGAATGTATTGTAAAAGCCTGTTGGGGTTCTTTTGAGCCTGCCCATCATAAGTAGGCGCCCAGAGCAAAGATTGGAATAAAAGAGCCGCAATCCCAAGGGGCGTGAAAATAAGAAAACGCTTTGTAATCATTATGAATATTTGTTAAAAATTTACGTGGAAAATTCTTTGATTTACTATATTATAATCCACAGAAGATAAAAGCTCTGTTTCAAACAATTTAGTGTTAAAATTTTCCTTGACTTAAATATTAATTTTACGCTATAGGTTTGATCTGAGGGGGATTAATTCCCCAAAGTATTTTTTATTAGTAGCGAGCGATTAGAAAATTTCCTCGCCCGTTTCTATCTTAATGAGAAAATAAACTGTCAGCTATGACATATTTGAATTGATTTAATATTCTCTTTAAGGGACTGATTTCCCCAAGATAGGAATTTTTTTAAACCTTTCGTTAAGAGGTAAATCTCTTATGTCGACACTTATCACCGACGAATGTATTAACTGTGGAGTATGCGAGCCAGAATGTCCTAACGCCGCTATCTCCGAAGGCGAAGATTATTATGTAATCGAGGCCGATCTTTGTACCGAATGTGTTGGTTTCCATGGCGAGGAAGCTTGTCAGGAAGTTTGTCCTGTTGACTGCTGTATTCCGGACGATGATAATAGGGAATCAGAGGAAGAGTTGCTTGAAAAAGCTCAAAAAATTCACCCTGACGATACGTTTCCAGGGTTGGATGAATTGACAAACGAAACCTCCCTATTTCGAAATCCCGATAGGAAAAACGCAAATCTATAATTCGGATAAAACCCGAACTAAACTTTTTAGTTCGGGTTTTGCCGAGTTTTAGAATCTTTTATCCTGCCTGAAAAATCGTTTTAAGGCTTCATATCAGCCTTCCAAAGAATATCTCTGAACAAAGCTTGACAAATATTATGATTCGATCAACAATGGCATCCCATTGAAGATTGAACAATGTTGCGGGGTGGAGCAGTCTGGTAGCTCGTTGGGCTCATAACCCAAAGGTCGTAGGTTCGAATCCTGCCCCCGCTACCAATTCCTAATAGGGCTCAAAATAGCGATTGCCATTGGCGATCGTTATTTTGAGCCCTTTTTTTATTTTACCCCTCCAAAACCCTGCGAACAAACATTTCGCATGCAAAACTTTTCCGTAGTACAATTCCTATCGCGAATAAGCGCTGGTCAACTTAAAAACGATTTCAAATTGTTCTGCAGCAAGGGGGATCTATGGCGACGAAGAAAAAGAAGACGGAGAAAGAATTCAACGATTCTGAATGGCAAGCAATAAACGCGATATTTAATAAATCTGCAGATGATTTTGGACTTCCTGAGCGCAGGGACGACTCTGTTGTAATCGGGAGTTTTAATATCCGAAAACTCGGCGCTATTAAAGCCCGCCCAGATCGTTACTGGGATTTCCTTAAAAGCATTATCGAGCGTTTCGACCTGATTGCCATTCAAGAAATAATGGACGATCTTTCTGGGTTAGAATATCTCAAAGAATTACTAGGAAAAAATTATGGTATGGTCGTTTCCGATGTCACAGGCGTAAAACCAGGTGAACGCGGGAATCCTGAACGACTGGGTTTTCTTTTTAACTGGAAAAGAATCGAACGCACAGCTCTAGCGAGCGACATCACTTATGACCGTTCCGACATCGCTAATAACCTCTATAATCATCGCGCAATTTTCGATGCTGCCTGGGAAAAGCATAAAGAAAAGCTAGATAAATGGGAAATAAAGTGTAAAAAGAAAAAAGCGGAGGGTAAAAAAAAGCCCGGCAAGCCCCCTATGGTACTGCCCAAATTCCTATCCTTCATTCGCCAGCCACATTACGTCTCATTCCAAACAAAAGTTAAAAAGAAAACGGTTGATCCATTAAAATTCCTTGTCGTAAACGCGCATCTTCACTACGGAACAAAAAAAGAACGGGAAATGGAGTTTTATGCTTTGCTGGATTGGCTAACAGTCCGCGCTCAAGAAATTGACAAACTATATCATCCTAATATCTTATTACTCAGCGATTGTAATCTTGATTTCGGTAAAGTCTCCGTCATGCGAAATAAGGCTACCGCGTTCATAAAAAGCCTGAATAAATCAGTTCTCGATAAAAAGACAAACAAAAAAGCCGCTACCGCTAACTTTCCAATCCTTTCTCCACACCCCAAACACGGAATTTTAAAAACAAATTTACGACAAAAGGAAACCTACGATCAAATCGGTATTTTTTCGCACGACACAAGATTGCCCACTCCAGACGACAATAAAAATGCGGGTACTACAGATGGGGACTATGATTACGGAGTGTTTAATATAGCCAACCTGCTAGCCATGGCATTACACGGTAAAAATTTAAATAAAGTAACCGCAAACCAACGAAAAGCAATCTACAAAAAATCCGAGTGGGATATCAGCGACCATATGCCTATATGGATACGATTGAAACTTCCGGAGTAAGCGACATACAAATGAAATGGAACGGTCAAATCTAGCGGCTTTCACTGAAAGCCGCTAAGCCAAAAACTCCGCGTTACTTCCAAAAATCTCTTTCTTCAAAACTTAGAGTAGTTACCTTGTTCTTTTCGGAAAATAACATTTTATCGAAATATTTCACTGAGAAACTAAACGCGAAGTTAAAACCGAATTGCCGATATTTTTTTGCGCAATCGACCCCGCAGGCCGGAAACACATTTCACTTAAGAACCTACTGATAACTCATCAGTGTATTGAGGGTTCGTCATTTTCAACCGGCATTATTTTTTAAAGGCTTATAGCTTCGGTTGTGGGCTTTCTTTCTTTTCCCTTGATAAAACCTTGATAGGAACTCCCTTTCCTCTAATAAACGTACAATTCTAATCACAAAAATTTTTCAAATACAAAATCTCTTTAAATTAATGACGTTAGAACCTAATTTGGGCCCTTCAATAATAGGAAAGTTACTGTAAAATTGATTAGCTCTGTTAGGCTTTAAATTTAATTGATTTATTAAGAAATTCTCTAGTTTTTACCCAATTTCTCACCTATTTTTTAGACCTTATAAAGTTCCCAGAAATATTAGCTAATAATTGATACTTCTGATAAATTTAAAATAAGGTCTTTCGTTATTATATGTATAATATACTGTGTATTTAACTTTATGGAAATTCGAATGAAGTCGCCTGGGTGATTTCTAAATTGGTAGGTTATATTATGAGGTTTTCATTTGGCAAAATAACTAGAATAACTTTGAGTTTTTTCCTGATGTTTGGATTCGCGCAGAATATTTCGGCTCAAACTTCCCATTCCAAAACGTCCAGCGCCAAAGATCCCATACTGGAAGAATTATTAGAACTGGATATTGAGGAAATTTCCGTATCCGTTGCTTCTAAAAGAGAAGAGTCCATTTCCCAGGCTCCAGGAGTTATAACCGTTATTACCGCCGAAGAGATTGAAAAGTTTGGCGGCAATAATCTGGGCGATATACTTTCTCGTTTGCCCAATACCTTTCGCATAACAACTCCCGCTCTGAGAGATAACACGACCTCTATTCGGGGTCTTCAAGGTTCTTTTGACAGCAGAACTTTGGTTTTAATCAACGGTCGGCCTTTCCGAGATGGTTTTAGCGGCGGCTTTAACGCTTCTTTTTATAGAAGCATGCCGTTAGAAATTATAGAAAGAGTGGAAGCGGTTCGCGGCCCGAGTTCGGTTTTATATGGAACCAATGCCCTTTCTGGAGTAATAAACGTTATCACAAAAAATCCAAAAGAATCTCATGCCAATGAATTGACCGGCGGTTACGGCTCGGACGATACGGTACAAGGTTCGGGTTTGGCCATTCATAGGTCGGGCGATTTTAATTTTATAGTTTCGGGAAGGTATTTAGATAGCGACGGTTGGAGTCTTGTGTCAAACGATCCAATCGGAAATACATTTGCCGACAATTTTAGCGAAAAAAACGCCGGAGTGATTGGGATTGCCAATTATAAAAACTTCACTTTTACCGGTTTTAGCGGGTTTAGGAGAGACAAAACTTTCTCGATTGTTACATTGCAACCTCTTGCAGAGCAAGAAAATTTACGAAGAGATTTTTTCGACGCGGAATACGATTATACTCATAGCGATTCTTGGAAAAGCAAACTCAATATCACTTATAACGGGCTCGATTTTACCGAAAATTCGGGTATCGATTCAAATTTTTCGGATACCCTATTTGAGGTCTCTAGCGGAGGAGAAATTAGCCAAAATATAAATATGGTTTTTGGCGGTATCTACCAAAAGCTCGTTGGCGATTTATCAGATGGGAGGATTTCTTACACCAATGATCGATTTAATTTTTATGGCCAAGCCGATTATACGCCTTTGGATTTTTTAAAGCTAATCGCGGGGTTTAATGTCAGCAAACCTGAAGGAATAGATTTTAACGTCACTCCTCGTTTTGGGGCTATTTTGCATAGTCACAACAAATTCGGCGTTAAATTATTGTATGGCGAAGCGTTTCGCTCTCCGTTTGCCGCTGAACAAGCAACGAACGACCCCTTCGCAAGAGGGAACCCAAATCTCGACCCAGAAGAATCTCAGACCTTTAACGCTCAAATATTTTATAACACTCCCAAAATTTATTCCGCGCTTACTTACTACCAAAGTACCGTTGAAAAAGCCATCAGGTTAACTCCGGATATTGGTTTCAACACCTTTAGAAACAGAGGAGAATCTGATTTTGAAGGGATTGAATGGGAATGGAAAGCCTACCCTCTATCTGGTTGGTTATTTACAGGATCGATCAGTTATCAAACAAATGAAGATCAAGACAGAACTCAAGACACTGGTTTAATTCCAAACTTTATGGCGAAAACGGGGCTTGCCTATGAGTCGACTTCCGGAATTTCTTTTGGGATTTTTAATAGTTATTTTGGCGACGCGGCAGATTTGCCAGCGGCTACACAAGTAAACCCTACAGCAGACAGTTACAACTGGTTGACATTAAAAAGTAGTTTAGATCTTCCCAAATATTTTTTACGATCCGATATACCAAACGCCAAGCTTAATTTATTTGTGGACAATATCTTGGATGAAGATATGCATTCCCCTCAAGCTCCAACCCAAAGAGTGAATTCATTTCCAGCGCGCCGAGGCATCGGCGTTTTTGCGAGCGCTACCTTAAGATTTTAGGACCTATTGTGTTTAATAAAGTACGCCAAATTATAACCATAATGTCCCCGTTTTTATTTGACGGGGGTGGGAAATTCTTTTTGAGTATTTTCCTCCTATTTGTATTTCTCAATGATGTTGCCGCTCAAAATTCCAAAGATGGAATGTCTAAAGTTCAAGATCCCTTATTAGAAGAATTGCTGGAATTGGATATTGAAGAGCTTTCTGTAACCGTAGCTTCTAAACGGGAGGAAGCGATTTCCAAGGCCCCCGGGGTGATTACCATGATAACGGCTGAAGAAATCCAAAGTTTTGGAGCTAATTCCTTAGCCGACATCATTTATCGTTTGCCAAACACTTATCGAAACAACGTAAGCCTTCTTTTAGACAACGCTTCTTCTATTAGAGGTTTCCAAAGGGCTACCGACAATAAAGTCCTGATTTTGTTAAACGGTCGACCAATGCGCGATGGTTTTAGTGGCGGACATAACATGTCTATTTACCGCAGCATGCCTCTAGAATTTATTGAGCGTATTGAAGTTGTCCGAGGACCAGGCTCGGTTCTTTACGGAACTAATGCCATCTCAGGCGTTATTAATATTATCTCAAAGGATATCGAAGAATTTCATCAAGATGAAATTACCGGAGGGTATGGGATAGACAATACCGCCCAAGCGTCGGGATTGTATAGTAAGCAAATTGGCGACATTAAATTTATGTTGTCTGGAAAGCTTTTTGATAGCGATGGATGGGATTATTTAATCAACGATTCAAACGGCAATACGCTATCTACAGATTTAGACCAGAAGAATATTGGTTTTGCCGGCATCGCCAAATACAAAAACTGGTCCTTGATGGGATTTAGCGGTTATAAAAAAGGCGCGGCCATTAGATCGAACCAGCCTTCATTTTCGGTAAGCGAAGAAAAACTGCGCCGAGACTTTGCCGATCTCCAATACCAACGGGATTTGAATCAAAGCTGGAAAACAACATTAAACGCGACCTATAACGGGTTTCATTTTACGGATAACGTCGGCCTCGATTCAGCTTTCAGCGACTTATTTTTAGAAAGTTCCGTCGAGGGCACGGTTTGGAAAAATATTAACATCGTTTCCGGGTTTATTTATCAAAGGTTGAATGGCAGTTTGATCAACGGAACGATTCCTTACACGAATGACCGGTTTAATTTTTATACTCAAGCCGATTATGAACCTTGGGACTTTTTAAAGTTGATTGGCGGTTTCCAAGTTAGCAAACCCGAAGGAATCGACGCTAATATAACTCCCCGTTTCGGGGCCATCGTCCATTCGGAAAACCAAGTGGGGCTTAAACTGCTCTATGGAGAATCTTTCCGCTCGCCTTTTGCGGCGGAACAAGCCTTGAATCGTCCTAATATCAAAGGCAATCCAAACCTAAACCCCGAAATGGCGAAAACCTTTAACGCACAATTATTTTATAACACTCCAAAAATCTATACCGCTTTAACTTACTATACCAGCCAATTGAACGACATCGTTCAACTTGCCCCAGAAGGGGGAGGGATTTTTAGATTCCAGAACGTAAGCGATTTTGATTTTGAAGGAGTGGAGTTTGAATGGAAAGCTTTTACTTTTCCTGGTTGGGAGTTTACCGGGTCGGCCAGTTATCAAGTCAACGAGGACCAGACAGGGGTTCCTGATGTCGGGGTCATTCCCAACACAATGGTTAAAACGGGATTATCCTACCAATCTCCTAAAGGATATTCCCTAGGCTTATTCAACAGTTACTTCGGCGATGCGGCAAAACTCGACGCCCCACAGTTAAATCCCAACGCGGATAGCTACAATTGGGTTTCATTGAAAGGAATGTTAGACATTCCCAAATTTTTGGAAAGGCCGGATATTCCCAACATAACTCTGAATTTATTTGTAGACAATTTGTTAGATGAAGACGTGTTTGCTCCTGAATTTGTTTTCAGACGAGTTAATACCGGTCCTTTGCGACGAGGCATAGGCGTCTTTGGAAGCGCAACCTTAAAATTCTAGAACCTTATTGTGTTTAAGAAAATACGCCAAATTATAATTAAAATTACCATTTTCGCATGGGTTCTATCGGGTGTATTTGTAGTTTTATGTCCTAATTTTGCTTTCGCAGATACAGATATATTAAAACAAAAAACGAAAGCGGTTTTTTTGTACAAACTTTTTGATTATGTCTCAAGGTCTTCCTCTAAAAACAACGGCGGAAATCCTTTCCAATTATGCATTTATGACCAAGATATATTAAAGAAGGATTTGGAATATATTCAAAATAAAAAATCAGACAAACAATTTTTCATACGTTCCACATCCCAACTGAATGGGTTGAAAGACTGCGATATTTTGTATTTAGGGACTATCGAAGGTTCAGTTTTAAAATATCTAAAAAGCGATAAAAGGAATTCGCTTCTTACAATAAGCGACGCGCCAAATTCATTTGATAAGGGCGTCATGATTTCTATTTTTTTTAAAAGTAGTAAGTTACGATTAAATATAAATCGAACTCGAATTTACCAATTGGGTTTTGAACTGAAACCCAAAATTTTTCGATTAACCGATCAGATTAAATAAGACTCGTGAAAAAAGATATCTTTTTACCGGCTCTGCTTTCAATTGTACTGATTTTATCGTCGGTTTATGTTTGGCAAGCTCTTCTTCGCCAGGAAAATATGCAATTACGCCAATATTTCCAAGACGAAGCCGGAAAAATAAAATCCGAAGCCCAAATTGGGTTTGCTAATCATTTAACCTTTTTGGAACGCGTTGCAAAGCGTATGGAAAAGAACGCTCAGGTTTCCAAAAAAGATTGGGAAGATGAATTAAATTTTTTTTTATCCGACCATGTGGGTCTGGAATCCATAGTTTGGTTAGATGTTTCCTTAACTCCGCTATGGTGGATTTCCTCCGAAGAAGATCCAGTAATGGGTGAAAAAATATTGCCTCATGTCCTTCCTATACTTAAAAAGTCCAAAGATTACCGGTCGACTCAATTAATCGAATTGCCTTCTGGGTTAGATCGCCCGTTATTTTTATTTTATGTTCCCGTTTTCTTAAAACAAGAATTTCATGGAGCCGTTCTTCTAATAGGACATACTCGTACGTTTTTTGATTCCATCATTTTTGGAATTAATACGGATAATTTCTCGATTGCGTTTTGGTCCGGGGAAAAAGAAATATTAGGTCAATATGATGTGGGAAGGGCTCATGAAGATGATTGGGGCGTAAATGACGATATCCACTTTCTTGATCTGCGTTGGAAATTGAAAATCTGGCCTAAACCAAGTTTTTTAAAGTCTAAGCAATCATCATTACCTTTAATTGTGTTGATGGGAGGAAGTTTAATTTCGATTCTATTGGGTTTCTCCTTTTTCTTCTCTCGAAAATTAAGCACGCAAAGTAAAATTTTGGAAAATGAAATTGCAGAACACGAAGTGGATAGAATTGCTTTACAAAAAGCGCATGACGACTTAGAAATCCGCGTTCAAGAAAGAACCGCCGACTTGGAAAAAGCAAAAGAAGCCGCCGAAGTGGCAAACCAAGCGAAATCTACTTTCCTCGCTAATATGAGTCATGAAATTCGAACCCCATTGAATGCGGTTCTCGGTTACGCTCAAATTCTTTTAAGAGGAAAAAATTTAAATGAGGGACAAGAACAGCAACTGTGATTAAAGTCAAGTATTTGTAACTAGGTTTTGTTGCCAAAGTGTTTTTGTTTTGACCATCGTATTAATGATCGTGAGTAATTTACGCATACATGCAGTAATAGCTACTTTAA
>Ga0114932_10001402_pt1 | contig 27365 bp, 34 predicted proteins | sample 2SBtaG_2_FD_87286 | JGI IMG/M metagenome (GOLD analysis project Ga0114932, IMG submission 87286) | Deep subsurface microbial communities from Kolumbo volcano to uncover new lineages of life (NeLLi) - 2SBTROV12_ACTIVE470 metaG | ecosystem: Environmental > Aquatic > Marine > Volcanic ...
AAGCTAAACCAAAGACAAGAAAAGCTAAACCAAAGACAAGAAAAGCTAAACCAAAGACAAGAAAAGCTAAACCAAAGACAAGAAAAGCTAAACCAAAGACAAGAAAAAAAACTAGAAAATAATTAAAATATTAAAATTTTAACCTAAATCTTTTCAAGTTTACCGAATTTGCCTTTTCCGAGTTGGACTTCTCCTTTAAACTCGTTTGTATAGCCATTTTCAATTTTTATTTTGTCGCCATTTTGGATATTGTTTGCATCTTCTGCCCACAATGTAATTTTAATTTCCATTCCATTGTCTACAAGAAATGCATTTGCAACATCTACAGTTGAACCGGCTTTTGTGTTGACAGTTCGTACTTCTTCTTTTCGTTCTACAGTACCTTCAACATTAATTCCTGATCTCATGTTTTTGGCTTCATCAATTGTTGTCATGATTTAAAAATTCTTAAAATGATTATAAACTTTGTTTTTGAATTATTTTAAGAATTAATCAATCATAAATTCATTATTTCTATTGAATAAGTTATATGTTAAAATCCGCAATGAATTTCGTTGGAGGGGTATCGAAGCCAGGTCAACCGAGAAGGACTCAAGATCTTTGAATAAGATATCCTTTCTCTTAGGAGTTCGTGGGTTCGAATCCCACCCCCTCCATTAAATTATACTATTTTTGGAAAATTATGCTGTGACATTTTTAACTATTGTAACTTTGTGATTTGTCAACTCTTCATGAATTTTAGCATGTTGCAAATCATCGAAGAATAAATTACATCTAAAACATTTCCATGATTCTTTTGTCACAGAGTAAAATTTACTTTTTTTGATATAAAGATTTTGCATCAATAATTCATTTTCTGAGTTTAACTATGATTTTTTCTAGTGATAAAATCTATTTCATAATGGATAATATTTAGATGTCAACGATTTCAATCTAATTCATGTCTAATTTCTTTGAATCAATTGCTGAATATTCCTATGCAGGAATTTTTATTCTTTTAGTGGGTGTTAATGCAGCGCCATTGTTAATGCCACCTACATGGATTATTCTATCATCATTTTATGTATTAGATCAGTCATTTGATCCACTAATTTTAGCATTAGTTGGTGCTACAGGTGCAACAATAGGTCGTTTTGTACTAAAGGTAGTCAGTGGTTACTTTAGGAAAGTTGTTGGTAATCAACAAAAATCAAATTTAGATTCAATTGGTGATTTTTTAAATCGAAAAAGATTTGGGTATATAATTTCATCATTTCTGTTTGCTGCAACTCCATTACCAAGTAATATGCTTTTTATTGCATATGGTTTGATGAGAGCAAAAAGTTTTGGATTATATATAGGATTTTGGTTTGGTCGATTAATTTCATACTATGTAATGATCACAATCAGTAAAATCGTTCTAACTCCATTCATTGAATTATTTGAAGATCGTTATATTGGAATATTAGTGGCTGATGTATTAGGAATTGCAGTAGTCATATTTTTTACATGTATTGATTGGAATCTATTATTGGTTTCAAGAAAATTTAAGTTGATTAAACCAAAGTTGTGGAGATTTTGAACGAAATAAAATATCTTAAAAATTATGTAAAGAAAATATATCTAAAAAATGACCCTGCACATGATTTCCAACATATTATGCGAGTATATAAAAATGCAGAAAAAATTTGTAAAACTGAAAAAGCAAATAAAAAATTAGTATTGATTTCAGTTTTGTTACACGATATAGTTAAGATTCCTCACTCAAGTAAGAGTTCAAAATCTTCAGCTGACGCAAGTGCTGAAAAATCAGTAAAAATTCTTAAAAAAATGAATATGTCGCAGATAGAAATTGATATTATATCTGAAGCAATCAGTAATCACAGCTTTACTAAAAAGAAGATTTCTAATTCTATTGAAGGTAAAATTTTACAAGATGCTGACAGACTAGATGCAATAGGTGCAATTGGTATATCTAGAGCATTTTGTGTTAGCGGTGTAAAAAACAGGCCATTTTATAAAATAGACAATCCATTTGCTAAAAAAAGGAATCTAGATGATAAAAAGTGGGCATTAGATCATTTTTTTAAAAAATTGCTTACCTTAGAAAAACAAATGAACACAAAATCTGCAAAAATTGAGGCTAAAAGAAGAACAAAGATTTTAAGAAAATTTTTAGATGATTTAAAACGAGAAATCTAACCATAATCTCTGTATCTTGCATATCGTTTTTCAACTTCTTTGTTTTCACCATCTCTAATTTTTTTAATTTCAATAATAATACGCTTTTCTATATATTCTTGAATATCTGAAAAAACCTCATCGTTAGAAAATGATTCCATCAATGGTTCAATTTTAATTAGATATTCAATTGTTTTTTCTCTAAATTCTTGTTTTGTAGGGTTTCTAATTTTTTTTAATCGAAAGTATGTCATGGCCCAACTTGAACCTACAACATGTGGTAGAAGATCTATAGCACGTTCAATTTCAAATCGTTCGTCGTTTCTCATTTTATCTTACTAATGATGTTGCGGCTGATTTTGCAAAATATGTTACAATCATATCTGCTCCAGCACGCTTAATTGAATATAGAATTTCATTAGTCATATTTTCTTCATCAATCCAACCTTGCATTGCTGCACCTTTAACTAGTGCATATTCACCTGATACACTATATGCTGACACTGGAACATTAAATCTTCTCTTAGTTTCAGAAATAAGATCCAAATATGTTAATGCAGGTTTAATCATCACAATATCTACACCCTCATTGATGTCTGTTTCAACTTCCCTCATAGCTTCTCTTGGATTTGTGTATGGAACTTGGTACGTTTTTCTATCACCAAACTGTGGGGCACACTCTGCAGCATCTCTAAATGGTGAGTAAAAATTTGATCTATGTTTTGCAGAATGAGACATGATTGCAACATTTGAAAAACTTTCATTATCTAATCCTTGTCTAATTGATTGCACTTGACCATCCATCATTGCTGAAGGTGAAACTACATCAACCCCAGCTTTTGCTTGACTCACTGCAATCTTTGATAGCGTTTCTAAACTAGAATCATTATCCACATTTCCATCTTTTACCAGTCCACAGTGACCAGAGGATGTGTATTGACAAAGACATACATCAGCCATAATCACAATTTTATCACCAAAATTTTTTCGAATTTCTGAAATTGCCCTTTGTACAATTCCATGTTCTACATATGCAGATGTTCCGTGTTCATCTTTATTCTCAGGTATCCCAAAAAGCATGATACCAGGAATGCCAAGTTCAACTATCGCATCAACCTCATTAACAACCTCAGATAAAGGCAACCTCTCAATCGCCGGCATTGAATTTACTTGTTTTTTTGCCTGTATACCTTCTTCTACAAATACTGGGCAAATCAAATCTTTAGGCGATAATGAAACTTCCTGCACGAGTTCTCTTAATTTTTCAGTTCTACGGAGACGTCTTAATCTTGAAGTTGGAAAAATAGGCATAGTATTACTAAACTCTGATTAAATATAATTCCTAAGCTGGAATGGTTTCTTCAATATTAAATTCATGTTCAACAAAATACTCAACTCGTGTTTTCTTAAACTCTCTTGAACTAAACAGAATTTTATACTCATCAACGTTGATTTGCCTCTGAATTTGTCCAGCTACTTCACCTGCTTCGTCGAAAGATTTGCAATGAATCATTGAAAACACATTATATGGCCAATCTGGATATACTGGTCTTTCATAACAATGGCTTACTTGTGGGAAAGCACCAAGCTTATTTCCAACTTCACTAATTCTCTCTTCTGGAACTTTCCAGACAATCATGCCGTTGGCAGTAAAGCCAGCTTCTCTATGGCGTAGTATTGCTGCATAACGTCTCATAACTCCAATCTCTTCGTAATAACGCAGTTTTTCAAAAACTTGTTCTTCAGTAATCCCCAGGTTTTTTGCTGCCTTTTCGAAAGGTCTATCAATTATCTCCATATCTTTTTGTAACTCTCTAATGAATTCCTTATCACTCTCTGTTGCAACAAATTTTACATTTGTAATTTTCTTTTTTTCTTCAGGTGGTTTTACTTCGTGTTTTTTGTCATCAACCATGTCAAGCTTAACTCCAATTTTGAATAGTTGTAATGTAGGAAGCATTCTTGTTTTTTTAATTCCATCTAACTTTGAAAACTTGTCAAGTTCTTTTTCCAAGTTGGAGCCAGGAGGGACAGCCAAAGTGAACCATAGATTGAACTCGTGCTCCCTTTCATAGTTGTGACTTACACCTGGATGCTTATTGATATAATGTGCAACATTTTCAAGTTGGTCAGGTTCAATCTCCATAGCAACAAGCGAACTGGTATATCCCAATTTTCTTGTATCAAAGATTGCGCTAAGCTGTCGTAGAACGCCTTTTCTCTTCAACTGGACTAGTCTATTTTTCACTTCATCAGATGATATTTCAAACTCCTTTGCCATTTCATCAAATGGTTTTACCACCAATGGAAATTTCCATTGTATCACATTTAGAATCTCAGTATCAAGTTTATCCATATCAGTCAATACATCAAATCTTTAATCTCAATTAAAAAATGTAACTAGCTCTCTTGAATCTATAAATATCATAAATTGTGGTCGAGAGTGTTGATTGTTGATCTTCACCTAAATGGGAAACTCGTCATTGTGATTGGATCTGGAAATGAGGGTATGAAGAAAGTAAGCTCATTATTGACACAAGATTGTGAAATTCTTGTGGTAAGTAACAGTTCAAATTCACAACTTCAAAAACATGTCAAGCAGGGAAGAATAAAATTCAAAAAGATGAAACTAAAGAATGCAAATTTTCTTATAAATTATAAACCCTATCTGGTCATGGCCACCACTACTGACAGAGAACTAAATAGAAAAATTGTTGAAAAAGCTAGGAAAATGAAATCATATGCATATGCCTCTGATGACCCAGAAGTAAGTGATTTTGCACACCCATCTGTCATCAATGTGGCTGACACTGTTCAAATTGCAATTTCTACTGGTGGAAGTAGTCCTGCAATGGCACGTAAAATCAAACTTAAAGCAGAATCATATTTCAAAAAGAATATTTCAAATGAGGAAATCTTTCAGATCAAATTACAAAAATTTGCTCGAGCAGAGGCAAAATTGATTATAAAAACACAGGTAGAGAGAAAAAAATTCTTGTACAGTATATTGAATGATAAACATGTAAAAGAGTTATTAAAAGATGGAAAATACAAACAAGCACAGACGAGAGTTAAAAAAATATTAAATGAATGGTTATGAAACAAGAAATATTCAATGCAAGGGTAACGTTTAGAAAATCACCAATTCATGTTTTGGAACGTTTCACATTAGGTGATATTGAAAATGCTTATTCATCCTTTCAAGAACATACTGACCTAAAGGAATGTGTAATATTACAAACATGTAACAGAGTAGAGATCTTTGGAAGTGGTAATAAAGCTAATATTGAAAAAATAAAAAAAGTTTGGGCATCTTTATCAGGCTTGGAAGAACATGCATTTCAAGATAATCTAGAATGGAGTAAGGATTCTGATGTTTATGATCACCTTTTGAAACTAACATCTGGACTAGACTCTATGGTTGTAGGCGAGGAGCAGATATTAGGTCAGATAAAAAATTCCATTGCCTCTGCTAGAAATAATAAATCATCAGGTGAACATCTTAACACATTATTTGATAAAGCAATTCGTGTAGGTACACGTGTAAGAAATTCAACTGGAATTAGTAAGGGCAGTATTTCAATTGGTTCTATGGCAGTAAAACTTGCTGAGGAAAATGTTGATGATATGAAATTAAAACATATTTTGTTAATTGGAACTGGTGATGCTGCAGCATTAGTTGCAAAATCTCTTACAAAACGTGGTTATCAATTTTCAATAACGAGTAGAACAATTGAGCGTTCAACATCTTTTTCAAAGACAATTGGCGGTACACCAATAGATTTTAATCAGATAATTTCTGGATTTGAAAAATATGATATTGTGTTTGTAGCCACAACTGCACCATATTTCTTAGTTACACACGAAAGAATACAAAAAGCATTAAACGAAAAAAATAGTGGAATGATGATTTTAGATTTATCAAATCCACGAACAGTTGATGAGAAAGTAGCTGAATTAAGTGGGATAAAATTGATGAATATTGATCAAATTGCTGAGATGGTTGATAAGAATATGAGAAGTAGAATGGGTCAAAAAAATTCTGCAGAACAAATAATTAAAGAGGAATTAACAGTATTAGAGGCATCAATGAAAAGATTAGAAGCAGAACCTGTTGTAAAAGATGTTTTTAAAAATATTGATGAAATAAGAATTAAAGAATTAGAAAAAGCTATGAATATGTTAGGTGACCTAGATCCTGAGAAAAAGAAAATTATTGATGATCTAACAAAATCTGTTGTAGAAAATATTGTCTCAGTTCCAATGAATAATTTACGCAAAGAAACTGAACAAGGAAATTCTGAATTAATAGATACTGTTGGTAAATTATTTAATTATAAGAAAAAAGATATCTCAACATAATGATTTAGTGATCAAATCGCATGCAGTTTGATTCGTGTTTAAATCCAATTTTTTCATAAAATTCTTTCACATCATCCTTACAGTCCAAAATTGTCTTATAACACCCACGATTTTTTGCCACATCTAGTAATGATTCAACAATATCCCGTCCAATCTGTTTTCGCTCAAATCCTTCTCTAACTACAACGTCTTCAATGTGACCAACAAGTCCACCATTATGAATGAATTTTTGTTCAATAAGTAATGTAGTGGATCCCACAATCTTACCATCTAGTTCTGCAATGTGAATAATATGGTTATAATCATCTAGTATTTTCTTTAAAATGGTTTTAGCAGTATCATTTTCTAAACCACTAGCAATTTTGAGATTATCTAGACATTCAAGAAATCCTTTTTCCAAATCTGATTCCTGAATTTCACGAATAAGTATACTGTTCATACTACTTCTTCTTGTTATTTTTTCCATAGTTTTTATTTATTTTTTCATATGTCTCTTTTGTACCTATATCAATGAAATCATTTTTTGAAATAAAGCTGTTTATACGCATCTTTTTTGAAATAGCTTTTCTAATTGCATCATCCATTCCATATTGTTTATTTTTTGGAATAAGATTAAAAATTTCAGGTTCAAATACATAAGTACCCGTGTTAATTTTTGCATTAAACATAGGCTTTTCATCCCAGGAATTAATTAGACCATTTTTTGCTGTACTTATTACTCCATATCTTAACACGTACTTATAGTGATAAAGACTCATTGTGGCCAATACTTTTTTTCCTTTGTGCTCTAAAATCATTTTTTTTAAATTAAAATTAGAAATAGTGTCTCCATATGTACAAACAAATGTATCATCAATAAATTTTTCAGCTGTTTTTAATTGTCCTGCTGTTGAAAGTGGTTTCTTTGATATGGCATATTCAATATTTACACCGATTTTTTTCCCATTTTGAAAATAATCCTCAATTTTTTTATGCTTATAGCTTACACATAGAACTACATCTTTCACACCATTTTTTTTAATCCAATTAATAATATGTTCTAAGATTGGTTTTTTCCCTAATGGCAACATAGGTTTTGGTATGTCTTTTGTATATGGTAAAAGTCGAGTTCCTAAACCTCCTGCTAGAATCACTGCTTTCATGAATTTTTATTCAAATTTGAGATTATTTATGTTACATTACACAATTTTAGTTAATTAGTCTCAATTTTGAAACCTTTTTTATTACGTTATTTGGATTAATACCAAAAATTAGTATCATTGCCTCTTTTCCAATGTCACCTTTATGGTAAATTAAATCAGGGCATTTATTCTTTAGAGAATTGGCTACGCCCCAAATTATGGATGAATTTTCTTTCGATTTTATCTTTTTTGGTTCTTTAGTTCTATCATAACTGAGTACTGTCAATCCTAATTTTTTTGCTTTCAAAATAATTTTTTTATCATATTTAATATTAATACATGATAAAATTTCTGGAAATTTCTTATTGACTTCTATTACTGCAGAAGCAACATGCTGTGAACCACCATATACTATTTGACCAGCAATTTCAATTTCTTTTCCAGTCTTAACTAAACGACCTGAAATTCCTAAAACATCATTTATTGTCTTTGGATTAGTTTTTGCAAAAACAAAATTTGTTTGACATTCAGGAATCACTCTATGAATATTTTTTATTTGTCTAAATTCATCTATAGAATTGTGTAGACTCAAAGCATCTTTTGGAATTTCTTGATGTGTGATATTAATTCCCTTACCAATGTTAATTGAATTTTTAATTGATTGATATACAAATTTTTTAGCAATTTTGACAGCTTTACTAATTGGTAATCCTTTTGCAAGTGATTCAGTCATTGATGCTGAATAGTCACATCCACTACCATGATTAACGATTGGAAGTTTTTTTCCTGAAATTTTGTATTGCTTGTTTGGTTCTAATATGAAGTCATATATTTTATTATTTGATTCAGTAAAGCCAGTAATAATTACATTTTTTGCACCCATAGACTGTATTTTTTTTGCAGCTTTTCTTGCATCTGTTATACCTGTTAATATCTTTGATTCATATCTATTCGGGGTTATAACATCAGCTAAAGGAATAATCATTTTTCTATAATCAGGTAATGCATTTTTCTTAAGCAGTAATCTACCTGTTGTTGATTTTATAATTGGGTCGACAACAATAGGAAATTTAGAATTTTTTAATTTTGAATGTATCGCTTTAATTATTTGAGTGTTGAAAACCATTCCAATTTTTACTGCATCTATATGAAAATCTGATAAGACTGATTCCATTTGTAATTCTAAACTTCTCTTAGAAACAGGCTCAATTGAGGTGATTTTTTTTGTATTTTGGCTAGTTATTGCAGTTATTACTGTAAATGGATAGAAACCATTGTTTGAAAACCTCTTGATGTCACTTTGTATTCCAGCTCCAGAAGATGTGTCGGATCCACCAATTGATAGTATATTCATAATGATCGTACAAATCATGATTGTTTAAATTTACCATTAGAATAATGCAGGTATGACTACTCAAATGAGCTATGCACGTAGGGGTATAGCTACAGATGAAATGAAACAGGTTGCAAAAGATGAGGATGTAACATTAGAATGGCTTTTACCAAAGGTTGCTACTGGCTCAATAATTATTCCAAGTAACAATGTTAGACCACAGAAAATTCATAATGTTGGAATTGGGAAAGGAATGAAAACAAAAGTAAATGTCAACATTGGTAGTTCAACATTAAACGTGAATGTTGAAGAGGAAATTCAAAAAGCTAAAGTTGCCGTGAAATATCATGCCGATACAATTATGGATTTAAGTGATGGTGGTGACGTTGGTCATATCAGAAGAACACTGTTAGATGCAGCACCTATAACATTTGGAACAGTTCCAATTTATGAAGCATATAACTTTGGTGTTGAAAAGCACAAAAATCCACTTGATATTACTGAAGATGATTACCTTAATGCATTTGAAAATAACATCAAAGATGGAGTTGATTATACAACCATACATTCTGGTATAACTAAAGAAATTGCAAAACGTATTCTTAAAGTTGAAAGATATGGTGGTGTCGTAAGTAAAGTTGGAACAATTACTGCAGCGTGGATGCTAAAATATGATAAAGAGAATCCATACATAACTCACTATGATTACATGATAGAATTAGCACAAAAATACGATGTCACATTCAGTTTAGGTGATGCATTAAGACCAGGTTCAATTTTAGATTCACATGATGAACTACAAGTACAAGAGATGATAAATATTGCAAGACTAGCAAAACGTGCAAACGAAAAAGATGTACAAGTAATGATAGAAGGACCAGGTCATGTTCCACTTAATGAAGTTGCTGCAAATGTACGACTTGCAAAATCATTAATCGGTGATGTTCCATATTATGTATTAGGCCCATTGGTAACTGATGTGGCATCTGGTCATGATCATATTGCAAGTGCAATAGGTGCTGCGGTATCTGCAAGCGAGGGTGTTGATCTATTGTGCTATTTGACACCTTCTGAGCATCTAGCGTTACCAAATACTGAAGATGTGAAAGCAGGATTAATCGCATATAGAATTGCAGCACATGCTGGAGATTTAGTAAAACTTCGTGATAAGGCAATAAAATGGGATATGAAAATGACAGAAGCTAGAAGAACTTTGGACTGGGAAAAACAACTTGCACTTTCAATTGATCCTGAGTTAGCTGCAAAAATTCATAGTAGAACTGGGCAACATCCTGGAAATAGCGTTCCCTGTACGATGTGTGGTGGTGCTTGCGTTTACCTTATGCTTCCACAACAAAGAAAATATGAAAAAGATAACAACTGATTAAATCAGAGTTTTTAGAACTTTGTCAAGACTTGGCACTGTCTCAAATTTTTTCAATTCATTAGTTTCAATCCATTCGAAATCTGAATTTTCCCAATTTAGATTTATTTTGCTAACATTTGTTTGAAATAAAAATGGAAAAATATGCCATTCATGATTATCATATTGTGGCGAAATTACATCAATTGGATTAGCAGATTTTAATAAATTAATATCATCTTCAGTAATTCCAACTTCCTCAAAAATTTCAATTTTTGCTCTTTGTAGTGGATTTTCATTATTTTCTATAACTCCACTAACACCTCCCCATAGACCTTTCATAGATTTGACATTTTGGCTTCTTTTAAGAATGAGAATTTGTTCTTTATTTTTTAGAAACGATGTAACAATATTGGTATAACGCATATCTTATTTTTCAATAATATTTACCATTTTTGTTAATTTTTTATACGATTTCTCCAAATCAACATTTTGTGAAATTTTCTCTTTACTAGAATTAATATATGCAATTATTTCTTCACTTTTTCCTTCTTGTGCATCTGTTAATAAGCGACCAACATCTTTCCAGAATTCTTCTGCAACTCTACGAATTTCAGGATTTGAAATTATAGTTTCAATTAATTCTGGTGATTCAGTTAAAATACTCTCAGAAATTATTTTCTGTGCCTTAAATGTAGTGCCAGCCATTTTTTCAGTTAGTTTAATTTTATCATCTTTTGCAAGAATATTTGCAAAAGCAATATTGAGTAGGTGTGTTAATCCTAAAATTAATGCAATTTTTTTATCATGTTCACTAGAATCTATTGTGACAAAATTTGCACCAACAAATAGTGATTTAGCCATTGTAAGTTCTTTTTTTCCATCTTTGATAGGAATTGAAATTATATTTTGATTCTTCATAGTTTTTGTGCCAGGTCCAAACATTGGATGAACACAAATTGGAGAGATTTTAGCAGGCATTTTTGCTAAGGCGGTAGCAGTTTTTGATTTTTGTGATGCAATGTCAATTAAGCACGCCCCACGCTTCATCTCTTTTGAGATTAATCTAATTATTTCAGGTGTTTTTTTTGTCGGTGTTGATAATAATACAAAGTCTGCTTTTAGAATTGAGCCAATTAATGAATCAGAATTAATTATTGATTTTATTACAGGCTTTTCTGAATCATGGCCCGTTACTTGGTATCCTGCATTCAAAAAATAATTAGAAAACCACTTTCCCATCATCCCACCTGCACCAATGATTGTAATTGTTTTTGTCATTTGTTGATCTCTGATGATAGTATATTCAATCCCTCAATTATACTCTCTTTTTTAATACACGCCGAAATTCTAAAAAATTCTCCATAATCACCAAATGCTTCTCCTGGGGCAATAGCTAATCCATGTTCAAGTAATTTATGTGCAAGTTCAGTTGTGTTTATTTTATTGTTCATGATTTTTGCAAAAACGTACATTGCACCATCAGGAATCACAAATTCTAGACCAATTTTTCGACAATTTTCAATTAAAATCTCTAATCTTTCATGAATTAGATCAGTATTCTTACTAACATCATCGTAAATTGAATTCATAGCAATAAACTGAATAGGTTCAGATACATTTGTTAGGCAAAGTGCTTGCAACTTTGTTAATTTGGTATTAATCTCTGGTGAAGAAAGTACATAGCCGATTCTATATCCTGTCATTGAATGAGATTTTGAAAATGACTGTGTAACTATAGCTTTTTCATAATTATATGATAGAATACTTTTCCATGAGTTATTTGCATAATTGCTGTATATTTCGTCACTTAAAACAAACAGATTTTTTTCTTTTACAATACTCATTATTCCATCCAGTAATTTTTGTGGCAAAATTTTTCCAGTTGGGTTATTTGGATAATTCAAAACTATCATTTTTGTGTTAGAATTAATTGCGGAGTTAATCTGTTCAATTGTTGGTTCCCATTTACTTTCTAAGGATGTACTAATTGTTCTAACTTTTACTCCAGAATTTATTGCACATTCTCTATATGCCGGCCATGCAGGCTCAATTATAATTACTTCATCACCAGCATTGAGTAATGTCGAAATTGAGAGAAAAACCCCAAATCTTGCACCAGGTACAACCAAAATATTTTCTGAATTTACTTCACAATCAAAGTTTTCATTACAAAATTTTGCAACTGTTTGTCTAAATTCTGGTAGCCCTTTTGCAGGACCATATTTTCCGAATCCTTTTTCATATATCTGTGATAATGATTTCTTAACTGATTCTGGTGGATTAAAATCAGGTTCACCAACTTCTAGATGAATTATTTTTTTCCCATTTGATTCCATCTCTTTAGCTTTCAAGAAAATTGTTAGATGAGTTTGGGAATCTTTAGATTGAACTTTAACTGATTCATTCAACAAAAAATTTAAGAATCTTGTACCAATTTTTTCATCCAGTTTTAGAGTTTTACACTCTGCAATAATTTTCTCTCTTAATTCAACTTCTCTACTCTCATCAGTAACACTTATGCCCAAATCATTTTTTATCTTACCAATCTTTTCTGCAATATCTGTACGTGCTTCTAAGAGTTTTATCATCTCTAATGTGATTGTCTCCATTTTTTTCCGGAGTTCATCAATTTCAGACATTTCTACAAAACGGTCTTTATTTTTCCTGATAATAATGCATAATCAGCTAATGTTAACGAAACCCATGAATCTACTACTGGTGGTGCTCTAGGTACAACACATGGATCATGTCTTCCACCCACCTGCATTTTGATTTTAGATTTTTTCTTTATGTCAATACTATTCTGCATTTTGGCAATTGATGATGCAGGCTTGAACGCAACTCTAAAAATAATTGGCATTCCATTTGAAATTCCACCTAATATTCCTCCTGAATTATTTGATGATGTTATAACCTTACCATTTTTGTATGTGTATGCATCATTATTTTGTGAACCAAATCTTTCAGAGCCAGCAAAACCTGAACCAAATTCAATTCCTTTTACAGCAGGAATAGAAAAAATTGCCTTGCTGATTTCTGATTCTAAAGAACCAAAAACTGGCTCACCTAATCCTGTTGGGACATTTGTAGTAACTGATTCAATAATTCCACCCAGAGAATCTCCTTTTTTTCTAGCCGCAAGAATATCTTTTTTCATTTTTGCTGCGGTGTCTTTCTCGGGGCATCTTACATCGTTTGAATAAGTCGCTTTGAAACTCTTTGGGGTTACCTGTTTTTTCATTTTGACTTTTCCAATTTGATATGTGTATGAATGAGTTTCTACATTCAGTGTAATTTTTAATAATTTTTTTGCTATGGCACCACCCATAACATGTGTAGCAGTTAGCCTTCCTGAAAATCTTCCACCTCCTCTAAAATCATTAAATTTTTTATATTTTATGTATGCAGGATAATCGGAATGACCTGGCCTCATTTCAGTTCTTAACTTATCATATGATTTAGAATTCTGATCTTTGTTCCAAATAACCATTGTTATCGGAGCACCAGTTGTAAATCCTCTAAACGTTCCTGATAGAATTTCTACCTTATCATCTTCTTTCCTTTGAGTAGAAACAAGTGATTGTCCTGGCTTTCTTAAATCTAGCATTTTTTGAATATCTTTTTCTTCCAATTCTAAACCAGCTGGGCATCCATCTAATACTGCACCAACACAGGTGCCATGGCTTTCACCAAAACTAGTAAGAACCAAACGATTACCAATTGAATTACTAGTCAACAATACAAGATCTCTTAAGATGTTAATAATTCTATTCTATGAGGGAAATATTTGGGCACCACAATTTTTCATATCTTTAATGAAATTTGGATATGAAACTTGTACAGAATCAGGATCCGTGACGATACAATCTCCTACATACATTGCAGCAATAGAAAATGCCATGAATAATCTATGATCATTTTCAGAATTTAATTCTGCTGAATTATAATTATCTGACGGTGTTAATATCATTCCATCATCTTTTTCTTGTATACCTATTCCAATTTTTTTTAATTCTCTGCAAATAACTGAAATTCTATCAGTTTCTTTGTATCGTGCGTGTTTAACATTAAAAATTTCTATAGGATTAGATGATTTTAAGGCAAGAATTGCTAATGCTGGTAAAAGATCTGGTGTATCACTCAAATCAAATTTTCCACCATTTAGTAACTTTGGTGATTTTGTAGTAATTTTATCCCCTTGAAGGGTAATTGATACACCTAAATCCTCTAAAATATCTATAATTGCTTCATCACCTTGTGGCAAATCACCTAAACTAATTAGAATTTCTAATCCATCACCTAGAAGAACATTTGAAGATAATAGTAACGCAAGATTTGAAAAATCTGATGGGATTGTAAACGTTGTTGGTTTGTAAATTTGGTGTTCTATATTATACTGTTTATATGGAGTTTGTGAGGTTACATTTACACCAAACTCTTTCATTACAGCAAGTGTTAAATCCGTGTAAGGTTTGGAAACCAATTCTTTATTCACATTTAATTTTAATCCATTTTTTAATCTCGGTGCAATAATTAATAATGCTGAAATAAACTGACTGGAAATATTCCCATCAATAGTAACTTCATCTCCAGTAATTTTTCCTTTTATTGTGATTGGAGGTTTACCATCATTTGATTCTGAAGTAATACCCATAGTTTCTAATGCATTTAAGATAGGCTTCATTGGACGTTTTTTAAGACTTTCATCACCAGTTAACATTGTATTTCCTCCAGATAACGCTGCGACAGCTATTGCAATTCTAATAGTTGTTCCTGAATTTTGTGCATCAATCACTGATCCATTAACTGTAGAACCAATTGTATTTTTGATCGTAACGATATCATTTTCTTCATGTACCTCTACACCAAATGACTTACATGCGTTAATTGTAGCAATTGTATCATTTGATTTGAGAATATTTTTTACAATACTTTTTCCATCAGATAGTGCTGCTAGAAAAATTGCTCTGTGTGTGTAGCTCTTGTTAGGAGGACACGTAATCTTTCCATGAATCTTTGATTTTTTTATACTAGATTTCATGGACTTCTGCCTTCTTGTTATTTATGTTTGAAATAATTGTATTACCATCAAGTGTTGAAAATTGGTTTTTTATTTTTCTTATATTCGGCTTTTTACATATTGCCATAATTGAAGGTCCATTACCTGAAATAGTGGCACATAATGCGCCTGATTCAACTAAATTTGTAATTATTTGAGGATCTGAATTTAAAATTGCAGATGTTGCAATTCCATTCAAAATAGTGGCATTCCAATAATCTGATTTAGCCGCTAAATTCCACGCTTTTTCAAATGCAGAATTTAGTTCATTTAATTTCTTAAGATTTCCTCTCTTTCTAGATCGTGGAATAAAAATCACAGTTTGTAAATCTGTAGGTGCAAATCGATGTAAAATAATTTTTCTTTTTAAGTTATTTGTTACATTAAATCCTCCATAGTAACATGCACATGTATCATCATATGCACCAGTAATACTGACTTTTGTTTCAATAGATGCATCAATACCAGTTTTTAGAATTTGATATTCGGTCATATTGGGTTTAAAGATCTTTGCACATGCTAATGAAACTGCAGTAGAAATAGCACTAGAACTTTTTAACCCATATCCAGTTGGAATGTTGGAATCAAAATCAAGTGACAACTTTGTTTTTTCTAGTTCTCGTTTTGAAACTATTTTCTTAATTACTTTATTTATTAATCGTGAACTCAGTGTTTTGTTATCTGACGAAATTCCAACTCCTTTACCATCTGATGTTTCTAATCTGACTTTAACAAATGTGTCAATTCCTATAGTAGCACCTTTTCCTGTTGCAATGGCATTAACCATTGATATTGCCCCATGAACTGTTGCTTCAACAACTGTCATGAGAATCCACCCAGAATAGCTTTTTTCATTGTATCATATGGTGCTTCCATTCCTAACCAAATTTCAAAAGAACGTATAGCTTGGCTTAATAACATTTCATACCCATAAATTATCTCAGCATTTTTTTTCTTTGATTCTTTAATCAATTCAGTATTTACTGGTTTGTAAACAATATCATAAACAATAGTTTCTTCGTTAATAATTTCTGGTGGAACAATGTTGGATTCATTTTTTAATCCTAGAGAGGATGAGTTTATAATAAAATTATAATCTGTATGTAAATCGTTCATCTCAGTGATAGATTTTACTTCGGCATCTAATCCGATATTTATTGAGAATTCTTTTAGCTCTGTAGCATGCTCTTTAGTACGATTGATTATAGTAACTTCCTTTGCCTTTTCTTTTGCCATTCCAGCAATTATTGCTCTTGCAGCACCACCTGAACCAAGTAATAACACATTAGAATCTTTAATGGTAATGTTTCTATTCTTAATTGGTTCCAGAAATCCGTCCATATCAGTATTGTAACCTTTCAAGTAGCCGTCTTCATTAATTACGGTATTAGTTGCACCAATAATTCTGCAATTTTCATCCATCTCATCCAAAAACTCTAACATGTTTATCTTGTGTGGAATTGTTACATTGAAACCTGAAATTTTTATTTTTTTTAATGAATCAATTTCTACATCTAACTGATCCTTTGGTATTTTATATGCAATATACGTACATTCCAATCCTAGTTCTCTATACGCTGCATTGTGAATCGTAGGTGAAAGAGAATGATCAATTGGATCTCCAATCACTGCAAATGTTTTGAGCATGTAAATTAACTAGAGACTATTGATATTAAATTTTGCAAGTTACTGAAATGATTTCATATCATTTAAGCTGAATTGCCCTGGTGCAACAGCTTTACCAAGTGAGACGTATGTAAATGGACTACCTAAATGTAAACAAAGTATTCTAGAAAATCTTGCTTCTTCTCCCATTGCAAATGCAATCAATTTAATTTTTGATGATTTATTGTAAAGTGAGAGGATTTTGGTTGTATCGTTAATAGATTTTGCAACAGTAACAATTTTTACATAGTTTGAAAACTTTTTCATTTCTCTTAGGGTTAAAGTCAATTTTTTACTATCTGGTGTTTTTTTAAAATTATGCCATGATACTAGAATATTGGATTTCGATTTTTTTAGATATTGCCGTAGTTTTTGATCCTTTTTTAGTGTATTAAATTCAACATCTACTAAGAACGGATTGTATTCAGTAATCAATTTTAGAATAGAGATTCTTTCCTTTTCTGAACCAGAGAATTTTCCACCTTCATTTTTTGGTCGTAATGTGCAGACACATCTAGATAATTTTTCTTTGATACTTTCTAAAACAGTTGGAACTTCTGATGGTTTAACAAAATCTAATCTAATCTCTGCATATTCAGATTTGGATAGTGCATTTCTTAAAATTTGTTTAATTTTTTTTGGGTTTTTTTCTGCAATTGAAACACATGTTTTGTATTTCATTTTCTATTTTTCTAAAATATATTCGTCTGATACTTCCATTCCAAAATGTCTACCTGTGGCAGATTTTGAAAATACTAAAACCGAATCACCTTTCTTGAGGTGTGTCACTGAAACTAGATGACCATTTGATTTTACAAAACGAATAGTTTCTGCGTCTTGTGCAATTATTCCTCCTAATTCATCACCTACCTTTGCCTTAATCAATAACATTGGTCTTCTTTCAATTTTGCATCTTCCTATAGCTGCTCTTCTTGCCTTACCTTTAGAATCAAGTACTAGAACATCACTACCTGTTTCTAATTCAGAAAGATATTTTGTTGTGCCATCAGGTGATAGCGTGTAACAATGCACTGCACCTGCATTAACTCTAAAAGGTCTTGGTGATGTGAAAGATGAACCAACTGATTCATTATGGACTAAGAACATAAAATTTGCCCTACTACCAATAAGCATGCCTTCACCTTTATGTAACATTGAGGCGGTATCTACACATACACGTTCTCCATCTCCTACTTCTTTAATGTCTATAATTTTACCAGGTTTTAGTTCAAATTGTTTTGAACCCATATTTACAAGAGTTTCTTTTACATCGTTAATCGAATTTGTTTGAAAGATTACTCCATCAACCCCAATATCCAAGATTGAAAACATTTTACGAACTTCAATCGAATTACGTGCAACTGTAAAAATCTTAGTATGTATTTTATGCAATTTAGCAATTATGTTCTCAAGTGGAATAATTTTCCAATCTTTTACTTCAATAATTACGAAATCTAGTCCTTTTTTTGCAGATTCGTAGATATTTTCTATATCTTTATTTGATAAAACTTTGAATTTTTTGCCTATTTTTTTACCCTTTATCTTAGATGTTGATTTATTATCCAAAATAACATATTTTGAATTTGTTGATGGGAAAATTGTTTGAATTTTTGATTTCTTGTTTGTTAAATTTTTTGGGTCTGCATAAATCAAAGAAATTCCTTCATTCTCAAGCTGATTTACAAATTTTGTAAACTGATTCTTTCCAACTTTTGGTTGGACTATTAGTAATTTATTATGTGCCAAGTCTTTCAGCCACTTCTTTTGATGTTTGATTTTTGAAAATTATTCCTGCTAATGCTTCAACAATTTTTTCTGGTTTTTTATGAGCAAAAATATTTCGTCCATATGTAACACCTTTTGCTCCAGCATTCATAGCATCTTCAGTCATTTTAAGTAAATCCATGTCTGTATCTGATTTTGGCCCTCCAGCTATTACAACAGGTACTGGTATACTTTCAACCACTTTTGTAAATGAATCAATGTCACCAGTATACAATGTCTTTACAATATCAGCTCCACATTCGGCGCCAATTCTTGCAGCATGTGCAACTATTTCAGGATCATGTGGGTCTTTGATGTTTTCACCTCTTGGATACATCATTGCGAGTAATGGAACATTCCATTCGTGGCATTGCTCTGCAATATTTCCTAAGTCTTGTAGCATTTCTGGCTCTTCTTTTCCACCAATATTGATGTGTAATGAAACTCCATCGGCTCCAAGTCTTAATGCCTCATTTACTGAACCTGTAAGCATTTTTCTGTTAGGAGAAGTTGATAATGAAGTGCTTGCTGAATAGTGAACTAAAATTCCAACTTTAGGTGGTCTTGGCAGTGTCTTGATAATCCCTTTGTTAATAATCACACTAGTAATTCCATGAGTTTCACATTTGTAAATCATTGAATGTGGTTTTTCTATTCCCTCAATTGGACCATTAGAAATACCATGATCCATTGGAATGCATAGCATTTTTCCCTTTCTCATGATTCTATTAATTCTAATCTCTTTACCTGTTATCATAGATGATTTTCATGGCATACCATACTTAAAATTATTTAAAATGGGTTTTTTGTGAATGAAATCTTTCTAAGGATTAAATATTCACTTTATACACGTAGGAGTATTGAGTCAATTAACTGAGCAGATTCATTCTAGTGAAATTGGTGACATTCTGGAAAATTCATTAAATGGTCATCCACCAAACCAAGATGATTGCCTCAGATTGATACGTTCTGATGATACTTTCCTTATGGGCATGACTGCAGGTCATTTGACTAGAAAAAAATTTGGAAACAAGGCATCATTTGTTAATAATATAATTTTGAATTATACTAATGTCTGTATTACAGACTGTAAGTTTTGTGCATTTTATCGTCCTCCAGATCATGATGAATCATATACACTAACGTTAGATGAAATTGAAACACGAGTTAAAACTGGTTGGGATATGTTCAAAATTAGGCAGGTTCTCATTCAAGGAGGGCATAACCCAGATCTTGGCATTGAATATTATGAGGATTCATTTAGAATGATTCGCAAGAAATTTCCTCAAGTTGGTGTGCATGGACTTTCAACATCTGAGATTGATATGATTGCAAAAGTAGAAAAATCAAGTACAAAGGAAGTTTTATCTCGGTTAAAAGATGCAGGTTTACAATCTGTCCCTGGTGCCGGTGCAGAAATTCTCACCGACTCTGTCAAGGAAATAATTAGTCCTAAGAAAATTAAAACTGATGAATAGTTAAGAATCATGGATGAAGCATTTTCTTTAGGATTACCAGCATCTGCTACAATGATGTATGGTCATGTTGAATCTGATGATGACATTGCAGAACATTTTTCTAAAATTATAGAATTACAAAAGAAAAAAAATGGATTTATGGCATTTATCCCATGGAGTTTTGAGCCTAATAATACACTAATGCAACATGACGGTACTGTTACATACGGTGCAGGAGGTATGCAACTGTTAAAAATGATATCCATCTCAAGAATTGTTTTTGATGGACTAATAGATCACATCCAATCATCATGGTTAACTAATGGTGTTGGTATGGCTCAACTTGCATTACAGCATGGCGCAGATGATTTTGGTGGAACACTGATAGGTGAAGAAGTAGTTTCTTGCACTGGTTCTCGCTCAACGGAACTCACTGATAAACGAATTATTGATTCAATTAAACAAATTGGTTATTCAGTAGAAGAACGGGATAATTTCTACAATCCAGTTTGTATTCATTAAATTTCATAACTTGACCATTTGGAATCTACAAGTTTCTTAGTCTCTTCGTCAACTTTGACTTGTTCTTGAATTTCTCTATTAAATCCCTCTTCTAGAGTTTTTTGTGTTGCATCAATTCCCAATTTTGAGCCTAGATTAACAAGTGGAGATGCTGGATCAAGTGTATCTGTAGGTGTTTTATCTATAATTGTAATATCCCTTGCTGCATCAACTCTAGTCGTAATAGCCCAAATTACATCATTCATATCATGAACGTTAACATCATGATCTACTACAACAAACATCTTAGTTAAAGCCAGTTGGCCCATTCCCCATAATCCCATCATCACTTTTTTTGCTTGTCCGGGATATCTTTTTTTGATTGAGATTATTGCCATACCTTGAAACCATCCTGCTGCTGGCATATCAAAATCAACAACTTCAGGATGGAACATTCTGATCATTGGTAAGAATGCACTTTCAATGACTTTACCAATATATGCATCCTCCAAGATAGGTTTTCCAACAATTGTTGTTAGATAAACTGGGTTCTTTCTTTGCATAATACCTGTAAGTGTGAAAGTAGGAAATGGTTCCTTAGGTGTATAGTATCCTGTGTGATCACCAAATGGTCCTTCATCTCTTATGTCAGATGAATCTACATAACCTTCTAAAACAATTTCTGCATTTGCTGGAACTTCAAGATCAATTGTTTTACATTTAACAGTCTTTATGCCTTTTTTTCTTGTAATTCCGGCAAAAAGATATTTGTCTAATCCTTCAGGAACTGGCGCAACTGCAGAAAAAACTGTTGCAGGTTCACTACCAATTATTATTGCAGTTTCGGTTCTACTTTTTTTCTCATTTGATATATCATGATGTTCTGCACCACGCTTATGTTTTTGCCAGTGCATTAATGCATGAGTATTATCAACAATTTGAATTCTATAAACTCCAAGATTTCTAACTCCTGTTTCTGGATGTTTTGTTGCAGTCAAACCAAAAGTAATAAATTTACCTGCATCCTTTGGCCACGATTTTAAAATTGGAATTTTATCGAATGATGGATTATCATTAATTACTTCAGTAACAGGACCACTTTTCTCTAATTTCGGAAAAGATTCACTCATTTTAGAAAGTTCTGGAAGTTTTCTGATTTTATTAAAAATTCCTGATGGTATTTCCATCTTTGTCATATCTGCAATTCGTTGACCAATTTCTGTAAAATCATTTGTTTCTAATGCAATATGCAAACGTTTCATTGAACCAAATGCATTACCAAGTATTGGAATATCATAGTCTTTTATGTTTTCAAATAATATTGCTGGACCATTATCATACATTGTACGTCTGAGAATTTCTGCAATTTCTAAATCAGTGTCAACCTGAGTTTTAACTTTTTTTAACTCACCTTCTTTTTCCAGTAATTCAATTAGTTCGTGTATGTCTTCTATAGCCACGACAACATTCGACATCATGAATGTATAAGGTTAACGGGATTGTAAACTATTTTTCATATGATAACAGTTTAAAGCAGTTACAAAAATATGACTACAATGGTAAATGATGAAAATTGTCTTGTCTGTAAGGGTAATGGAACAATAGAATTACTTAATTCTCAATGCCCTTTCTGTAATGGCACAGGTGAATTCACTAAATCTGCTGAGAGTTATTTACAATCTCATATCTGTCAATGTATTTTTCTTGATAGAAAGATGTGCCCAATCTGCGAGAAAAAGTGTCATCATGATACTCCAAATAGACCTAAAGTTTTGATAAATCCAATGTGATTATGGCATTGGTGGAAGTTCACTTTTCTTTCCATGGCCACCAGAACCAAACTTACAGTAGAAACATAGATCTGATTGCATATGTGTCAAATGTTCAATTTGTATCGCACCAAGTTTTAGTGCAATTTTTGTCAAAATTTTATATTTTAATGGCATTGCAGGAATTACTTCATCCATGTAAACTTTGTAATGTTCAGGGCAAAATTTTAGAGTCACTTTAGCCGCATCAGAACCAGTTTCATTAACTGTTTTTGCAAATTTGATCTGTTCTCTAATGTATTCATGTTTTGGGCATGGACAATTTTTTCCACCTGGATGCTTATACGCTGGGGTATTTTTCCAATCAAAGCCTGGATATTCCTTTTCAAAATCATCCATAGGCAAGTTAAGTAAATATTCTTTATAAAACAGATCATAATTTGAGCATAGGCTAAGCACAATCTAAATAAAGGTCAGATTTATAGTCGTTGCAATGGCAACTGCAAAGAAGCGTACAACTAGAAAAACAACTAGAAAAACAACTAGAAAAACAACTAGAAAAACAACTAGAAAAACAACTAAAAAGCCATCTAGAAAATCAAGTTCTTCAGCATCAAAAGCAAAAGAATTAGAGAAAAAAATTGCAAATTTAGAAGCAAGGTTAGCTAAACTTTCATCAGGTTCTAATGATGCCGCAGCAGAAAAAGCAGCAGCAGCAGCAAAAGCAGCCGCAGCAGAAAAAGCAGCAGCAGCAGCACAAGCAGCAGCAGCACAAGCAGCAGCAGCAGCAGCAAAAGCAGCAGCAGAAAAAGCAGCAGCAGAAAAAGCAGCAGCAGAAAAAGCAGCACCTGAACCAGCAAAGGAAACAGCTCCACCACCTGCAGCAGCACCACCACTTCACGAAAGATTCCGTGAAATTCCAACAGGAAACTGGAATGATCAAAAACCAAAAGTTCCAGGATTTACAGCTCCAGGTAATAGGTACTTTGGAAGTAGAGCATTAGCAGCACAAGTTCAAGTTACACCAGGAAACTGGAATGATCAAAAACCAAAAGTTCCAGGATTTACAGCTCCAGGTAACAAGTATTTTGCTACAAGACAGAGACTTGCATATCATGCAACAGCAACTAGATTTGGAGCATGGATTAATGATGCACCTGCAAGTACTCAAACACCACCTCCACCACCCCCACCACCAGCTCCTGAACCACAAGTTCAGCAAACATCATCAAGTGGAGAAAAATCTAAGGAGCAATCTCTAGAAGAATATGAGAAGGAATATCTTGTACGATTAGAAAAACAAAAGGCAGAGGCAGCAGCCGCAGCAGCTGAAGCAGCAAAAGCAGAAGTAGCAGCAGCAGCACAAGCTGGCAAAGGTTCAATGCCAAAAGGCTGGAAACCATCCTAGCCACATTACTTTTCTTTTTATCTATTTTTGAAAATTTCCAAAACTTCCTTAGAATGCCCTGCAGGTTTAACTTTTGGAAATACTTTGAAAATTTCTCCTTTTTCATTTACTAAGAACGTACTTCTGTTAATTCCCATAAACTCTCTACCCATGAATTTTTTCAACCCCCACACACCAAATTTTTTGCAGACATCAGTTTCAATATCAGATAATAGAATGTAAGGAATTTTCATTTTATCACAGAATTTCCTATGGGATGAAACATCATCCTTACTAATTCCAATTACCTCAATTCCTGCTTTTTTGAATTTTGAGTAGTCTTTTGAGAATTCGTCAGCCTCAGTTGTACATCCCGGTGTAAAATCTCTTGGATAAAAATAGATTACATGTTTTTTACCCTTAAAATCTGAAGATTTTATTATTTTTCCATTTGCATCTTCTAATTGAAATTTAGGAACTTGTCTTCCTTCTTCGATCATACAAACTCAACTTTTTTACTCTAATTTAATATTCTTTGTAATTTATTCAACTCGAATGTTTTATATGGATATTAACTGGGCGGAAATTTAATGGTCAATCCAAGAGCATGGCTTGCAGAAGCAATTGCAACATTTGGGCTAGTATTTTTTGGCCCACTTTCTGTTATTTTGGCAGTAGTTGCTTTTGGTGAAGGATTATCCATTGAAGCAATAATTATGATTTCACTTGGTCATGGAGCAATTATTGCATTAATGGTATATGCATTTGGGCACGTCTCAGGGGCTCATATCAATCCAGCTGTAACAATTCCAATGATGATTACAAAAAAGATAGGAGTTGCAGACGGTGTAGGCTATATTGCATCCCAAGTAACAGGCGGAATAATTGCGACATTATCACTTATGGCACTATTCCCTGAAATTGGAAAAGTAGTTCTTTGGGGAGGACATGGTGGACCAAGCGAATTATTGAACTTCAGTGTAGAATCTGCATTTGTTGTTGAAATTATTTTAACATTTTTCCTAGTTGTAGTAATTTTTATGACTGCAGTTCACAAAAAAGCACCAAAGAGTGTCTACGGTGCTGCAATTGGAGGAATGGTCTTCCTACTTCATTTAGTTGGTGTACCATTAACTGGTGCATCAATGAATCCAGCAAGATCTCTTGCACCAGCAGTAGCAACAGGTGACGCGGGTTTGTTAGAGATACAGTGGTTATATTGGGCTGCACCAATCATTGGTGGTATAATTGCTGGTGTTATAATGAACTATGTCTATGTGAACAAAGCAGAAAAAGAAGCATAATAATTTTCCAAACGTTTTTAACAATTTTTCCAAGTAAACTATTGGGCTCGTGGCTCAGCATGGATAGAGCGATTGGTTGCGGACCAATAGGTCAAGGGTTCGAATCCCTTCGGGCCCGTTATTTTCAAAATCACTCTTTCAAATTACTTATTCCTTATCTTCTGATTTTTCAGATTTTGTTTTATCCCACATGTGCATATTACCTCTAAGTAAAAATGAACCAACTACCACTGTCACTATACCAACAACAACAAACATAATTCCTCTACCAATAGCGCCGAATTTTGACAATACTTGTATTTATGGGGTTTTTATTAAGAACTTTTGTGAAATAATCATGTATACTAGAAAAGATGTTGCCATATGGATTGCTATACTTGGTGGAGGGATTGGATTTTTTCTCTTTTATGGAATTGCAGTAGACCTAATGAGATAATCTTTTAACTTAATTTTAATGCAAAAATTATCATGATAGTACTTTCTAATAAAATTAGAAATTTTGTAAATTTTCAAAAATTGGGATATGTTGCAACAGTTTCTTCTGATAATTCACCAAATTTATCACCAAAGGGTACAATCATAGCAATTGATGAATCACATTTAGCATTTGCAGATATTCGTTCACCACAGACAATAGAAAATCTAAGGTATAATTCAGCAATTGAAATTAATGTGGTTGATCCGATTCACAGGAAGGGGTTTCGTTTCAAGGGTGAAGGTCAGATCATTTCTGAAGGAACACAGTTTAGTGAAATTTTGGAGCAGTATAAAAGAAATGGTATAAAAAGTAAAATAAATGCAATCGTACTTGTTACAGTGAATAAATTCAGTGAGGTTACATCTCCTTCATATGATCTTGGAATGACAGAGGACGAACTTGTTTCAAAATGGAAAAAATATTATCAGTAATTAGTTCATAATGACTTTAGTTTCTTTTTAGTTTCATTATGTGTATTTCTTTCTTTTTCTAAGACTTGTTTCATCATGTCTAATTCTTTTAATGCCTTTTCAAGTTTTTTATTTGTACTTGCAACTACTTGACTAGCAGATTCCAAAATCTGTTTTGAGTTACCATCATCTTTTTTGACTTTTGATTTTGAGTTAGTTAATTTTATTTTTATTACTTCTAGTTCTTTTTTTCGCTGTTCTAACTCTTCATTGATTTTAACTGATTCTAATTTTTGTGGATTAAAAGTTTCTAATTCTTTCTTAATTCTAGCGAGTTCTTTTTTTGCCTGAGTCATCTCAACAAGAATTTTTTGATATTCGTCTTGTTTAGGTGCTAAATCGAAATCTGCATATGCAGATTGAATTTGTTTCTTGATTTCTAATAGTTTTTTCTTTGAGGACATTACATCGCTAATTACATCTTGATATTCTTTTTTTGTCAATTCTAGTTTTTCTGTAATTGATGCAAGATGTGTCTCTTTTTCATTGATTTGAGATTGTAGACCCTGAAATTCATTTGATTGCTGTTCATGAGTTATTTCTTCTGTAGTTTTAATGTCAATTTTTTCATGGTCATCTGATTTTGGCTGTTTTTTTATTCTGTTTAGAAATCCCATCGTATCACTTTCTTCTAACCTTTCTAACAAATCTGAGATAAAAACCAATTCCTCCAATAATTATTCCAAAAATTAATGATGCGACGCCAAGATCTGGTGTATCCCCATGAATTGTAGGTGCTATGAATAGCAACAGTGCACCAAGTATTATTAGCGCAAACGCACCGCTTGACTGCTTTGGTCTATTATGCTCGCTGTGTGCCATAACCTTCACTATAGATATGCCTGTAAAGTTTTAGCAACATTCGTCTTACCTATATCCAAAATGAACGGTCCAATTTTTGGTCCTTGTGTTGCTGAGAGAATAATTTGATATAAAATTCTGAAAAAGTCTTTCGGTGGAAGTTCATTACTTTTTGCAATTTGATATATTGAATTTTGAAGATCCTCAATTTCTTCACTACTTTCTAATATCTGAACAAGTTCACTTAGTGCCTTTCTTGTTATGTCATCTAGATCAATTTCAAATTTTTCAGAGATATCAAATTCATTTGCAAAATTCCCTGCCAATGTTATTAAATTATCAATTTCTTGACTTGTTTCTTTAATTGC
>Ga0114932_10001407_pt1 | contig 27332 bp, 22 predicted proteins | sample 2SBtaG_2_FD_87286 | JGI IMG/M metagenome (GOLD analysis project Ga0114932, IMG submission 87286) | Deep subsurface microbial communities from Kolumbo volcano to uncover new lineages of life (NeLLi) - 2SBTROV12_ACTIVE470 metaG | ecosystem: Environmental > Aquatic > Marine > Volcanic ...
AATATGGTAAGAGCCCGCTTTATCGCAGGCTTTGGCAAAATATTTTGGTTAGAACAAGATGAATGGGTTAATGAAGAATGAAGAGCTTTTAAAGAATATCTTCGCCAACCTCATCCATTCCAACCCATTCAGTTTCTTCAAGTGCTGCTTTAACCCACTTTCGTAAAGCTGGACAATCAAGTACTTGCTGCATGTAGGCGGTTGCCAACTCATTAAGCTCAACACCATAGGTCTGAAAACGTAACACCACCGGTGCATACATGGCATCCACAATAGACCACTCACCAAATAACCAACATCGATGCTGCTCGTATTGCTCCGTGAATATTTGTTCAATACGTTGAATATCACGCTGCGCTTGTTCGCTTAAGACAATTTTACGCTTAGCACGGATATTCATCGGCATTTCATTACGTAAGGCGTTAAAACCTGCATGCATTTCAGATGCAAGTGCTCTTGCTTTTGCCCTATGACTGATTTCACTCGGCCAACCTCTTCCCGACAAATAAGTTTCACTTATATGCTCACAAATTGCGAGAGACTCCCAAACAAGGCTATCGCCATCTATCAAACATGGGACTTTCGCTGTTGGAGTGATATTTTTAAGCGTGCTGAAAAATTCAGGTGTTTCTAAATTGAGCTTAGTCTCTTCAAAATTAATACCTGATTTTTCCAGCAGCAGCCAGGCTCTTAATGACCAAGTCGAGTAATTTTTATTTGCGATATATAGCTGCATAAATGGTTTCCTTGTTAACGGCTTTGTTTCGTTTTAACGTCAATGTAAGTAATTTTATAAACCTTGACTAACTGATTATTCTTATACAACCTATAAGAAATTCGAATAGGTACTCATAATGGATATTGACGCGCTGCGTAGCTTTTTAGCTTTTATTGAAACAGGTAGTTTTACTCGCGCTGCAAAACAGGTGCATCGCACCCAAGCTGCAGTGAGTATGCAAATGAAAAAGCTCGAAGAAGATGTCGGTAAATGCCTATTTGAAAAACAAGGCCGATTATTAACCCTGAGCCAAGATGGTCGCCAGTTTAGTCACTATGCCAAACAACTATTGCAACTTCATGATGAGACTTTGCAGACGATGCGTCACAGTGCGAGCAATACGCTGCTCAGATTGGGTTGCCCAGATGATTATGCTGATAACCTTTTACCAGTGCTGATTAAGCAACTGCATGCACAATTCTGTAATTTAGACTTAAGAGTAACGTGTTTACCGAGTTTTAAAATCAAACAATTATTGGATGCGGGCGATTTAGATCTTGGGCTTATTACCCGCTCCCCAGACTCCGAAGAAGGTCATCTCATTTATCAAGACAAAGGTGTATGGGTGTATAACCCTGAGCACTCGGCACACCTAAAATCACCTTTGCCAATTGCTGTATTTCAGCCTGACTGTCGCTTTCACCAAGGCGCGATTGAAGGGCTCATGAAAGCAAAAATTCCTTTTCAAGTCGTCGCGAGTTGTAGCAGCCTTGCGGCTTTACTGGGTTTGGTGAAACAAGGTGTCGCCGTAGGTGCAATCGCAAATATATCTACCGCAGACTATAGTATGTTAAGTAACGCTGAATTACCCACTTTACCAGGTGCTAATGTTGCTTTGATACGCAGTCAAAGTCTACGTAACCCCATTTCCCAAGAGATTTATGAGCAACTCAGTCAAACTATGAGAACGTTTGCTGTAAATATAAGCAATTGAAATATCTACACATCAGCTTTGACACTTTTTCACATTCTCATACATTCCGCCTACAACCGCTGACATTCCTCCAACAGACTCTAACAAGCTTGAGCTCTACTATGAGCACATCAAAACTAAACAGGAATATTTATCATGAAAACTCGCGCACTATTATTAATGGCTTTACTGTCATCAACGGCTTTAATAGGCCAAGCTCAAGCTTCTGAAGAAAAACACAAAGTTGGTATTCAGCTTTCAGGCGGTGGGGCAGAATATAAAGGCTCAAGTAAAGACGGTGACGGCGTTGGCCAAGCGTACCTTTATTATAACTATCAGTTTTCACCAATGTTAGCATTAGAAGTTGGTTTAAACGGCGGAAGTGAAGCTGATGATTGGGAATGTACAGACATCGATGATAATAAATTCACGTGTAAAAATAATGACAAGCCGCTGTTTAATCTAGATGCGAATAAATTAGAGTACCGTAACTTAGTGTTTGCAGGTAAAGGTGAATATTACCTAACAAAGAACAATAGCTTATACGCTAAGCTAGGTGCTAACTTCTACGACTACGACATTAAACAAAACAGCAAAGTGCTAAACTCAGATAACGGCATAGGCTTATTCGCAGAACTTGGTTGGGAGTATGATTTTAACAATGGCTTCGGCGTTAATGCATCATATCAATACATGGATATGGGTGACCTAGATACCTTTACAATAGGTGTAGGTTTAAGTTATCGCTTTTAAATCTGATAATCACAGAAAATGAAAAAGGTTAACTATCAAGTTAACCTTTTTCAGTAAATAGGCTTGGTTAGTTCATGCTATGTGCTTTCAGGACATCAAGGGATATATAATCCAAAACTTTTTCATGAGTTGCATGAAGCTTTACTGGTGGTGCAACGCCAGCTTCATATGCTTCTTTCCAGCGTAATGCACATAAACACCAGCCATCGCCGGGTTTTAACCCCGAAAAATCATATTCAGGTATCGGCGTACTTAGGTCGTTGCCTCTTGAACGTGTAAACGTTAAAAACGCTTCAGTTACTACTGCACAAACAACATGAGTACCGATATCAAGATGAATCGTGTTGCAAAACCCATCCCTCATAAATCCGGTTAACGGATCATTACAACACAACTGTAATTCACTGCCTAATACATTCAGAGCTTTCTTCTCTGTCATGACCTTTTCACTCTTTTAATTACATTCGCGTGTCAAAACGTTGCATTACTAAGCATCGATCAATTGCTGCTGTAATTGGTGAATTTCATCACGCAATTTTGCCGCCTTTTCAAATTCTAGTTCTCTTGCATGATGCATCATTTGTGTTTCAAGTACGCTGATCTGCTCTGCTATTTGCTTCGGATCTAAATAACCCGCTTTTGGCTCAGCGACTTTTGCTGATATAGGTGAACTTGATGATTCATCGACACTTTCACCGACATCCATCACATCTGTGATTTTCTTGTTCAGTGCTTTTGGCACTATACCGTGCTTTTCGTTATAAGCTTGTTGTATTGAACGACGACGTTCAGTTTCTTCAATGGCTTTTTTCATCGACTTGGTGATCACGTCACCATATAAAATTGCTTTACCATTTAAGTGACGTGCCGCTCGTCCAATTGTTTGTATTAATGAGCGTGCAGAGCGTAAGAAGCCCTCTTTGTCAGCATCAAGAATTGCGACAAGCGACACTTCTGGCATATCGAGACCTTCTCGAAGTAAGTTAATGCCCACTAGCACATCGAATACGCCTTTGCGCAGATCGCGAATGATTTCCATACGCTCAACGGTATCAATGTCCGAGTGTAAATAACGTACCTTCAAGTCATGCTCATTTAAGTAGTCGGTTAAATCTTCGGCCATACGCTTAGTTAATGTGGTTACCAAGACACGCTCTTTCTTTTCAACACGTTTATAAATCTCAGAGAGTAAATCATCCACTTGTGACCCAACTGGGCGTACTTCTAACTCAGGATCAAGTAAGCCCGTCGGACGTATAACTTGCTCTGCTACATCGCCGTTTGATTTCTCTAATTCGTAATCACCAGGTGTCGCTGATACATAAATAGTCTGAGGTGAAATTGCTTCAAACTCATCAAATTTGAGTGGTCGGTTATCCATAGCAGATGGCAAACGGAACCCGTATTCAACTAGGTTTTCTTTTCGGCTTCTATCGCCTTTATACATGGCGCCAACTTGAGAGACGGTCACATGAGACTCATCAATGATCATCAAAGCATCATCAGGTAAATAATCGAGTAACGTCGGAGGCGGCTCGCCCGGCGCACGCCCAGAAAGATAGCGGCTATAGTTTTCGATGCCAGAACAATAACCAAGCTCGGTCATCATTTCGATGTCATATTGCGTTCGCTGAGCAACCCTTTGCTCTTCAATTAAACGATTTCCATCGAGTAATTGTTTTCTTCTATCTTTTAGTTCGGCTTTAATTTTGTCGATCGCATCTAAGATTTTCTCACGAGGAGTAACATAGTGCGTTTTTGGATAGATGGTTGCACGAACAATATGCTTTTCAATGGCACCAGTAAGTGGATCAAATAAGCTCAAACGCTCAATTTCGTCATCAAATAATTCAACGCGAACACCGATATCAACAGATTCAGCAGGAAAAATATCGATGACTTCACCACGAACACGATAAGTACCCCGACTAAAATCTAGGTCGTTTCGAGTATATTGTAGTTCTGCTAACTTTCGAAGAATGTCACGTTGGTCAACTGTGTCACCGACTTTCAGCAGTAACATCATCTGCATGTAAGAATCTGGATCGCCAAGACCATAGATTGCCGACACTGATGCAACAATAATAGTATCGCGCCTTTCTAATAACGCTTTGGTCGCTGATAAACGCATTTGTTCAATATGTTCATTTATCGAGGCATCTTTTTCTATAAAAGTGTCACTGGCAACCACATAAGCTTCAGGCTGATAATAATCATAGTAAGAAACAAAATATTCAACCGCATTTTCAGGAAAGAACTCTTTCATTTCTCCGTATAGCTGCGCCGCCAATGTTTTATTATGCGCTAAAATAATTGTGGGTCGATTTAGATTACTGACAATGTTCGCCATGGTAAACGTTTTACCCGTACCCGTTGCCCCTAGCAAAGTTTGATGCGCAAGGCCAGAATCTAAGCCGTCACAAAGTTGCGCGATAGCCGTTGGCTGATCCCCATTTGGTGAAAATTCAGAGTGAAGTTTAAATACATCAGTCATGTTTTAATTCCTGCTCAGGCAAAGATTGCATTCGGTTTAAGCTTGCGCAGAACCAATTATAAGCGACAATGGCTGTGACTAAATTACCGATTGCAGCACCAATAAATAACCCTTTTAGATCTGCTAAAATCGATCCTAAATAAGCGAATGGTACGAAAAACACAAACAACCTGATCACGCTTAATAACAATGCGTTCATTGGTTTATGAAGGGCATTAAATGACGAATTACTTAAGATTATCACCCCTTGAAAGCCGTAGCTCAATGGCATGATATAAATAAACAGCTCAATAATATGCTGAACTTCTTCCTCAGCACCAAATGTTTGACTGATTAAGCCTGAACAAAGAAGTAAAACCACATAAATAGCAAATTGCCAAACCATTACAAACTTTAATGTGGTTTTATAAGCTTCTGTCACTCGTTGATAATTCTGCGCCCCATAATTTTGACTAACAAAAGGCGGTAATGTCATCGATAATGCAAGTACCACTAAACTCGCGATAGATTCGATACGACTACCTACCCCAAAAGCTGCTACCGCTTCAGGCCCGTAGGCTGCAACAATCGCAGTCATAACAGCCATGGCGATAGGTGTGAGCATATTTGCGCCTGCAGCAGGAAAACCAATTTTTAAGATTTTCTTCACAGCTTGCATAACACCTTGCTCTCCAGGGCTGACACTGAGCAGACGCTTTTTCACTGTAAGTAAATAAAAGATGATACCTACTGCGACCGACCAAGCTATTACACTCGCAATCGCAGCCCCTTGAACACCAAGTTTAGGAAATGGACCGATACCAAAAATAAGAAGAGGGTCGAGGATCGCATTTATCAAACCTGCAGCCCCCATAATAATGCTTGGCGTTTTGGTATCGCCACTGGCACGTAATACTGAATTACCAATCATAGGCGTAATCAAGAAAATACTGCCTAAGAACCAAATAGACATATAGTCATATATATGAGGCATTACTTCTGCATGAGCGCCGAGTAGCTCGAAAATCGGCTCTATCATTAAAAAGCCAAATAAAGACAACAGGAACACCATCACTGCAGATAATAAAAGTGCAATAGTGGCATCAAACTTTGCCTCTGCAACTTTATTAGCACCCAACGCCTTGGCAATCACCGCTGACGTACCTATGCCTAAACCTATCGCAAGGCTTATTACTGTAAAAGTAACAGGGAAAGTAAAACTAACAGCAGCAAGCTCTTCAGTCCCTAACATACTGATAAAAAATGTATCTACTAAATTGAACATCATCAGTGTGATCATGCCAAATATCATGGGAATGGTGATACGTTTCAGTGTGGACGGGATGTCCCCTTCAAGAATGTCATTGGAGACTTGAGACTGCTGCGCTGATGCCATATTTAATAGAAACCTTAAGATAAGCCCGACCAGTTGAGTGAGCATTCTAGATCATCATGAAAACTAAACCCAGAGGATCGTTATCATTTATCTACAATAAATATTAATTCAACTCTGAGATCTTTGCTTTTGAGTCATTTAGACCAACCTATGCACCAAAAAAGTACAAAAACACCTTCCATAAGCACTTACTAACCTGTCGCTTTAGTAGCCACTGAGATTTTTTTGCACAAGTATGACGCTTATTTGACTATAAAAAATACTGCCATGAGCAAAAACCACCCAAACCAGAACAAAAAACAACAAGCTATTGTTTTTATTAAATTTAAAATTTTTAGCAAAAAGTATTGCAAAGCTCTCAAAGCCCGACACATATGGCTTTGCAATACTTTTTAAAGATTCATAAACAATGTTATCCACAGATTCTGTGGGTAAGTGTCATAAAGCTAATAAAATAAAGACTTATAGCGCGATCAAAAGATCAGAAATAAACATTCAGGAAAAGATCTTTGCTTCATCTTTATGACAGAAAATGATCTTTAGTCACTGATGTTGATAACTTTGACGCTATCAACAAGTGAATTAAGTGCCGAATAATATTCATCCAACTTTCATAACCCTTTATTTTAAATGGTAAAATAGCAATCATAAAAAGATTTTATGCTTCAAAACGTTATTTAACGTCTATTTTCTGCACAGCACGAATAAATGTAACAAACAATATTCTTCGTAATTTATCGAACTTGATTTTAGATAAAATAAAAAAGATTAGATCTCATAAAAAAGTTATATTTGAGGCTTCTGAGCAAAATATGACTCATACGTTGCAAAATAAACATTTTCAATTTTAAGTTTGAAGCATTGAAAAGTAACTTATCGGATCTTTTGTATACCCACAAAGTAAATTTACGTTAAAAAATCGGCAAATCGGATATAAAAACAGCGGATAAACGTATTTTTTAAATTTCTGTCATTTTATTTGTTGACACCTTGGCAAGGGGTCATTAATATTTCGCCCCGTTGAGAGACACGCTTCCCCCTTAGCTCAGTTGGTTAGAGCGACGGACTGTTAATCCGCAGGTCCCCCGTTCGAGTCGGGGAGGGGGAGCCAAGTTTCTTGATAATAACGATTCCCCCTTAGCTCAGTTGGTTAGAGCGACGGACTGTTAATCCGCAGGTCCCCCGTTCGAGTCGGGGAGGGGGAGCCAATCGTTATAGTGTACTTCCCCCTTAGCTCAGTTGGTTAGAGCGACGGACTGTTAATCCGCAGGTCCCCCGTTCGAGTCGGGGAGGGGGAGCCAACACTACTACTCTTTTTTGTTCCCCCTTAGCTCAGTTGGTTAGAGCGACGGACTGTTAATCCGCAGGTCCCCCGTTCGAGTCGGGGAGGGGGAGCCAATATTCAGATTATCATAGACTTTTCCTAAACATTGCACTACCCTACTACTGTTAATTTTTTCCTTTAAAGTCGCGAACTCAGCTAAGTTTAATAATTAAAAAATTTGCTCGTTTTGCGATAATTGTTCCTTAATTTTTATACCGATTCACTTAACTAAGTGGTCTATTTTGAGGCAAGAAGACTTTGTTGGTAGCAAGGCAGAGAATTTGTTATTAGTTTTTCTAAATGAGAAATCCTTAATATAGCTAACATCAGGTTTAATCCCTCAAAATGACTAAGTATTATTACGGGTTGGTATTATATTAGCCTGACGATGAATGACTATATTATCTCGGCTATATGTATGCGCTCAAAAAATTTAGGCTAGCTTAATTGCAACTAGATTATTTGTAGTTTGGAATAAAACTAAAAAACTGAAAGACACAATAATGGCAGGCTTTAAAAAACTTATATTTGTTCAGTTGATCTCTTGGCTTTTGTTTTCACTTGTTGGTGTATTTTTCTTTGCGACCAGCTTTGATTCTGCAGTGTCGAAAGCACAGCAAAGTGCGCAAGTCATGGTGACTAAATACATAAAAGAAAAAACCATGGCAGAGGTCACCCCTCAGCATATTCGTCAAGCACTCGCGAATGGCAATGTCTTTTCGACTTTCATTGTAAGAGACTTTAATGGCGATACGATATTAAATGTGAATACTCACAATCCCCTTCCTTTTATAGCAGAAATCATCGAATCAAATATCAATGCAATTCGCCCACAATTTGCTGTTAATGTAACCAAAGACATTAAAATTGAATTTATCATAAATGCACAAAGCCAGGCTCAACTGCTTCAGCAAGCTGTCATAATGATGTTTATTATCACCGCCCTGCTCGCGTTTATTCCAGTCTTTTACATGAAAGCCATACACAAACGTTTAAATCGAAATGTAAGCATGACCGTCGCTGATGCAGTAGATATGTACATCACTCAAAACCAAGTGACAGACAGCATAGAAAATGACTTTAACGCAAGTAAGGTACAAGCACTTGGCGCTGAGTTAGCCCCCTCTTTTAATCGTTTAGCCCATTTCTTGAAAAGCAAACAAGAAGACATTCAAAGCGCCGCACAAAGTATTAAGCAAGAAGCTTACAAAGATGTGGTTACAGGTCTGGGTAACCGCAACATGTTTGTTGAGTATTACGAGCAACATATTGAATCAAGTAGCAAAAAATCATTTGGTACCCTTGCCATGATCCGCTGTAGTGAACTACAAGTAATCAACCAAACTCGCGGTTACCAAAAAGGTGATGAATACATTAAATCTGTCTCAGAAATCATTACGCATGTTTGTGGCACTTACACTGGCGGACAAACGTTTCGATTAAATAGCTCTGACTTTGCCGTGATCTTACCAAACATACCAGCAAAAGAATCTGAGCATTTTGGTGATACTTTACAGGCTAGATTTACTCAGTATCAACAAAACCAAGAACTTAGCTCTGTGGCTAATACAGGTATTGTCCCATACGAAACAGGTAAGCCATTAGGCGAGATATTATCCGTCGTCGACAATGCGATGAGTATGGCCCAGAGCAAGCAGGCGAATGCGTGGCACATTCAGCGTGAATCTGATCTTATTAATAATGTTGGTGCGGGCTTTGGTAATCAAAACTGGCGTAAAGTGATCCATGATGTGATCGAAGCAAAACGTGTCAGTTTAATGATGCAAAACATTATGCCGATTGGTAAAAATGTTAAAGCTTATGCCGAAATTCAAGCACGCTTTAAAACCGAAGATAATCAAATGCTGCCAACGGCGTCTTTCTTGGCAATGGCAGAAAAGCTTGAGATGGCCATCGAAATTGATAAATTGATCATAGATACGTCGCTTGAGCTCATAAAAACCCGTAACTTCACTGAAAAGTTCTTTGGTATCAATGTAACCGCGTCAAGTGCCCACTCAGATCAATTTGTGATTTGGTTAGAGCGTCGCTTGTTAAAAGATGCCAATATTTCTTCGAAACTAATTTTTGAAGTTAGCGAGTTTGGTTTACAGCAAAACATTAAAGCCAGCAAACGCTTTATAGATATGGTTCACCGCGTTGGCGCACGTATCACTGTTGAGCGCTTTGGTGTTGGTTTAACATCATTTAAGTTCTTCAGAGATTTGAAACCTGACTTTATCAAGATGGATGCAAGCTATACACGTGGTCTAGAAGAAGATAAAAATAACCAGTACTTCATGCGACTGATGGTTGACCTTGCACACCGCATTGGGGTGAGCGTGTTTGCTGAAGGGGTCGAAAACCAAGAAGAAAAGCATGTGGTCGAGACACTCTGCCTCGACGGTGTTCAAGGTTACTACATAGAGAAACCCAAAGAAATATAACAATAAGAACCCACACTATAAATAGGCCCTTTCAGGGCCTTTTTTGATTTCATTACGTATATCTATATAACTTTACAAAAATACTCATTTATCAGAACAATTCTGCCGTTTTTGTTGTGATATTCAGCGCCAAACTTGGTAAAATTAACAATCGCTAGGCACTCAATGAAAAGGCGTCAACGTTAGGGGCTATAATGACTGAATATATTCTGTTGCTGATCGGCACAGTATTAGTAAACAATTTCGTGTTAGTACAATTTTTAGGCTTATGTCCTTTCATGGGCGTATCAGGCAAGTTAGATACTGCCGTTGGTATGTCAATGGCCACCACTTTTGTACTTACGCTAGCCTCAGTAACGAGTTACCTTGTTAACGAGTATATTTTACAACCTCTTGAATTAGAGTTCTTGCGTACCATGAGCTTCATACTCGTTATTGCTGTGGTGGTGCAATTTACTGAAATGGTGGTTAAGAAAACCAGCCCTACCCTCTACCGTTTACTGGGTATTTTCTTACCGCTGATCACGACGAACTGTGCGGTATTAGGTGTTGCACTTCTAAACATTAAAAATGAGCATACTTTTATGAGCTCAGCTGTGTTTGGCTTTGGTGCCGCGGTCGGTTTTTCTATGGTGCTGGTTTTATTTGCTGCACTGCGTGAACGTTTGGCAGTCGCTGATGTACCAACGCCTTTTAAAGGTGCTTCAATCGCCATGATCACCGCCGGTTTAATGTCTCTTGCCTTTATGGGTTTTTCTGGATTAGTGAAGTTTTAACCATGACCTTGTTTTATGCACTCATTGCGCTAGGTTCGCTGGCGCTAATTTTTGGCCTTATACTCGGTTACGCCGCAGTAAAATATCGTGTTGAAAGCAGCCCTGTTGTCGACCAAGTCGATGCCATTTTACCGCAAACACAATGTGGCCAATGTGGTTACCCTGGCTGCCGCCCTTACGCTGAAGCCATCGCCAATGGCGATGAAATTAATAAATGCCCACCTGGCGGTGATGCCACCATTAAAAAACTAGCCGATTTAATGGGCGTGGAGGCTACACCTTTGGCTGGCGGCGAACAAGCTGAGCCTGTTAAAACTGTGGCATATATTCGTGAAGATGAGTGCATCGGTTGCACTAAATGTATTCAAGCTTGTCCGGTTGATGCCATTGTTGGTGCAACTAGACAAATGCATACCGTTTTAAAAGATGAATGTACCGGCTGTGACTTATGCGTTGAGCCTTGCCCGGTTGATTGTATTGATATGATCCCTGTTGCTGAAACGAAGCAAACATGGAAATGGCAGTTAAACGCCATTAACGTCACTCAGATTGATTAGAGGTTGCCGTGGAATCGTTATTTGAACAAATAGAACGTGGAACGCTTTGGCAATTTCCTGGCGGTATTCACCCACCAGAACAGAAAACATTGTCAAACCAAGCCCCAATTCGCCAGCTCCCTCTGCCTGATAAATTGGTGATTCCATTAAAGCAGCATATCGGTGCCAATGGGCAACTGCTAGTTCATGTGGGCGATCATGTTTTAAAAGGTCAAGCACTCACAAAGCCCGCTGGCAATTGGTCTTTACCTATTCACGCCGCTACTTCAGGCACCATTACCGCCATTGAGCATAGACCATCGGCACACCCTTCAGCTTTGCCAGAGCCGAGCATCGTACTTGAGCCTGATGGTAAAGACACTTGGTGTGAGCTTGAAGCACTTGAGCAATACAAAGATATTTCTAAACAGCAATTAGTCGATAAAATCCATGATGCAGGTATTGCTGGTATGGGTGGCGCAGGCTTTCCAACCTATGTGAAAGCGAGCAGCCAAACAGAGATAGATTTTTTTGTTGTCAATGGCGTTGAATGTGAACCTTATATCACAGCCGATGACATGTTAATGCGTGAGCATGCTGAGCAAATCGTTCAAGGCATTGAAATCATGCAGCACCTACTCTCTCCAAAGTATGTGCTAATTGGTATAGAAGACAACAAGCCTGAGGCTCTTGCTGCGATGCAAAAAGCCTCAAAACATAACGATAAAATCTTAGTTCGCTCGGTGCCAACCAAATACCCTTCTGGCGGTGAAAAACAACTGATCAAAGTACTGACTTCTCGCGAGGTGCCCAGTGCGGGCATTCCTGCAGATATTGGTGTATTAGTACAAAACGTCGGTACTTTATTTGCGATAAGCGACGCTGTGCTTCGTGGTAAACCACTTATCGAGCGTGTTGTAACTGTAACCGGAAACACCATCAAACAAGCACAAAATGTTTGGGCATTGATGGGGACTGAGATTAAGCATCTACTCGATAGCCAAGGGTTCGAGCCTGTTACTGGACAGCGTGTCATCATGGGTGGGCCAATGATGGGCTTTACCCTGCCAACAGTCCGCATACCTGTGGTCAAAACCACTAACTGTATTTTGGCACCCGACAATCAAGAACTGGCTGAGCCAAACGATGAAAAAGCTTGTATTCGCTGTAGTGCGTGTGCCGATGCTTGTCCGCAAACTTTGCTACCACAACAATTACAATGGTTTGCTAAGGGCAAAGAGTATCAAAAGCTTGAAGAATACAACCTGTTTGATTGTATTGAATGTGGTGCGTGTTCGTACGTGTGCCCGAGTGAAATTCCACTGGTGCAATATTACCGCGTTGCTAAAGCTGAGATCCGTGAACAAAAACTAGAACAAATCAAAGCTGAACGCGCAAAAGAACGCTTCGAAGCCCGTAAAGAACGATTAGAGCGAGAACAAGAGGAACGTCAAAACCGTCATAAACGTTCAGCTAGCCGCGCTACTCAATCCACACAAAGTAAAGAAAAAGTGGCTGAAGCACTTGAGCGTGTTAAAAACAAGAAAACACCAGAAAAGTCAGCAGTTGAAGCTGCAATTGCCCGAGCTAAAGCGAAAAAAGCGGCTGATGGTTCACTCGAACCAGATAATAGTGCTGTTGCATTAGAGCGCGCTAAGCGTAAAGAGCAAGCTCGCCAATACAAGGCTGATAAAGCCACAGATGACAGTGACGATAAGCCTAAAGATACTAAGGCTGCTGTTGCCGCTGCCATTGCACGTGCGAAAGCGAAAAAGGCCGCGCAGCAATCTGATAAAGATGATGTAAATACAGAACAGCAAGCAACTCAAACGGATGCATCGACCGATCCACGTAAAGCCGCGGTTGCCGCCGCCATCGCTCGTGCAAAAGCAAAGAAAGCGGCACAAAATGCTGTTCAAGATGAAGCGCCAGCTGAAACTGAAAGCACTGACGATCCGCGCAAAGCTGCTGTGGCAGCCGCTATTGCCCGTGCAAAAGCAAAGAAAGCAGCTAAAGAAACAGAGCAAAACGATGAAGCTGTAGCTGATAGCGAGTCTGAAGATCCTCGCAAAGCTGCTGTTGCAGCTGCTATCGCCCGTGCAAAAGCGAAAAAAGCAGCGAAAGAAGCTGAGCAAAGCGATGAAGCTGTAGCTGATAGCGAGCCGGAAGATCCGCGCAAAGCTGCTGTTGCAGCCGCCATCGCTAGAGCAAAAGCGAAAAAAGCAGCGAAAGAAGCTGAGCAAAGCGATGAGACTGTAGCTGATAGCGAACCGGAAGATCCACGTAAAGCCTCAGTTGCAGCCGCCATCGCTCGAGCAAAAGCTAAAAAGGCTGCTAAAGAAGCAGAGCAAAGCGATGAAACTGAAGCCGAAAACGAGCCGGAAGATCCACGTAAGGCTGCTGTAGCAGCAGCCATCGCCCGTGCTAAAGCAAAGAAAGCGGCCAAAGAGGCTGAGCAAGCGACTAGTGAAGACAATGCTGAAACGGATACTCAAACTGAGCAATTAGAACAAAGCAGTGAGCCGGAAGATCCGCGTAAAGCGGCTGTTGCAGCTGCTATTGCGCGTGCTAAAGCGAAAAAGGCAGCCAAAGAGGCGGAGCTTGCAGCTAGCGAAGATAATGCCGAAGCTGATATTCAAACTGAGCAAGCAGAACAAAGTAGCGAGCCAGAAGATCCGCGTAAAGCAGCTGTTGCAGCCGCTATTGCACGTGCCAAAGCAAAGAAAGCAGCTAAAGAAGCACAATTAAAGCAAGAATCAGAAGAAGGAAATGAACCGTCATGAAATTAACCATGGCTTCATCGCCCCACAATCATAGCCATAAAGCACTGAATAAATTAATGATGACAGTGATCGCTGCGTGTGTACCCGGGATCATCGCTCAGTGCTACTTTTTTGGCTCTGGTGTTATAATTCAAATACTCATCGCACTCATTTCTGTCAGTGCATTTGAAGCAGCTATCGTGAAGATCCGTAATAAAGCCATTTGGCCATCATTAAACGATGGCTCTGCTTGGTTAACTGGTGTGCTGCTTGCAATCAGTATTCCGCCTCTGGCACCTTGGTGGGTCATCGTCATCGGCTGCCTTTTTGCCATCGTGATCGTGAAGCAACTGTATGGTGGTTTAGGCTTTAATCTATTCAACCCGGCTATGGCAGGTTATGTCTTATTGCTTATTTCATTCCCGGTTCAAATGACAGCTTGGTCGCCAGTTTCTGAACTGTTAGTGACTCCTGTAAGTTTTATTGAACAACTTGCTTTAATTTTCACGCAAACTACAACGTCAGGTTTAAGCCTAGAGCAAGCTAGAGCGGGTATTGATGGTATTACGATGGCTACACCACTCGATACAGTAAAAACAGCTGTTGCTCAGGGCTATACTGTCACTGAAGCGATGCAAAGCGCCGTGTTTGCCGATTACGCAGGTAAAGGCTGGATGTGGGTAAACCTAGCTTATCTGGCCGGTGGTCTTTTCTTACTTTGGCGAGGCATTATTAACTGGCATATTCCTGTTGCCTTCATTTTTGCATTGGCATTTTGCAGTGCCGTGGGTTACATCATTGCACCGGGTAGTCACGCAGGTCTTGTTTTCCACCTACTCAGTGGCGCAACTATGCTAGGGGCATTCTTCATTGCCACCGATCCGGTTTCTGCTTGTACCACAGATAGGGGCCGTTTAATTTTTGGTGCAGCCATTGGTGTACTGGTGTATGTCATCCGTACCTACGGCGGCTATCCAGATGCTGTAGCCTTCTCTGTGTTACTCATGAATATGGCAGTACCATTGATTGATCACTACAGTCGCCCGCGTACATTTGGTCATGGAGGTACACAATGATAGTCAAGTCTATGTATAAAAATGGCGCCATCTTGTGTGCTTTTGCATTGGCAACCACAGGCAGTGTAGCTGTGGTTCAGAGCCTGACTGAAACGCGTATCTCAGAGCAAGAAAAAGCGCAATTGATGTCTTTATTGTCTCAAGTTATTCCAAGTGAGCGTTACGACAACCAACTCTATCTTGACTGCGTAGAAAGTGATGCGCCAGAGCTTGGCCCTGCTGGGCCGCATATTATCTACCGTGCTAGATTGAACAGTGAGCCCATGGCTTTACTCGTTCGCCACATCACACCTAAAGGGTATAGCGGTAATATCGATATCTTAACTGCAGTTACAAAACGTGGCGAAATCACAGGTGTACGTGTTACCCGTCATGAAGAAACACCCGGGCTGGGTGACAAGGTAGAGCTCTCTAGATCTGATTGGATCACCACATTTAATGGCATGCAAGTCAACGGTGCAGACGATGGCCGTTTTGCGGTAAAAAAAGATGGCGGCGAGTTTGACCAGTTTACTGGCGCGACCATTACACCAAGAGCTGTCACTGGCTCAGTGGGAGAAGCCGCTTGGTACGCAACAACGCACTTTGATGCTTTATTTGCCAAAGACAACCTGTGCGCAGGAGAAACACAATGAGCGAATATAAAACCCTCATAAAAGATGGCATGTGGGCCAATAACCCAGCGATTGTTCAGCTACTTGGTCTATGCCCACTACTTGCTGTAACCAGCACCATTACCAATGCTATGGGCTTGGGGATCGCAACTCTACTGGTACTGGTTGGCTCGAATGTCACTGTGTCATTGGTACGTAATTTTGTACCAAAAGACATTCGTATTCCTGTGTTTGTCATGATCATTGCCGCGTTTGTAACCATAGTGCAGCTATTAATGAACGCTTATACCTTCGGCTTATATCAAGCGCTGGGGATCTTCATTCCATTAATCGTAACCAACTGTGCCATTATTGGTCGTGCTGAAGCCTACGCTTCTAAAAACACCCCGCTATTATCTGCATTCGATGGCGTCATGATGGGCCTAGGTTTTATGGTGGTGCTGGTGCTATTAGGCGCAATGCGAGAGTTAATTGGCCAAGGTACCTTGTTTGATGGTGCGAACTTACTATTAGGCGATTGGGCAACGGTTCTGCGTATTGAAGTTCTTCAATTCGATAACCAATTCTTAGTGGCTATTTTACCGCCCGGTGCCTTCTTAGGTTTGGGTTTATTGATTGCCGCTAAAAATGTCATTGATGCGCAAATTAAAGCGAAAGCACAGCCTACGCAAGAAGCCGAAAAAGCACCAAGAGCACGTGTTACTAGCTTAACTTAAACGAGTTACGAACAATGAACAAAACCAAAAGACTCGAGATCTTAACCCGTTTACGTGATGACAATCCAAGCCCAGAAACGGAGTTAGATTTCACTACCCCATTTGAGTTGCTTGTAGCTGTCACCTTGTCAGCACAAGCCACCGATGTAAGTGTAAATAAAGCAACAGCAAAGCTATTTCCAAAAGCAAACACCCCACAAGGTATTTTGGATCTTGGCTTAGAATCACTTAGAGATCACATTAAAACCATTGGTTTATATAATTCTAAAGCCAATAACGTCTATAAGATGTGTCAGATCCTCATAGATAAACACGGTGGTGAAGTGCCTGAAAACCGTGAAGCATTAGAAGCCCTACCAGGTGTGGGTCGCAAAACTGCAAATGTAGTTTTAAACTGCGCGTTTGGCTGGCCAACTATTGCTGTCGACACCCATATTTATCGCGTTTCAAATCGCACTAAGTTTGCCATGGGTAAAGACGTGGTTGCCGTTGAAGAAAAGCTTGAAAAAGTAGTACCAAAAGAATTTAAAGTCGACGTACACCACTGGCTCATCTTACACGGTCGTTATGTCTGTGTTGCCCGTAAACCAAAGTGCGGCTCATGCATTATTGAAGACTTGTGTGAGTTTAAAGAGAAGACAGGGTAAAACTAATTATGCTTTGAGCAAGGAACAGACGGTTTCAAGCCACTTCATGCACGTTGCAAAATATGCTCTTATGAATTATTTACCCTATAAATTTTTCCAAGAGACATAAAAACAGCTGTTCGTGCAACTTTATTATGAAGCAATCAAGATAACTGGCGCTGTGAGTGAAACTAATTTTGTTCTAGTCCCAGTTGAGTTTACGATAAATTTTTCATCGACATTCTGGAATGTATCTACTGCACATAAGATCTGTAAGTTAGCATGCTCGACAAAGAATTCATAAGGAAGTTATAAGTGATTTATATTATTAGAATTTATCAAGCATTGTTTATTTATCTATTATTAGATCGAGTTCAACTTACCTTATTTTATGGAACAGGTGAAGCCTCTATGCTCATAGCGTACTGCTTCTTTGTTGTCTTTTATTTTCTTTTTGATGTAAAAAATAATTTATGGTTTGGCTTTACTGCACTTGCTTCATTGTTTATTTACCAAGCTATTCCATACTTTATTTATGCTAGCTCATCATATGAAGGAACAGTAACAGGACAGTTAATTTTATCTGGGTTAATAGTAGGGTTCTACGGACCAGCATTTGGCTTAGTTTTTTTTAAGGTACTAAGAAATATAAATAAAAAAGAGCAGGCATAAAGTTTTTTGCAAAATTTAAGTATTGAATCACTGTTAATTCATGAAGTTTTAATTTGCGTTCATAATTTAATGGGGTCACCCATTAGTCAATCTTTGTAAAATGCACGAGTGGTTTTCTGCCGAATGATTTTCAGCATAAAAAAGTAGCCACCAAATTATCATTCGCGCTTTTTATTAGTTTGATGTCGATTAATCATCCGTGTCAGCAGCGTATCCATAAGTTAATAACATAAACTGTGACTAAACTTAATAACTAGCCTTCTAGTAGCTCATGTATTATTGAAGACTTGTGTGAGTTTAAAGATAAGACAGATTAACTTGGAACGAATGCCCAATTCCTCAATTTTGAGCTTGTTGATCTATGCTAACATTCTCCCTTGTTGTAGCTTTAACTAAATTGATAGATTAATTTATTTAATTCTGCTTGCGGTATTGCCCTGGCGTGCAGCCCGTAAACTCCTTAAATGCTCTTGAAAAAGGTGCTGCAGATGCAAAGCCACTCTCTATACCAACAACAAGCACAGGCCAGTCTTGTTTGTCTAATGCAGTTAATAACACTTTTGCATGATCAACACGCATTTTGTTGACGTAGTGGTTAAAATTCTTGGCATCAAATTGGTTGAGCATCACCGCTCGAATACGGTATTCGGGTACACCCAACTCACGAGCAATATCAGCAACGCGCAAATTTGATTGCAAAAATCGTTTTTCTTCTACTAATAGCATTTGAATTTGGCGAGCAAGTTCTGTTTCTTCTTGGTCAGAGGCCGTTGTGTTAATTTGTTCTTGATTAAGCTGCTGTTGACGAAAACGAATTAAGCCATGTGTCGTTAATAGTATGAGTAAGAAAGCAAAAACAGAAAGCCAATCCTGACTTGAACCGGCTATTAACTCTTTTGGAAGAACCTCACCTACCAGCATCACACTAACAACACAGTAACTAAATGACATTAAATAGATCGTCGCTACTTTTCGTTGCACAACATTCGTGCCTTGCAGTACTCGATAACCTTCCCAAAAAATTAGAATGAGCATGCCTGGGTATAAAATTTCAATAGTTTCTCTCAATGCCGTTGTTAGAGCTAAGAGCCAGCCTGAATTGAGTTGCCACATTTTTGTCGAAAATAGTGATAGGTGGAGTAATACCAGACATACTGCATGTAAGCCAACCAGAATAAGGTGGTGGCGATTAATCGGGTTGTTTTTTCTAAAAAAAGCGCGTGCAAATAACCAATACCCGCTAGCAGTAAAAACGCTAAATACACCTATAAAATGATGATAAGGATTGATATAACCACTCGTTAATTTATGAGTGACAAACAGTGAGGTAGATAAACAATAAATGGCAAAGGTTAAATGAAAAAGGTGCTTTTCACGAAGACGAAAATGAAAGACTGCTAAGGTTAGACTCAATACAACAATACCTAATTGCGCAAAATTTAACAGTTCCAAATTTTCCCCCTCATTACTAGTTCGCAAATTCTACATGAATTCACTTCTTTTTTGATCATTTTCCGATTTTTCGCCTATTTCGTATATCGATTTTCAAATTCGATGCTTATGAAAGCCTTATAAATGCCAGCATAGCGGTGAATTAAAATTGAATAACGATTATGACTAATAAATCAGTTATAGATATTGGAATAGAAAACAACGCGCCACAAGTACCCTTTTCAAAAACAAAATACTTTAAGTTGTACTTTGTAGGCATGGTCTTTTTACTTGTGAAAAATAGTCAGCTTTACAGATTAAAAGATTGTTATAGATGGAATAATTGGCAAGAACTTGGCCATTCTATGTTGTTTGCAATTGGCAGATTATTTCGTCTATTAGCATTTTTACTCATCATGATTTACAAAGCTGTATGTAAGGCTGTTTGTCTTTCCGTAGTTATCTTACCAGTATTTTTAACCGGTGAAGAGTTCACCTAATCGTCAGTAAACAAAGTTTATTAATTCGTATTACATAAATTTATATTGCTATTCCATAGAGTTACGTGTGGTGAAAATATATGTCTCCCCCCCTCGAACCATGGAAACGCAATAACCAATAATCCCGTTTGTAGAAATTTACTAGGAGTTATCATGTCTAAACTTTCCGACTTTGAAATCAATATAAAGATAAAGCTCAGTGCGATATGGAGCGCGGTCATGTCTTTGTATATCTATTGTGACTATTTTGAGTTGTATAGACCTGGGAAGTTGGAGTCCATGATAGAGGGAACAGCTTTTTTTGGCAAAGTGAGCCAAGAAGTCGTTTTGGGGTTATCGTCAATTTTACTGGTAACAAGTTTAATGATTTGTTTATCCGTACTTCTGTCACCAAAAATTAACAAAATTCTCAATATTCTCGTGGGTGCCATAATGACTTTAATGATGGCGTACATTTGTTATTTTGATGGTTGGTACTTCTACAAAATGTATGCTGCAGTCGAAGCTTTTTTAACTCTAATAGTTGTGTGGTTAGCGTGGAACTGGCCTAAAGAACAAAGTGCCAATAGCCCATCCAAGTAACAGCTGTAGCTAACGAGTATTTTAAAGAAACAACTCATTAGCTAATTTTTCCGAATACGTTAAATATCGGGAAAACTCTAAAAATCAAACACAACTCTATCGGTTAACTTCGAGTAGTTGCAGAAGCTGCGCACTTAAATTCAGTTTAAACCTGTTTGAGTTAAAATAATTAGGAATAAAAATGTGTCTAATAACACAACAGCTCGATTAGCGGGTTTTGTCTACTTATTGCTTGTGATCACCGGTATTTATAATTTAATTTACGTGCCCTCTCAATTAATCAATATGCAAGACGCTGTAGCCACAGTCGAAAATATCTCAAACAATGAGTTGCTTTTTCGATCAGGCATTGTCGTCGGTATATTAAGTTACATTATTTATCTCATTCTGCCTTTCGTCTTGTTTAAACTTTTTCAGGAAATAAATCGAGATGTTGCTGTGATGATGGTTGTACTTTCCGTCGTCAGCGTCCCTGTATCGCTATTTAACATGGTAAATAAGGTTGATGTGTTAACTTTATTAAGTCATGCGAGTTTCCTAAGCCAATTTGATATGCAAACTATTCAAGCTAAGATGATGATGTCACTCAATTCATATAATAACGGTATTGCGGTTGTGCAAATCTTCTGGGGGTTATGGTTACTGCCATTTGGTTACCTTACGTTTAAATCTGGTTATGTCCCTCGTATTCTGGGCGTCTGCTTAATGTTGGGTTGCTTTGGTTATTTGACGGTTTTTTTAACTAACATGCTATTTCCTAAAATCACAATACCTAGTGTTGTTTCTAAGCCTGCCTCAATTGGCGAAATCGGAACTTGCTTATGGTTGCTGATTATGGGTAATAAACCTATTAGAACTCTAGAAAAGGGTTAGATAAAGGGTCAACACACTTTGCCAGTGAAGTTATTTTTACTGGCTGATTTTACACGGTCGTTATGTCTGTGTTGCACGCAAACCAAAGTGAGGTTCATGTATTATTGAAGATTTGTGTGAGTTTAAAGAAAAAACAGACTAACTCTTAACATGGACTTACACTATCAATTCTGTAATTGAAACATTAGGTTCTCGTAAAGTTTTGTAAATAACCTTTTAAGCCTAATGCACACTGAGTAATGTAAACTATACTAAAATCAATCAGCATTCGATGGGGCTTTTATGTTTGATAAAGCTTTACTGTTAGTTTGTCACATCTTATTTTTCGTCTTTATAACTGGGTGTGGTGGTGAAAGCAACGACTCTATTGAATCTCCGCCCATTTCTCTCGAACCAAAACCTGATAATGACACCCCAACTGTGAGAACTCAATCAGCTTACCTAACCCTAGTTGATGAAGATATTACATATGCAAATGGGCTTAGCCATAATGAAGCAAGCTCAACATCAGTTGCAATCCCACTTAAATTGGATGTCTATTACCCTGAAAATAATTCTACTAATAGACCTGTTTTTATGTTTATACATGGCGGTGGGTTTACTGGTGGAACTAAAACAAAGCCTGAAATTATAGATATGGCAGGTTATTATGCCTCAAGAGGCTGGGTATTTATTTCGATCGATTACAGAACAGCTGAAGAATTAATAACCACACCAGGCACATCACAAGAAGCACTATTATCTTATTATAAAGGCCTTGCCCCGCAGGAGTGGATCCAGCATGCTCTACAAGGTGTAGAGACCATTAAGCAGTTTGAACAGGCTATTGCAATGTATATGGCTCAGAGAGATGCAAAAGCCGCACTACGATGGATTGTCGCAAACAAAGACACCTATAATATTAATACCGATTACATCACTGTTGGTGGAGCTTCAGCGGGTGCGATTACTACTGTTGCATTAGGCATATCAAATATTGAAGATTTTAGAGATGAAATTTCAATTTCAGACGACCCTACACTTACAACAACCAATCTAGCACAGACTTATAAAGTAAATAGCATGGTTTATTTCTGGGGCTCTAACGTAAAAATCGAACTTTTCAACGAAATATATGGATCGAATTTATACGATAGTAATGACCCAGAATTGTTCTTGGCGCATGGTACTAAAGATATGAACCCATCTACACCATATTCCGAAGCAACCGAATTAGAAGAGATCTATGATTCTTTAGGCATTTATAATGAACTTATTACTTTAGAAGGCGCAGGCCATGGTGCTTGGGATGCAATGGTTGAAGGAAAAAGCTTATCCGAGATGACTTTTGATTTTATCGTTAAAAGACAAAGTTTAACTGTTGAGTAGTCACATCGTAGTCTATTGAGCTTTCAATTTATGTCTTATAATCGTTTGGCACTAAAAAAATTGCAGATCTGCTCATATCTCAAACAGTCTCCTATTATAATAGATATAAGCCATGTAAATTTGCTCCCCAATCACTATTATTTAGCCACTGCTTGACCTAATTTTTAAAAGGTGTTCGCTAAATATCTAAAGCTTACAATAAAATACAGACTAACTAATTGAGTAGAACCATAAGATTTAGCCCTTTTCAAGAAAACGTTACATGAGCGAGCAATAGTTTTAATGGTAAGTGCGATGTATATCCCCTGAGCGACTTGCCTTATCACTTATCATTACTCTTCCTTGCTTCACGTCATAACTTGAAAAAGCATTAACCTTCATTTTTGTTAAGCTTTTCTTAGTATTAATAGACATTTTATGTAAGTATTCACTCTCACCTTCTGCATCCATATAATAAAGGTGTTGGTTATCTACTTTGGCCCAGTAGAACTCATGAGGTAGAGTCAAAGAAGTCGGCTCAATATGATGGTTATTACTAGTGATATTTAACTTCACTTGATGCAAGCGGTGACTCCCTCGCTCAATGAGGTAAACTTTTCCCATTTGCGTATTATCAGATAAGCCATAAGCCCACTCCCCTTGCGGTAAATCGATGCGCTTTCCAGCTAGATTGCGAATATGTAGGTTGGGCTTGGCATTTTTAACCGCTGTAATTGCAACCATATCATTTGAAAGCCAATCTACGGCGATCACAGGTACATCACTGGTAAAAATAGCTTTTTCATCTGAAAGAACATCGAGCGGTTGTTGAGACTTCAGCTTATGGAGTGGGATGGCGAAGACATCATTGTCTATGACGAGTAAAACTTGTTTATCATCGGGTGAAATCGCCATATTACTCAGTGCATAAGATGAAGTAAACTGGGTTAATATTTTTGATTGTGCTCGATGGCTGTCTGCAAAGTAGACCTGCATTTCACCACTGCGATTTGAGGAAAATAAGTAATCATCACTTTGATGAAACAAGGCTGGGTATGAATCAAACACAGCCGAGTTATACAGCGAACGTGTTTCATCATCTTGTAGTAACCTCAAATTATAGTCATCTTGCTCTGTGCTAAACAGTAGAGAATGCCCATCGGGTATGCGATATAATTGCCGAGAAAGTCGCTCTGAGACATTCACCACAACTCGGCCATTATCACCACCAAAATCGCTTCGAATGATCTTCTGCATTGGCGAAGACGAATAATAAAAAATTTGCTCAGAGTCATGTGCCCAAATGGCTTCATAAACAGGCCTATCAAATTGCTTGCCAGCTGTGACTTGGTGATTTATCAAGTTGAATGACAATAGCTGAGTTTTATGGTCACTCCCTGTGCTCATAACTAATAGTTTCTCGCCATCTGGTGACACATCTAAGTGGTGATATCCCCACCCTTTTGGTGCTGGTTGATTCAGCAGAACATGATCGTTTTTATTAAGGTCATAAGCATATATATGGTTAGGCCAGAAGTTTTCAGGCTGAGCAGTATAATAAATTACGTTTTTCTGGGCGTGATAAGCGATGTCTTTGACTCTTTTATCATGGCAGTTAAATAGCATAGTTTCATCAGTGACACTAAAACCATCACCTTGCTGATCATTCAGTCGGGCTTTATAAACATCACACCGCCCCTTACCTTTGTCTAAATAAATTAATTCACTCTTTGTATCTTGCTCGGTAACGGCAATGATTTCGCTGATAGGATGAGGCAGAGATAGTCTATTCACAGACGCGGTACGCATATTTTTTATCCACAGTTCAACATCATCAGACACATTGCGCGTTCTTAAATAAAACAAGTGGTTTTGATCAGGATGCATACGTGGAGAAAATTCTATTCCCTGATCTCTCGTTAATGCTAGTGAATAAGCAAGCTTGTCATTGTCACTTTGCTTAAACACAAGCCAAATAGCACTAAGTAAAAACAAACCTAGAAAGATAACTGGGAGCTGACGATACAGATTAAAGTTAGCCGCTTCATTATCTTGCTTATCATTAACCGGCGAAGGTTTATATTCAGAAATAGTGCAAATAAATCGGTAACCTCGCTTTGGCACCGTTTGTATATATTTTGGCTGTTTTGGGTCGTCATTAAGGGCTTTACGCAGATTACCAACTAACTTATTAATCGCATTATCTGTTACTAAGGTATTAGCCCATATCGTTTCGAGCAGCGTTTGTCTTGAAATTAACAGCTCTGGATGGGTGAGAAAAAACTCTAAAAGCGCAATGAGTTTGGGCTCGATTTCTACTTGCGTGTTTTGTGTTGTGAGCAAACGTTGCTGCTGACTGTCAAAAATAAAATCGCCAAACTTAAGCATAAACAATTGTAATCAATAGATAAAAATCAATATTTCAGCACTTTATCATAGTATCTAGCTGATACAAAAAACAAACATCAGAACAAATATCGTGCAAAAACTTATTGTCTAGCAACGATTAATCCTCTTTTCATCCCTTTTTTTCCTGCAAATTTCATTACTTTCGGTGGTTTTCCTAGCAATTTAAATACAGGTTAATTAGTACAACTAAAGGAATTAAAATGAAGAAGGTTATCGTCTTTATATTTACTCTATGTTTTATATTTAATATAAGTGCCTATGCAACCGAACGGGGCACCACGATAGAAGATGGGATCTATTCCTCTATTTTATCTGAGCAACGCGGGTTGTTAATTCACTTACCCAATGCTTATCACCTAAATAAGTCACAAACTTACCCTGTTTTATATTTGACGGATGGGCTAAGAAACTTTAAACATGCGTCTGGTACTTTAGATCTACTGACTCAGTCTGATCATGCTAAAGAAATGATCATCGTCGCCATTAAAAATACACATAGAACACGCGATTTCACGCCAACTTACGATGAAAGCTATAACCAGTGGGGTAAATCTGGTGGGGCAGATAACTTCTTGGACTTCATAGAAAAAGAGCTTATTCCTCATATCAATAAACGCTATCGTAGCAATGGCTTTAAAGTGTTATCAGGCCACTCACTCGGTGGATTGCTATCAATCTATGCATTACAAACCCGGCCTCAGTTATTCCAAGCACATTTTGCTTTTAGCCCAAGCCTTTGGTGGCACAAAGGGAAAGTGTTAGAACAAGCTCATACTTTTTATAATAAAAAGAAAAACCTAAATAACTATTTATATTTAAACCTTGCTGATGAAACCGGCCATATGTTGAGCTCATTTGAGCAATACCATGAGTTACTAAGTAACCAAACACGCCTAGGCTTTGATTATGATTTAGAGTTTATAAAAGAAGAAAATCATAGTACATCAGCAATGGTGGGACAGAACAGGGCCTATGTTGAGTTATTAGAACAATTTAAATGCTCTAATGACTTTGCTGAGAAAGGATTAATAGGTATTGATGCTTGTTATATTCAACTTTCTGAGCAATATGGTGTCAATTTAAAACCTGATTATCTTGCTTACAGATACGCTGCCGAAAAGGCCATTACAGACAAACGCTACGCCGATGCAATAGGCATATACATACAACTTATCAGTGCTTACCCTACTCGTACTGATGCTTATTTCAGGCTCGCCTATTTGTATGAAGGTAAAGGAGAAAACACCCTAGCTATACAGACTCTAGACAAGGCGCTCAAAATTAGCTTGAAAGAAAATGTTGAGAACAACAAGATTAAGACTTTTAGGGCCCATATTATGGCAAGACTGCCAGAACAAACGTGCGAAACAGCAAAAGTGTATGTGGAAAACGGCAAAACAAAATGCGCTTTGTAGATTAGAGGGGGCTTGCTCCCTCTAATTATTTTCACTGAATGACAAGAGACTGTATTTTATCGACACCAAATTAATGTTGTAAAAACAAAACTGTACTGATTGTCACTAATGGTATTTCTTTCACCTTTTTGTATAAATTGATCACCATTCTCACCCAAAACTTCCCATTTCCAGTATAGTTGCCAAGATTTTTAAAAGTAGCTTTGATCATACTTAGATGACAAATGATATGATGCGTTTTAGTTTCTAGTTCGTGCAGCTCATATCCCGTTACTTCACAAAATTACTTATTCGCATATTTTATTTGGTCTTCTATATTAGTTGTGAATAACAGGTTGAAATGACTAGGATAATCATACTCTCTATTAGTCACTTGATTTCTTCCTTTGGTTATCTTCGTTCAGGCTAAGTAGAAAATTTATGATATTAGTTTTTAATATAAAAGTGTGAATTAACAGCAGAGAAAGGTTGATCTAGATCAACATTAGTAATTAATTCAGTAAGAAATAAATCTTTAAAAAATAAAAAAAATTTTGTGACTTATTAAATAAGAATAGGTAGTGAAAGTGGCGTCCCCTAGGGGATTCGAACCCCTGTTACCGCCGTGAAAGGGCGGTGTCCTAGGCCTCTAGACGAAGGGGACGCAATATCATGTAGATAATGTGTCACTAGGACTGGTTATTTAAACTCTTACCATACGAGCATTTACCTTGAGCACTTTAAGTAAAGTGGCGTCCCCTAGGGGATTCGAACCCCTGTTACCGCCGTGAAAGGGCGGTGTCCTAGGCCTCTAGACGAAGGGGACGCAGAATCATGTAGATAATGTGTCACTAGGACTGGTTATTTAAACTCTTACCATACGAGCATTTATCTTGAGCACTTTGAGTAAAGTGGCGTCCCCTAGGGGATTCGA
>Ga0114932_10001412_pt1 | contig 27304 bp, 23 predicted proteins | sample 2SBtaG_2_FD_87286 | JGI IMG/M metagenome (GOLD analysis project Ga0114932, IMG submission 87286) | Deep subsurface microbial communities from Kolumbo volcano to uncover new lineages of life (NeLLi) - 2SBTROV12_ACTIVE470 metaG | ecosystem: Environmental > Aquatic > Marine > Volcanic ...
AACGCCGCCCGTCAACGCCGCCTTGTCGCCCAACTCGAAGCCCTCGGCAACAAAGTCACCCTCGAACCCGCCGCAGCCTGACCAACACCCAACACTGAACCTCGGGGCTCCGCCCCGAGTGGGCGCTACCGCCCCCACACCCCCACGCGCCCCAACCCGCCACCACAGGTCTATTCACATCTCAGGTGCCAGGCACCAACTCAGCTGCGGTGGGTGAGGGTCACCGGGAGCGACTCCATCCCGAGGAAGGCACCCCCGCTGGTGGGCGCGCCTTCGACGGCTGGGCCGGCCGGTTCGATGCGGTAGCGCAGAAGCTCTTCGAACAAGATCTCCAACTCGATCTTCGCGAACGCGGCACCGATGCACCGGTGGATCCCCCACCCGAACGACAGGTGCGCGTTGGCGTTGCGCTCGGGGTCGAAACGCTCCGGATCGGGCCACCGTTCGGGGTCGTGGTTGGCTGCGCCGTAGACCACCATCACCTTGTCGCCCGCTGCCACCGGGCAGCCGTTGAGCTCGGTGTCCCGGGTGGCCGTGCGCACGAACGACTGCACCGGCGAGCGGTGACGAAGACTCTCGTCGATCGCCCCGCCGATGAGACCGGGATCGGCGGCGAGCCGGTCCTGCAGGTCGAGGTCTTTCGTCAGCTCGTAGGTGAGGTTGGCGGATGCGTTCATCGTCGTCTCGTGTCCGGCCACCATCGAGCCGGTGAGGAAGGCGACGAGGAAACGGTCGGTCGCCGGTTCGCCGTTCAGCTCATCGGGGGTCAACTCGGTGAGCGTGGTGAGAAAGTCGTCCCTCGGGGCATCCCGCCGCGCGGCGAGCTCGTTCAGAAACACCGAGCTGAGAGGCGCCGCATTCTCGTCGACGAGGTGGTCGAGGCCGGTGAGGCGGGCCCACAGCTGCTCGGTGAGGTAACGCACCTGTTCGACGACGTCCCCTGAGAACCCCACCATGAGGGCGATCGACTCCACCGGAACGCGGTGAGCGACCTCCTCGACGAAGTCGCCACCGCCGTTCTCAGCGAGCCGTTCGATGTGACGACGGCACAACGCTCGAATGTCGTCTCGGGCCGCATTGATGTTGGCCCGGCTGAGCATGCGCCCATAGAGCAGCCGAGTCGCCGTGTGGTGGGGCGGGTCCTGCTCGAGCGACACCGTTCGCACGCCCTCGGTCAGGTCGGGAAGAAAGACGCCGCTCGAGGAGCTGAAGGTCTCCCAATCGAGCAGGAGGTCGACCACCTCGTCATGGCGCGACACGACGTGGAACCCGCCGTGTCGGCCGCTGTGGGCAACCGGGCAGGCTCGCAGCGCCGCGTACTCGTCAAGGCGCGCCCGATCCGACACCGGGGCATGGTGGTCGTAGTCGATTCTCGTCGGCTCCATCGCCGCAGAAGGTAGCGGCTGGACAGGGTCGGTTTCCCAGAGGTCGAGTCAGAGACGGACACACGTGGCCGGGAACCACTCCACCTCGGGTGGGCTGGCTCGTCAGTCGGATTTGCCGTGGCGCAGGAGCTGACCCGGGGTGGCGCCTGTGCACTCGCCCTCGCGGAAGGTCTCCACGCCGTTCACCAGGATGTTCTTGTAGCCCTGAGCGTGCTGCACTCGACGCCATTCGCCGCCGGGAAGGTCGTAGACCGCCTCGCCGACCCATTCGGGCTCGATCTGCAGGCTCTCCAGCTCATAGACGATCACGTCGGCAGGGGCGCCCTCTCGGAGCATTCCCCGGTCGGCCAGCCCGCCGGCATGGGCCGCGAGCGTCGAACCCCGGTAGTGCGCTTCCTCGAGCGTCAGCGCGCCGGTCTCGCGGACCATCCACATCAAGAAGTCCGTCGTCCAGGCGCCGCCGCTGAAGAACTTCGTGTGCGCACCGCCATCGGAGACGCCGGGCACCGTGTATGGCGACTCCGAGATCGCGCCGGCCATGTGGTCGACGTTGAACTCAGGGCCCTCGCCGAGGAACTCCGTCTTGAGGTCGGTCATCAGCGAGAGGTCGAGCATCACGTCGACGTAGTGCTTGCCCTCCTGGTCCGCGATCTCGGCGAGGCTCTTGCCCACGTACTTCTGCATGTCCTCTCGGCGAGCGACACCCTGCACGACCAGCTTGTGGGCCGGGCCGCCGACCGCGATCTGGGTCTGGGTGAACAACGTGTTGGCCTCGTCCTGTTCGGCCTTGATGCGATCCCGCAGTGCGGGGTCGGCCATCTTCTGCATCTTCTCCTCGAGCGTTCCCGTCGTGGCCTCACGCCAGGCAGGGCTCGAGTCGTAGAGGTTCCAGTCCTCGAGCGAGAACATGAACCCCGTGCGCAGCGTCGCCGCCTGCCCGAAGATCCTGAGGCCGTCGCTCTGGGCCTCCTCGATCCATTCGAGCCTTTCCTGGTGCGTGCGCGGGTTGCGCTGGCTCACCGGAACCACGTTGTCGATGATGGGCCGCTGGCAGATCTCGGCCAGCTTCCGCTTGAACGCCAGGTCGTCGGGGTCGTTGGGATCAGAGCTGGTGGCCTGGGTCAGCTGAATGAAGCCCTCGTCACGCTCGGCCAGCACTTCGGCGAGGGCGAAGATGTCGTCGTCGACCATGGTGTCTGTGACCATCGGCGTTCCATCGAAGTCGGCCTGGGTCGAGTTGGGCCCGAGCCGCTGGATCGAAAACCCGCAGAGCCCGGCGTCCATGCCCTCGTGCAGCAGGCGCTGCATCTCCTTCTGCTCTGCGTTGGTCGCCGGCCGGGTCTTGGCGGCGTCCAGGCCCATCACGTAGATCATCAGCGAGGCGGTGGGCATGTACTGCAGGCAGTTCACGCCCTTCGGGGCGGCGTCGAGGCTGTCGAGATACTCCGGAATCGTCTCCCAGTCCCAGTGCGGCAGCATGCCTTCCTGCATCGAGGCCAGCGGAATCGCCTCGGTGCGCACCATCGTGAGCATCGACCGCTCACGGAAATCCGGCTTGCACGGTGCGAAACCGAACCCGCAGTTGCCGAGCACCACCGAGGTGACACCGTGCCAGCTCGAGATCGAACACCACGGGTCCCATCGAATCTGGGCGTCGTAGTGCGTGTGCAGGTCGATGAAGCCCGGCGCGACGATGCAGCCGCCGGCGTCGATCACTTGGTCGGCGACGCCGTTGGCGCGCCCGCCGACCTGGGCGATGCGCCCGTCCTTGATCCACAGATCGCCGCGGAACTTCGGCACACGCGTGCCGTCGACGATCATGCCGTTCTTGATATGGACGTCGTAGTCGGTGCCCATCACTCCCCCTCGTCGCAGAGTTGACGTCCCCGTTCGACCCCCGAACGAGCGTTCAACAATTCAAAGCCAGGTTAGACGATGGGTTGCCCGTCCCGTGGCGACTCTTCAGCCGGGAGGTCGATGAAGACGCCGTTCCCGCCGTGGCCGTTCCCGACGCGGCCGTTCCCGACGCGGCCGTTCAGACCGTTCTGGCCGTTGTGACCGTCGCCGCCGTGACCGTTGGTGCTCGCCGCTTCGGGGATCGCGATCGCCGTGTGGACTTGGGCCGTGCTGATCGCGGTCAGCCGAGGTGCGGGGTCGCCCCAGTGGACCGGGCCGGTTCCCAACCGCGACAACACAGAGGCCCCGAAGATGGTGATGGCGAGAATGGTGGCGAGGGGAAGCGTTCGGCCGCTCGACGCATCGGCGAGGAAGCCCGCCATCGAGGGCCCGATGAGGCTCCCGACCCCGCTCGCCATGTAGACGAGCCCGAGGACTGCCCCGATCCCAACCAGTCCGAAGAGGTGAGCGGTCACGTCCCCCATCAGGGCCACGAACCCGCCGTAGCTGATTCCGAGAATCACGGCGAACACGACGAGCAGCCCGTAGTTGCCTCCGGCGAGCAACCAGACGAGGTAGGCCAGCGGCTGGGTGAAGAGGCACATCTGGAGCAGGCGGACCGACCCCAGCCGGTTCGCCATCCCCGTGATCGCGATGCGCCCGATGATGCTCGAGGCGCCAACGATGCTGACCAACCAGCGCGCCCCGCTCGCGGACACACCTTCGGCTTGCGCGAACGTGATGATGAACGCGAACGCGCCGATGAGCGCGATGGACATGCAGCAGCCGCTGATCGTGAGCAGGCGGAACTGACGGGTGCGCACCACCCGGCGCACGTGGTCCCCGGCGTCGCCGGCGGCCTGAACAGGCGGACGGCGCACCATCAGCAGGGCGACCGCGAATGCAACGCCGGCGATGACCGCCAAGCTCCGATAGCTCTGCCGCCAGCCGAGTCCGTCGATGAGGTAGCCGGCGTAGGGGACGAGCAGCAGGGTGCCGATCCCCGGACCGGTCGCGGCGACACCTTGGGCGAGACTCCGATGCTTGACGAACCACGAGGCGGTCACAGCGAACAGAGGAGCGCTGAACAGCCCGCCGCCGAAACCGGCGCCGATTCCGTAGACGAGGTAGCCCTGCCAGATCGCGTTGACGAACGACGTTGCAACGAGCCCGCCGCAGAACAGCAGCCCGCCGACGAAGATCAGCGGCGAGGGTCCGTATCGGTCAGACCAACGGCCAGACAGTGCGCCTGTGCCAAAGAACAGGAACATCGTGATGCCGAAGACCAGCGCTGTCGGACCGAGGTCGGCATCCAGTTCGTCGCCCATGGCCTGAATGAACGCGCCGAACGTGTACAGCACGCCGAACGCCACGCCGTTGGCGATCGAGCCACCGATCGTGACGATCCACGCCCTGGGCGAATCGAGCAGCTCACGGGGGTCTGGGGCGGGGTCCCAGCCCGGCTCGAAACGCTTCGCCGTCGCCGAGGTCGCCAAGGCGGGCTCGGGCGGGGGAGCCGAAGCCGCTACTGGTGCGGGTGCGAGGACCGAAGCTGCGGCCTCGGAGCCCTTCTGGCCGCGGGGGTAGCCGAACCAGACGACAGGCACCACGAGGATTTGAAGTGCACCCAACAGCAACCAGAGGAAGTCGTAGCGGGCGACGTCCTGGGTTCCGCCCAGAACTGCCAGGGCAACCGCGACGCCTATTCCGCCGATGGCGTACCGCAGTGACTGGTGGACGCCATTCGCCGTGGCGATCGACTGGCCGGGGATGTCACGAAGGGCAGCGCTGTTGAGCTGGCTCGCCAAGATCCCCATTCCGAGCCCGAAGAACACCGTGGCAGGGAAGAACGCGAACCAGAACTCAACGTCCTCATCGAGAAACGCCCACAACCAGAAGCCACCCCCCGATGCGATGACTGCGGCAACCGTGAGCATGCCCCGGAAACCGTGCTTGTCAGCCCACCGGCCCCCCAGCACCGCTACACCGCCGGAGATGATGGGCGATGGCGTGAACGCCAGCCCGATGCCGAGCTTGCTGTAGCCCCACACCCCGTTCAGGAAGTAGGGCCACAGGAACCAGCTCGTGAGCGCGCCGACCATCGAGAGCGAAACGGCGATGTTCGCAACCGCGTACGAGCGGATCTTGAACAGTTTCGGATCGAAGAGCGGTTCGGGGTGGCGGTTCGATCGGAAGAGGAACGCGGGGAGCAGCGCCACACCGAGTGCGAAACACGCCACCGTCGCAGTGGAGCCCCATCCCCACGAACGTCCCTGCAAGGTGGCGAGAACGACGAAGAAGACGGCACCGCTGCCGAGGCCCACTCCCAGGAGGTCGAGTGGTTTGCTGAGATCGCGCTCGAACGTCTCGCTCATGTAGCGGGTCGATCCGATCAGACCCAGACCAGCGATGGGGACGAGCACCAGGTACAACCAGCGCCACGAGCCGACCTCGAGAATGATCGCTGCCAGACCGGGAGAGAGGCCAGAGGCCACCATGCCCGCCGCAGCCCACAAGCCCACGACGCTGGCCTGCTTCGACGGCGGGAACTGCGCGAGCACGAGCGACAACGACGAGGGCACGGTGAGGGCCCCGCAGATCGCTTGCGCTGCTCTGGCGATGAGCAAGAGCTCGATCGTCGGGGCGAGTCCAGCGATGAGCGAGCTGGCCAACAGACCGAACAGACCGATGCGAAAGATCAGAAGCCGGCCATAGCGATCTGCCAGACGACCGCCCACCAGCATCGTCGATGCGAACGCCAGCGCGTACCCGGTGAGAATCCAGCCGACCATGGCATCGCTGGCCGAGGGGAACGACGCGGCGATGTCTGCGAACGCGACGTTGGTGACGGTCACGTTGACGGTCCCGAGCACAAAGGCAAGGGACCCGGTCGCGAGGGCAAGGCGAGCACGACGAAGGTCGCCCGCCGCGCCCTCCCCCGTGTCCGCAGCTGGGGCGGACATCAGAGCCAGGTTGCCAGAGCCTTCGCGACCCTGCACATCCGTTGTCCACAGCCGACCAATTAGGTTCCAGGAGCGCTCCTGGAACCTAATTGGGAACCTAATTGCCTGCGTTCGCTGATCCGGTCAGGCGGGGGAAGGTTGCTGGCCCCGGATCAACGAGGCCGGCGTCTCGCCGGTGGACTCGCCGTCGGCCACGATCTCCACGCCGTTGACGAAGGTGTGGCGGTAACCCTCGACCCGCTGCAGCAGGCGCTTGCCGCCGGCCGGCAGGTCGTAGTGCATCTCCGGGGCCCGCAGCTGCATCGCCTCGAAGTCGAGAACATTGATGTCGGCCTTGTAGCCCGGAGCGATGAGCCCGCGGTCCAACAGGCCAACCGCCTCGGCGGTTGCACGGCTCTGGCGGTTGATCAGCGTCTCCACCGGGATCCGACCTTCGGCCCGGTCGCGACCCCAGTGCTGCAGCAGCGTGGACGGAAAGCTGACGTCGCAGATCGTGCCGACGTGGGCCCCGCCGTCGCTGAGTCCCGGAACGGCGGCGGGATGCAGAAGCTGTTCGCGGACGGCGTCGAGGTTGCCCTGGCGATAGTTGAGCAGCGGCATGTAGAAGAAGCCACGCCCCTCGTTCTCCAGCAGAAGGTCGTATGCGTACTCGGCCGGCTCGCGCCCGAGGGTGCGGGCGACGTTGCCCACCGACGACGCCGGATCGGGCTCGTAGTCGGGCGGATCGCCGAGTGGGTACATGAACTGGAACCGGCCCGTCATGCCTTCGCCGAGAACCGCTGTGTTCTTCTTGACCCGAAGCTGCTCGAGGATCGTCTCTTTGACAGCGGGCTGGGCCAGGCGAGCCATGCGCTCAGCGTGCGGGAGGTCGGCCAGATCCCGGTACAGCTCACTGCCCATGTAGGGGCTGAGGGTGCCGACGTGGCCCATGAGCAGCCCGACCGCCCGCGTGCCCACCTGACCGCGCATCATGACGCCGGAGGCCTGGGCCTCGAGGCAGCGGTCGAGCAGCTCGCGCCACTTGGAGGGCTCGCTATTGCTCTGAACGACCGAAATGGACAGCGGGAGTCCTGATTCGGCGGACATGCGCTGAAGCATTTCGAACTCGCCGTCCACCTCGATGAAATCGCTGACCACCTGCAGCACCCCTCGCCCGGCCTTCGCCACGCCCTGCGCGATGCCGATCAGCTCGTCGGCTTCGGCGTTGAGGCTCGGGGTGAGCTCGCCGAGGCTGCTTCGGTGGTTGAGGGTGCGGCTGGTGCTGAAGCCGATCGCGCCGTCGCGCGTCGCCTGTTCGGCGATCAGTGCCATCTGCACGATGTCGTCGGGAGTCGCCGGCTCACGTGCCGCTCCCCGCTCGCCCATCACGTGCAGCCGCACCGCACCATGCGGGAGGTGGGTGCCGAAGTCGATGTCGCGCGGCAGCGCATCGAGCTCGTCGAGGTACTCGCCGAAGGTCTGCCAGTTCCAGGACAGCCCTTCGTGCAGAGCGACGCCGGGGATGTCCTCGACGCCTTCCATCAGCTGGATGAGGCGCTCGTGGTTCTCAGGGACGACGGGGGCGAAACCAACACCGCAGTTCCCAGCGATCACGGTGGTGACGCCGTGCCAGCTCGACGGCGCCAGCTGGCTGTCCCAGGTGGCTTGGCCGTCGTAGTGCGTGTGGATGTCGACGAAGCCCGGGAAGACGAGGTGGCCCTCAGCCTCGACCTCGCGACGCCCGCGTCCCGAGACCTCGCCGACCTCGGTGACGACACCGTCGCTCACCGCGACGTCCGCGACCGTCTGCGGAGCACCGCTCCCGTCCACCACGCTGCCACCGCGAATCACCAGGTCGTGTTCGGCCACTGTTCCCCCAAGGAATCTGACGTGGGTTCGATTGTAGGGGGACCAAACGTTTCACTCACCCCGCGACGTCATCACAGCGACAACCACCGACAAAGGATCACCGATGACGACTCGCCCACGGCCGTGGCCCGGCCTTCTCCTCCTCGCGACGGTAGGGACCGCTACAGCACTGGCGCTGGGGATCCTGGGCCTCCCCGCCGACGAAGGCGAGTCTGCCGACTTCGAACTCGCGACCGCGACCACACCGACGCAGCACGAGTTCGTCGTCAACGTCACCGTCCCGCTTCCTGGCTCGGCTACAGCGGCATCATCTCCGGAAACGGCCACCGCCGGATCGGATGAGACGTCGGGCCACGCCACCGAAGCGGTTGTGAAGGCGGCGACAGGAGCATCATCGAGCCACTCCTCCCAGGGCGAGGAGACCTTCCTGGTACCCACGACCGCGCCTGACCCAGCGACGACACCCGGCGCGACCACCTATGAATACTTCACCTTCCCGGGGGTGGCGACCGAGATCATCGTCGCCGTCCACGAGGGAATGCGGCTCGAGTTCTGGTCTGCCTCACCGGAGGAGGGGTGGACGTTCTACGTCGAACACGCCACCGGGCACGAGGTGGAGATCGAATTCGAGTCCGCAACCATGGAGGCCGAGTTCACGTTGCGCCTCGTCGACGGCGGTCTCCTCGTCTCGACCGAGATCGAAGCCGAGGATGACGGCCACGACTCGGGACACGACGAGCGCGAGTCGGGACACGACGAGCACGAGGATGGGGACCACGACGAGGACGAACAAGATGAAGAAGACGAACACGACGAACAAGACGAGCAAGACGACGAGGACCAACACGACGAAGAAGAAGACGACGACTGAGACCCTGCCGGCCGCACCGCCGGCAGCGTGATCGCGTCACGGCCCCGCCCGCCCAGTGGTCGTGGCCCGGCGAGAGGCCGACCCTTCGGGGTCGGCCTTTCGGGTTTCGGACCTCGCTAGAGCCCCAGTGCCTCGATGAGCTCGTCGACACATTCGTCGAGCGGTCGGCTGGTGTCGACGCGAATCTCCGGATCGACGGGGGCCTCGTAGGGAGCGCTGATTCCGCTGAACTCGGGAATCTCGCCGGCACGAGCCTTCTCATACAGGCCCTTCACGTCGCGGGCCTCGCAGACCTCGATCGGCGTGTCGACGAACACCTCGACGAACCGGCCCTCTGGATGCAGGGCACGCACCTGGTCGCGGTCGGCGATGTACGGCGAGATGAACGCGGTGAGCACCACCATCCCCGCGTCCTGGAACAGCCGGCACACCTCGCCGATTCGGCGGATGTTCTCGGTGCGATCCTCTGGGCTGAATCCGAGATCGCGGTTGAGCCCGAAACGGACGTTGTCGCCGTCGAGAACGTACGCGGCGACGCCGCGGGCGACCAGTGCTTCCTCGAGAGCAAAGGCGAGGGTGGACTTTCCGGACCCCGACAGGCCCGTGAACCACACCGTGGAAGACTCGTGCCCCAAGTTGGCGACCCGATCGGCGCCGCTGACCCGTCCCTCGGACCGGACAATGTTCTGCGAGACCGGTTCGCGGCCCGGGTTCTGCGAGACCGGTTCGCGGCCCGGGTTCTGCGAGACCGGTTCGCGGCCCGGGTTCTGCGAGACCGGTTCGCCTTGGGCCACCGTCAGCCCCGCAGCAACCCGCGGTCGCCGAGCACCCGCAGGATCGCGCTCACGCACTCCTCCACGGACTGCACAGATGCATCGATCCGCAGATCGGCGTCCGTCGGCTTCTCGTACGTGCTCGACACGCCAGGGAACTGGGGAATCTCGCCCCGTTCGGCCGCCTCGTACAGCCCGGACGGATCGCGCTGGCGACACACCTCGATCGGCGTATCGACGAACACCTCGATGTAGCGGTCCTCGCCCACGAGCTCCTTGGCGCGGGCTCGCGTCTCGGTCTTGGGCGCGACCAGCGCGGCGATTGCGATGAGCCCCTGATTGTTGGCCAACCTGGCGACCTCCGAGACACGACGAAGGTTCTCCGACCGCTCCTGGGCACTGAACCCGAGGTCGCGGCTGATGCCCATGCGGACGTTCTCGCCATCGAGACGAATCGACACCTTGCCGCGGTCGAACAGCTCCCGCTCCAATGCGGTGGCGATCGTCGACTTCCCGGCCGCGGTGAGTCCGGTCAACAGCAGCGTGACCGGCTGCTGACCGAAGCGAATCGCCCGCTCACGCTCGGTGATTCCCGAGACCTGGCGCACCAGGTTCGCATCGGGGGCGCGATCCCACGACGAGGCGGCGCCGAGAATCATTCCGGCTCCGACGGTGGCGTTCGTCAGGCGGTCGATCAGGATGAACGAGCCGGTCTGGCGGTTGGAGCCATACCCGTCGAAGAGGAGCTCCTTGTCGGAACTGATCGCCACCTCGGCGATGTCGTTGAGGCCGAGGCTGGACGCTGCCGCCTCTTCGAGAGTGTTGATGTCGACCCTGTGGCGGATCGCGGAGACCTTCGCGTTGCTCATGCCGTTGGAGGACAGCAGCAGGTACTCGCGGCCGGCCTCCATTTCGGTGTCTGACATCCACACGAGCATCGATTCGATGTCGTGGGCGCGCGATGGCGCGTCGTCCTTCTTGATCAGGAGGTCGCCGCGCGACACGTCGATCTCGTCGGCGAGGGTGACCGTCACCGCCCGTCCGGGACCGGCGACGTCGAGGTCGCCGTCGAAGGTGACGATGCGCTCAACCGTGGAGCTGACGCCAGAGGGGAGGCTCACAACTTCGTCGCCGGGCCGTACCGTCCCGCTCGCGATCGTGCCCGCGAAGCCGCGGAAGTGGAGATCGGGCCGCACGACCGTCTGAACGGGCATCCGGAAGTTCTCGATGTCGATCCCGAGCTCGACGTCGACGGTCTCGAGGTGCTCCATCAAGGTGGGTCCCTCGAACCACGAGAGGTTCTCAGAACGGTCGACGACGTTGTCGCCGAGCAGCGCGGACATGGGCAGGAAATACGGGTCGACAAGGTCGAGGCCCTTGCTGAACTCCCTGTACTCCTCGCAGATCTTGTCGAAGCGCTCCTCGCTCCAGTCGGCCAGGTCCATCTTGTTGACGGCGACGACCACGTTGCGGATGCCGAGAAGGCTCGCGATGTAGCTGTGGCGCTTGGTCTGTGGGAGAACGCCGTGGCGGGCGTCGATGAGGATGATGGCCAGCTGACAGGTGGACGCGCCGGTGACCATGTTGCGCGTGTACTGCTCATGGCCCGGGGTGTCCGCGATGATGAACTTGCGCTTGGCCGTGGAGAAGTAGCGGTAGGCGACATCGATCGTGATGCCCTGCTCGCGTTCGGACTTGAGCCCGTCCATGAGGAGGGCGAGGTCCACCTGGTCGCCGGCGTGACCGACGGTCGTGGAGTCGGCCTCAAGGCTGGCGAGCTGGTCCTCGTAGATCATCTTCGAGTCGTGCAACAGGCGCCCGATGAGGGTGGACTTGCCGTCGTCGACAGAGCCGCATGTGAGAAAGCGCAGCAAGTCCTTGCGCTCGTGCTCGGCCAAGTAGGCATCGATGTCGGTCGCGATGAGTTCGCTTTGATGGCTCACGACAAGCCCCCGATCGGCAGGGACCAACGGCCTCCGTGGCCGGGGAACGGAATGACAGTCACTAGAAGTACCCCTCCCGCTTCTTCTCCTCCATGGAGCCCGACTGGTCGTAGTCGATCACTCGACCCTCACGTTCGGAGCGGGTGGCGAGAAGCATCTCCTGGATGATTTCGGGAAGCGTGGTGGCCGTGGACTCCACGGCGCCGGAGAGCGGATAGCAACCGAGGGTGCGGAAGCGGACCCACTTGGTCTCGGGCTCCTCGCCTGGTTCGAACCGGAAGCGGTCGTCGTCGACCATGATGATCACGCCGTCGCGCTCGACCACCGGGCGAGGTGCGGAGTAGTAGAGGGGAACGATGGGGATCTGCTCGAGGTGGATGTACTGCCAGACGTCGAGTTCGGTCCAGTTGCTGATGGGAAAGACCCGGATCGACTCGCCTTTGTTGACCCGGCCGTTGTAGAGGTTCCACAGCTCGGGGCGCTGGTTCTTGGGGTCCCAGCGGTGGCGGCTGTCGCGGAAGCTGAACACGCGCTCTTTGGCCCGCGACTTCTCCTCGTCACGACGGGCTCCACCGAACGCAGCGTCGTAGCCGCCCGTGTCCAGCGCTTGTTTGAGCGCCTGGGTCTTCATGATGTCGGTGTAGTTCTTCGAGCCGTGATCGAAGGGGTTGATGCCCTGCTCGACGCCTTCTTGGTTGGTCCAGCTGATCAGATCGACCCCGAGTTCCCCCGCTGTGCGGTCACGGAACTCGATCATCTCCCGGAACTTCCACGTGGTGTTCACGTGCAGCAGCGGAAAGGGGATCTTGCCGGGGTAGAACGCCTTTCGGGCCAGGTGGAGCAGCACGGAGCTGTCCTTGCCGATCGAGTACAGCATGACCGGACGTTCGAATTGGGAGACGACCTCACGGATGATGTGAATGCTCTCGGCTTCCAGCTGTTTGAGATGGGTCAGCCGGAGTTCGGGAGGCAGGGTCGTGGCCACCATGGGCATCCTCTCCAAGGGGGCAGGGGGCGATAGAGCGGTTGCAATGGAACCTATCGACCTCGATGGGGGGTCACTTGATGGGTTTCGAGCTCCGAGGAGGACGTGCTGCGCTCTCCCAACCTACGGCCGCCGAACGCCATTGTGACGCCAGGTCATCCGGTTCGAGGGTCCTCCGGGGCGGGGCGTGTACCCCGTAGCGTTGCCGCCGATGAGCGCAGACGATCACGCCCTGGCCCAGGAGACGGCGACGGCAGCTGGTGCGCTGCTTTTGGAGGTGCGGGCCGAGCTCGCGGACGCCGATGTCGCCGTGCGAAAAGACGAGGGTGACCGGCGGGCCCACGAGCTGCTGATGCGCTTGCTCACCGACGCTCGACCGGGCGACGCCATTCTCTCCGAGGAGGGGAAGGACGATTTGTCGCGGCTCGACGCCGAGCGGGTGTGGATCGTGGATCCGCTCGATGGAACGCGCGAGTTCGGGGAGATTCCGCGCACAGACTGGGCGGTGCACGTCGCTTTGTGCGACGGGGGCGTTCCCTCGGCGGGGGCGGTCGCCCTCCCGGGGCTCGATCTCACGCTGTCGACTGCGACGCCGCCGGAGCTTCCGCCATTCCACGGTGGCCCGCCGAGGGTGATCGCGTCGCGCACCCGGCCGGGGCCCGCCGCCGAAGCCATCGCGGAGGCCGTGGGCGGGGAGCTGGTGTTCATGGGATCGGCGGGCGCCAAGGCGATGGCAGTCGTACGCGGCGAGGCCGACATCTACGCCCATACCGGGGGCCAGTACGAGTGGGACAACTGTGCTCCCACCGCAGTCGCCCTGGCCTCGGGGCTTCACGCCTCCCGACTCGACGGCTCACCGCTTCGGTACAACAACGAGAACCCCTACCTCCCCGACCTTCTCATCTGCCGCCCGGAGTTCGCAGACGCCGCCACCGCCATCGCCGCCGGGATGTAGCCCCTTCTGCCAGCTTCCACGGACACTCCAGTCGCCACAGGAGCTGGCAGAACGGTCAAGCGGCCGGGGTGCGGACCGACCTCGCGACCGCGATGGCGAGGAGATTTCCTGCGACGACGACCGCGATCGCCGGGCGATAGCCCCACTGATCGATGATGAATCCGCTCACCGCGGGTCCCAGCAACGCCCCGAGACCGAGCCCGGTGTAGAAAGCGCCGAGCACCCCTCCGAGATCGCGGGCGCCGAACCATTCGGTCAACACGAGCGGGGCCGCGGTAACCCACACCGCCCAGCCGATCCCGTGAAGCGCCGCCGCGACCGCCAACGCTGCGTACGAACCACCAGAAACCAGCCACAGCGCCAGGCCGGCGGTCATCACCCAATACGACATGCGGTACTGGGTGAGGCCGTCGAAACGGGCCCCGAGCCCGCCAATGACCAATCGGGCCACCACGGTCGCCCCGCCGATGATCCCGACCAGCCACGCAGCTGCGGCCTCTGAGACCGAACGGTCCACGGCGTAGTCATTCAGGAAGGCGATCGGCGCGTAGAAGCCAGGCGACACCAGCACCACGGCCACGTACAGACGCACGAAGGCTCTGTTCCCGACAAGAGCCCCAGCCTTGACGGGCTTGTGCGCAACCTCGTCGCGTCGGGTACGTCCAAGCGCGACGACCACCACGAGAATCACCGCCGTGCACATCAGCGCCCACACCTCGAACGTGCCGCGCCACCCCCGACTGTCGATCAGCCGGCGAGCGATCGACGGCATCAGCCACGTGCCTGCGCCGACCCCCGTGAGCACGATGGCAATGGCCAACACGCGGCGCCGTTCGAAACGCTGGCCCACCGCTCCGATCAGCGGCGGGTAACAGCAGCCCACAGCGATGCCGACCACCGGAAACACGACGTACAGCTGCCACAACGCATCGGCCTGAGCGGCCACCCACAGCGCCACGCCGATCGTCACCGCGCCGACCGCCACGACCGGTCTGGTGCCATACCGGTCGCCCATCCGGCCTCCCACCGCACCGGCGAAGTAGTAGACGAGCACAGCCGAGCTGAACAGCCCGCTCACCGGGCCCGTCGTGGTACCGAACTCGTCGGCGATCGGCGTCAGGTACACGCCGAAGCTGAACAGAACGCCGAACGTGACGAAGTTGGCCCCGAACGCCGCCCACGTCACCGCCCAGGCGCGAGGTGTCTCGAGCTCCGTCGTCACCGCGTGGGCACAGACGTCAGATCCCGATGTCGCGCAGGTTGTAGTCGTGAATCTGGCGGCGCGCATCGTCGTCCCAGCGCATCTCGCCCTCCCGACCCGCGAAAGGCGCGTAGACGTAGCGCGGCTCGTCGGGGTGGCGCTGCGCACGAGCGTCGATGCCCCACGCGATGCACTTCGAGCGTTCGAAGAGGTACTCGTCGTCGTACACCGACACCGGGTTGTGGACCCCACCGCTGCGGACCCCTGCAACCGATGCCCGACGGTGAAACCCGAAGTTGATCGTGACGCGGGGGTTGGGGCTCGTGTTCGCGAACGAACCGTGGATGGCCTGCCGGCTCGTGATCACCACATCACCCGGATCACAGATGACGGGAACCGCTTCGGGGATCCGGTCCGAGCCGGCTGCGGCCACCATGGCCTTGATGTCCGCTTTGCCGATCCGGTTCGAGCCGGGCACGACCCACAGACCGTTGGCCGCATCGCTCCCGTACAGCTGGGCCATGAAGTTGAAGCCATGCGTGTGGGCGTCGAGGTCGGGGCTGTCCCAGTGGGTCCAACCATCCTGGTGCCAGGCGACCGAGCCGCCGAGGCCCGGCTGTTTGATCCACACCGCTTCGTTGAACGGCGTGAAGTCCGGGCCGTTGATCGCCTCTGCAACCTTCAGCAGGTCGGGGTGGCCGTACACCCGGAGGCAGGCCTCGCTGTATTGGAGCGAACCCAGCACCAGCTGGAGAACCCACTCCGGCGCCTCATCGGGCGGTGCCGGCTCGTTCATCTTCGACTCGTGGCGTCCATAGGACGCCGACGTTCCCCCGAGTGGATCCGACAGCGGTTCGACCCACACATAGTTGCGGCCCTCGCAGTCGGCGCCGAGCGCCGGAGCCCCGCTGCGATCGACCGGACTGTCCTTCTCCGCAGGTCCACGTTCGACCAGCATCGCGACGTCGGCTTCGATCTCCGCGAGCTCGTCGGGGCCCAACACCCCGGTGAGCACGTAGAAGCCATACTCCGCGTAGACGTCGACGATCTCCCGGGCCAGGTTGCGGTCGGCGTCGAACCGAATCGGCCCACGATTGGGCAGAGCGAGCGCACGTGCCGTGCCCTCCTCGCGGTAGGCCTGCATCGCAGCCTCATCGTCGCCGTAGTCGACGATCGGCACCTCGGTCAGTTGGAGCGCCATGTCCGCCTCCGTTCAGCCGCGCCGACAGACGACGCAGAACTCTCCCCCATCGGGATCCGCCATCACCGTGGCCGTCATTCCCATGTGTCCCGACCCCTCCGCTGGAACGAGAACCTTGGCTCCGAGCGCCTCGAGCTCGCTGATCGTCGCCTCGTCATCGGCGACGAACAGGTCGAGATGCAATCGGTGCTTGGCGGTCTTGCCCTCGGGGACCTTCTGGATCGTGAGGTGGTTGAGTGGCCGACCGACCGGGCTGTCCGACAGCGTGATGTAGGGATCCCCATCGCCCTCACGCCGCTCGAATCCGATCGCCGCCTGCCAGAAGTCGGCGGTACGAACCGGGTCGTTGCTGTCGAGCGTGACCCCGATCGCCCTGACTGCGTGATCGCTCACTGCGCTGCCTCCGTTTTGTCGCTCACTGCGCTGCGCCCTCGGTGTCGTCGACCACCGCTGGTGACATCGTCGGGCCCTGCTCGCGAGATCTGTCGCTCACTGCCCTGCGCCCTCGGTGTCGTCGACCACCGCTGGTGACATCGTCGGGCCCTGCTCGCGAGATTCGTCGCTCACTGCTCGTCAGACTCGTACTCGTACTCCAGCAGGCCCGTATCGAGCCTCGTGGGGTGAAACGTCCAGTACTGACGGATCTCGGCGATCAGGGAGTCCTCGAACCTGTAGTGCTCCGAACCTCGAAACACGAACGGTCGCCGCTCGGTGGGCTCGGTTCCGGTCATCCGCCACTCGATTGCCGCCGTGTCGCCGTCGTCTGCCGCAACGAGAGAGTCGACGAACCATTCGGCGCCGCCCCATCGTTCACGCACCTTCACCCAGGTGGATCCGATGTCGGCGCTGCCACGCATCGGACGGATGTTGGTGTCCCACACGACTGCGTCAGGCGTGAAGTGAGCCGCGACGTCGTCAGCGGACCCATGGCCACATGCGACGAAGTAGGCCTCGATGCGCTCCCCCGGTGTCATGGCTGTCACAGTACCGGCGCTCAAGACAGCTCCGCCGAGACGCCGATACCGCTGAGGTGAGACGACTCGCCCTCCTCGCCGCCTTGTCTGCGGCACTGGTCCTGCCGGCGACGCCCGCCGCTGCCCTGACCTGCGGTGGACTGCAGTTCGAACACATCGAGCTCGGGGTCCCCATCCCGCAGCCCATCGACGTCGCCGTCAGCGCCGACGAGGCGTACATGGTGTGGGTCGGCGCACGCGGGGACATTCATCTCCGCAACGCACCAGGTGGCCTTGACCTGTCGCCCGCGCCTCGATTCGGCTCCACCGACTGGTTCGATGGGCTTCGCCCCGACCTCGTCACCACCACCGATGCCGACCCGTCTGACGACGCCGAAGCGATCCGGAGGAGCAACGAGACCATCGTCGGAATGTCCATGACACCGACGAGCGCAGGCCTGTGGATGTTCTCGAGCTACGGCCGGGTGTTTCCGTTCGGCGACGCAACGTGGCTCGGCGACCTCGAACAGCTGAGCGTCGAACCCGCTCTCCCGGTGACGGGCGGCGCCGCCACAACCGCCGGTGACGGTTACTGGATGTTCGGCGACGACGGCGGCCTGTTCGCCTTCGGCGGGGCCGCGTTCCATGGATCGGTGCCCGGCGCGCTCGGCGGGGCACCACTCGCAGCGCCGATCGTGGGCATGGCCCCCTCCGCCTCCGACGGCGGGTACATGATGGTCGCAGCCGATGGCGGCACCTTCGCCTTCGGCGACGTGGTGTATCGGGGCAGCCTGCCGGGGCTCGACGTGGTTCCGACCGAGCCCATCGTCGGCACCATCGCGACGAGCGGTGGGTACTTCCAGCTCGGGGCCGATGGTGGAACGTTCCTGTTCGGGTCCGCCGGGTTCGTGGGCTCGATTCCGTTCGCAGCGTCGTGTGGGCGTCTCAGCTACTGGCCCGGGATCGGCGACGCCAGCCTCTCCGGACGTGACTTCGTTTCCGCTCACGTTCTCGCGACCGGCGACGGCTACGTGCTCACCGACGACCTCGGCTGGACCTACACCTTCGGACGGGCCACCACGATCGCGGCGGCAAGTTAGAGAGCCCTGCTGGCTTTTCGGCGAACCCTCTGCGCGCGCTCGGGCGGGTGCGAGCCCGCCCGGGGTTGTTCACCCGCTGGCTCTTTGGGCGCGATCCGTTCGGACCCGCTTCACCGTGATCGGTGCCGTACCCACCCACAACACGACCTGCTCGCTCTCCGCGAACCGCCCACGCTCTGCTGGCCCTCAACGAACCGCCCAGGTTCTGTCGGCTCTCTGCGAACCGGTCAGGCGTCTGCTTCCCAGGCCTCCGCGAGCCACGCAGTCAGTTGATCGTCGATCTCGGCTGTCTCTTTCACGTTGACGACGTGGTGGAACTTGTCGCCGTGTTCGATCACCTTGCGGGAGATGCGATCCGAAGTGACCCTGCGGCGCAGGTTGAAACCGACCGCCACCCACTTCGTCATCGTGCGCAGGGACAGGAAGGTCGTCCGCCGCTTGAAGAAGATCCCGACCGACACCGGCTCGTAGTAGATGTCCGGATCGACCTCGGCCTGGAAGAAGTCGCGTACCGCCTCGAAGATCGGCGGCTCGAACTCCGGGCCGGTCTCGAAGTACTCCTCGACGGTGAGGCCCGGCGCGCAGTCGTGGCCCTGGTTCGTCCGCCCGAACTTTCGGTCGCACTCCGGACACGTCCACACCGCGCCAGTATCGCACCGGGCGACCCCGACCCCGTTCAGGCGAGAAGCTCGAGTCGCAGACGGCCACCCGTGACCGGGAACCACTCCACCTCCCATGCCGAGTCATTCCGGGCGGAAAACCGTGCAGAACGACTCCACCCCAGGTGGGGACGGCCCACGACGAAGCCAGGCGCGCCCACCGGACGCGCCTGGGCCTCGTTGTCGAAGGTCAGACCGGTACGGCCTACGGGTTCATCCGGAAGTTGGGATCGTGCTGGCGGATCTCACGGCGGGCGATCGTCATCTTGTGCACCTCGTCCGGCCCATCCGCGATGCGCAGGGTGCGCATGTGCGCCCACATGTGAGCAAGCGGGGTGAACTGGGTGACGCCGGCGGCGCCGTGCACCTGGATGGCCCGGTCGATGACTCCGAGCGCCATGTTCGGGATCGCGACCTTGATGCCCGAGATCTCCTGGGCTGCGGCCTTGTTGCCCACCGTGTCCATCAGGTGGGCAACGTGCAGCACGTACTGGCGGGCCTGGTCGATCTCGATACGCGACTTGGCGATGTCGTCCTGCACCACACCGTGGTGGGCCAGCGAACGACCGAAGGTCTCACGCACCAGCGCTCGCTCCACCATGATCGCGAGTGCCCTCTCGGCCACGCCGATCGAACGCATGCAGTGATGGATGCGACCAGGGCCAAGGCGGGCCTGGCTGATCGCGAAACCCTCGCCCTCGCCGCCGAGGATGTGATCCTCGGGAACGCGCACGTTCTCGTAGATCACCTCGGGGTGGCCGCCACGGTCCGAGTAGCCGAACACGTGCGGCTCACGGCCGATGCTGATGCCCGGCGTGTCCTTCGGGACAGCGATCATCGCCTGCTGGCGGTGGCGCGGGCCGTCGGGATCGGTCTTGCCCATCACGATGAGGAGCTCGCACTCCGGCCGCATCGCGTTGGACGAGAACCACTTGGCGCCGTTGAGGACGTAGTCGCCGCCGTCCCTGTCGATTCGCAGCTCGATGTTGGAGGCATCCGATGACGCAACGGCCGGCTCGGTCATGGAGAACGCCGAGCGGATCTCACCCTCGAGAAGCGGAGCCAGCCACCGCTGCTTCACTGCGTCGGAGGCGTAGAGGTTGAGGATCTCCATGTTGCCGGTGTCGGGGGCGGAGCAGTTCAGGGCCTCGGACGCGAACGGCACCTTGCCGAGCTGCTCGGAGATCGGCGAGTAGTCGAGGTTCGACAGCTTGGTTCCTGGCGCCTCGGGATCGAGGTGCGGGATGAAGAGGTTCCACAGACCACGCTCCTTGGCGGCGGCCTTCAGCTTCTCCATCATCGGAGGCGTGCCGTGAGGATCGTCCATCGCCGCGAACTCGGCGTAGTACTCCTCTTCGTTCGGGTAGATGAAGTCGTCCATGTACGACTGCACGGCCTCCTGCATCTCGAGGCCTCGGTCGGTGTATCCCTGCATGCGGCTGTTCCTTGTTGTCTCGTCAAGGGGCTCGTCGTCGTGAGCATGACGTCACCCGTGTCTGTAGCACACGCAGAGGCTGCGCCGCTCAGGAACCAGTGATCACCTGGCAACGATTGGGGTCGGTACAGGCCGACGGATCCAGGGTTGCGGCCCGTTCCGCGAGGCGCACGAGCTCATCGCGGGCGCTCTGCAGGCGAACGATCTGCTCGTCGAGATCGGAGAGGTGGCGCTCGAGCAGGGCAGTGGTGTGCTGGCACGACCTCTCCCCTGCATGCTTGAGCTCCAGCACCGAGGCGATCTCCGCGAGCGAGAGCCCCGTCGCCTGAGCGTCACGAACGAACCGCAGCCGATCGATCGTTTCGGGTCCGTAGTCGCGGTATCCGGAGTCCGTCCGCCGGGGTTCGTCGACGAGACCGATCGACTCGTAGTACCTGATCGTCTTGGTCGAGACCCCAGACGCGTCCGCCACTTCACCGATCCTCATGGGGGAATGCTATGGAAAGCTGGGCGGATGAGCGGACCCCACGAACCCGTCACCACCGGAACCCGCGTCAGCGAGTCGGGATTCGACCTCGATCAGGTCGACCGGCTCCTGACCACCACTCGCGCTGTTCGCAAGCGCTTGGACTTCGACCGTTGGGTCTCTGACGAGGTGATCTTCGAATGCATCGACCTCGCCGAGCAGGCGCCCACCGGAGGCAACGACGCCAGCCGGCGCTGGATGGTGATCCGCGATCAGGGAACGAAAGATCGACTCGGCGAGCTGTACGCCGAGGTGGGCGAGCTGTTCATCAACGCTCGCGGTCGCCTCGATGGCACCGGTCACGTCAAGGAGAAGGTCGTCAGCTCGAGCGCGTACCTCGTGGAGAACTACGCCAAGGCGCCCGCGCTCGTCATGTGCGCCATCTGGGGCATCCACGACAACAGCGGCAAGCCCGGATTGTTCGACAGCGGCATCCAGTCGGCGTGGAGCTTCAACCTCGCCCTGCGATCACGTGGCCTCGGCTCCGTCTACGCCACGATGCTCAACAACAAGCAGGACGAGGTGGCGGAGTTGCTCGGTATCCCGCCCGGCATCACCACGCTGGTTTGCTTCCCGGTCGCCTACACCAAGGGCACCGACTTCGACCCGGCCCCCCGCCGACCGGCGTCGGAGATCACCTACTTCGATCAGTGGGGGTTCACCCGGCAGCGACCGTCCGATGACGGAACCGCTCGGGTCGCCGAAGGGCAGGGCGTCGTGGTGGAGATCGACACTGACGCCCGGCCTCGGGCCGTGTGGGACATCATCAGCGACATCAACATGCCGGCTCGCTTCAGCGGCGAGTTCCAAGGAGCGGAGTGGACGTCGGACGGCGAGCCTGGTGTGGGATCCACCTTCACCGGCCGCAACGAGATTCCCGATGTGTTCAAGTGGGAGGTCAACTGCATCGTCACCGAGTGGCGGGAGCGCGAGGCCTTCGAGTGGCGAGTGACCGACGTCGACAACCCTGGTGCGATCTGGCGCTTCGACCTCGCCGAACAGGGGGCCGGGAGTCGTCTGCGCTTCTCGATGGTCATCGGGCAGGAGAACAACGGCACCGTGCCCATGGCGTTGAAGGATCCCGAGCGCGAGGAGCGGGTCCTCAACAAGCGGCGCGATGTGCTGCGGGCCAACATGCAGGCAACGGTCGAGGGCGTGAAGGCGATCGTCGACGGCGGCTGAGCACCGGCCTGTCTCGCGCCTGCACGTCTCGGGGGCCGCTGCTAGACGAGCGAGGCGACGTCGAGTGTCAACATCTGCTCCGCGTGGCGGCTCGCCATGGCGACGAACATGTCGTCGCCGCGCTCGGTCTGCTCCACGATCTGGCTCGCGACCACCGCCATCGCGTATCCGCTGGTGGAGCCCAGTCGGTATCCCAGCTGGATCTCGCCCTCGTCGGCGTCGACCCCGCGATCTCGCAGGGCGGCCGTGTACCGGTCGACCAGCGCGTGCTCGTGCGTGGCGCGGATGTCGGGAAGGAGTCCCGCCCCGAGGAAGTACGCGACGTCGTAGGCGCCGATGCCCAGCCGTGCCGTCTGCCAGTCCACGACCGTCAGCGGCGCCACACCTCCGCCTCGGCCGAACAGCATGTTGTCGAGCCGAAAGTCGCTGTGGGCGAGACACGGCGTGAGAGAAGCGGAGGCCGCGGCGACGTCGCCGATCGCGCCACCGAGCCACCGCCCCGCCTCGAGCTGGTCGGGCGTGAGTCGATCCGCGTACCGATCCTCGAAGCCGGGCCACAACATCCCGTAGAGCGCCAGGCGACTCTTCGTCGACTCCGGATCGGGCACCCCGATCCAGGGCAGCGCCGTCAGCTCCGCCACCTTGTTCCAGGTCGCGGCGTGGAGGTCGGCCGCGGCGTCGAGGGCGAGGCGTGCCTCTTCGACGCTGCAGCCCGCGATCTGATCCCCCTGCTCTGCGGGCGCGATGTCCTCCATCAGCAGCACGAACCGGTTGTTCTCGAGGTCCTCCTCGAGGCGGTAGACGTGCGGGGTTCGAATGGCCGCCTCGGGCTGGAGGTCCCGGTAGAAGCCCACCTCGCGGATGTAGGTCTCCGTTGCGGCTGCGGCAGCCCGGCTGACCTCGCTCGTGGAGGGGAACTTCCCCACCACGCTCGCGGGAAGCGATTCATCGGGATCGGACCACGTCAAAGAGAAGCGCACGTTCTCGCCGACCTGCCCTGTCCCGATGGAGGCCGCGTCGGCCGAGGTCACCATCGAGTCGCCGGCGGCAGCCGCTTCCTGCAGCGCCGTCGTCAACCAGGCCGCGTCGATCGCTTCGAGCTGCGTCGCACTGCCTGTCACCACAACGTCGGCCACGCGTCTCCCTCGCCTCGAGCGATTGAACGCCCGTCATTGTGGTCCACGCGGCGCGCCCCGCCGCCCACGTGACAGATTGGTGCGATGGGGTTGAAGGTGATCGGAATGATCGGACCCGCGCCGCCGAGCGGCGAGGCGACCGTTCACGTGATCAACGGTGGTGTCTCACCGCGCTACCTGATCGAGTTCGCACAGGCGCACGACGAGGCCGGCTTCGATCTCGCGCTCGTGGGGTACACGTCGATGTCGGCCGACGGCTGGCAGGTCGCGACCCACGCGGCCGCGCACACCGAGAATCTCGGGTACCTCATCGCCCACCGTCCCGGGTTCGTCGCGCCCACCCTCGCCGCGCGAAAAGCTGCCACGTTCGATCAACTGACCGAGGGACGCTTCGCTCTGCACATCATCGCCGGTGCCGGCGACCACGAGCAGGTACGCGACGGCGACTACGTGGCCAAGGCCGAACGGTACGCGCGGGCCAGCGAGTACATCGACGTCATGCGCCGCACCTGGGCCTCCGACGAACCATTCGACCACCACGGCGCCTACTACGACGTGGACGACGTGCGATCCGACGTGAGGCCGTTCCAGCAACCCGCTCCACCGGTGTTCTTCGGCGGCTCCACCGAGGAGGCGCTCGAGATGGGCGCTGAGCACTGCGACGTCTACGCCGTGTTCGGCGAGCCCTTGGCAGCGACCGCTGAGCGGTTCGACGAGTTCCGGGCCCGGGCCGCCCGCTACGGGCGGAGGCCCAAGTTCTCGATCAGCTTCCGGCCGATCCTCGGCCGCACCGAGGGTGAGGCGTGGGACAGGGCCAACGCGATCCTGCAGACCGTCGACCCAGGTGCGCCGCGCTTCGCCTACGACCACGGCGGCGAGCGCATGCTGGCCCACGCCGCCGAAGGCGACCTGCACGACGAGCGGTTGTGGATGGCCATCGCCAAGGCCGTCGGCGCCGTCGGCAACACCTCGTGTCTCGTCGGGACCCCCGAGCAGGTCGGCGACGCTATCCTGAAGTACTACGAGCTCGGCGACCTCGGATATGTCCTGATCAGGGGATTCAACCCGCTGGAGGACGCTGTGGACTTCGGGCGGGAGCTCATTCCGCGCATCAAGCAGGGCGCGCTCGACATCGACGCGAGGCTGGCCTCGGTGAGCTCGTGAAGTTCGGTCTTCGCTACTGCAACATCGGGCCGCTGTCGCAACGGGAGCCGGCGCTCGAGATCGCCCGCTTCGCCGAGGACGCCGGCTTCGAGTCCCTGTGGACGATCGAGCATGTCGTCATCCCTGCCGAGTACCAGTCGAAGTACCCGTATTCGGACGACGGCCGCTTCGGCTGGCGGGAGGACCTGGACTACCCGGATCCGATCATGTGGCTCGCCGTCCTCGCCGGTGCCACCACGTCGATCAAGCTTGGGTCGGCAGTGATGATCCTGCCCCAGCGCAACCCGGTGGTTCTGGCGAAGGAGATCGCCACGTTCGACATGATGTCGGGCGGCCGAGCGCTGTTGGGTGTGGGCGTCGGCTGGCTGGAGGAGGAGTTCGAGTCGATCGGCATTCCGTTCCCCGAGAGGGGGCCGCGCACCGACGAAGCCATCGAGGTTCTGCGGGTGCTGTGGGCCGAGGACGAGGCGAGCTTCGACGGAGAGTTCACCCAGCTCGATCGGGCGCTGATGTTCCCCAAGCCGGCCCAGAAGGTCGGGGGTGCGCCAGGCGTGCCGGTGATCATCGGCGGGCACAGCAAGCTCGCAGCACGGCGGGCGGGACGGCTGGGCGACGGATTCTTTCCGGCCAGGGCCACGCCGGACGATCTCGGTGCGCTCCTTCAGGAAGTGGAGCGGGCCGCCGGCGATGCGGGGCGTTCGATGTCTGCGATCGAGGTCACTGCGGGCAGCGCGTTCGACCTCGATACCGCGCGGCGATTCGAGCAGATGGGTGCCGATCGGGTGATGTGCCCGCTGATGCTGCCCGAGCTGATCACGGATCTCGACGACGCCAAGCGGAAGATCACCTGGTTCGCCGACGAGATCATGAGCGCCTTCTGACGCTGCTCTGGCCGGCGGCGGCTACAGGTCCTGAGCCGGCGCCCACGTGGCGTGGGTGCCGCTGGAGATGCGCTCGGGAAGCCTCACCTTGGCGACCGGTCCGGCGGTGGGGTCGGCCGCGTCGAGGATCAGGCACTCGCTGAGGTCGTTGACCATGTCGGTGGTGTAGGTGAGCAGGTAGCCGTCGTCCTCGGCGGTCGACCCGTCGCGGGGTGCCATGACCGTCTCGCTGATGAAGGTTCCCTGCGGGAACTCCACAAGCTCCTCGACCCCGGTGTCGAGGTCGTGCTTCACGAGGCCGTCCATCGCGAACAGCCCGTGGGCGCCTCGTGCGTTGTAGCTGTAGCGGTGGCGGCGGCCGGCGTGGCGACCGTTGACCATCGGGAACTCGAGGTTGGTGTCGCTCATCGACTCTTCGGTGCATTCGCCGGTCTTCACGTTGAAGCGCCAGCGGTGCGCCCTCGCCTGCAGCACGTTGAGGTCCAGGGTCTCGAAGCCCTTCAGTTCAGGCGGGAAGCGATCGATGCCGCGAGCAGTGGGGTTGTGCTGGAAGAAGCCGTCGAGGACGACTTCGTCGCCGTCCTCGTAGGCGTTGGTCCAGTGGAGGACGAACGTGGGGTCGGCCTCGAACCACAGGATGTCGTCGCTGGTGCCGTGGCGCGGCACGAGGGCGAAGCGGGTGGGCATGTCGCGGTGGAAGCGGTTGGAGTAGTAGCCCTCTTCGAGCGCGTCGGGGTCCCAGAAGAGCGGCAGGTCGTTGAGGATCGACCAGTTCTCGGTGAACGCCATGTCGTGCGGAAGTCGAGGGCCCGGGAGTGGGATGTCGATGTAGGTGGTCAGCTCGCCCTCGGGGCTGAGCACGCCGTAGTGCATGTATGGGGCATCGACCGAGTAGTTGAAGAAGAGGAGCTCGCCGGTGTGCTCGTCGAGCTTGGGATGGGCGGACACGCCTTCGGAGGGGAAGCGTCCGCCCCAGTCGGCACGGCCCTTGCCCTCGAGGGTGATCGGGTCGAGCTGGTAGAGGTCGCCGCACTGGTAGAAGCTCGCCAGGGCCATTCCGCCGTGCACGATGACGTCGGTGCTGGCGTTGTCCTTCATCATCGAGCGAGCGCCCCAGCCGTGGTCGGCTTCGGCGTTCTTGGGGTGCTCGCTGATCCCGGCCCACAGGCTGCGCTTGGCGTCCTGTTCGGCGAGGAAGCCTTCGGTCCGAACGAACCGGTTGGAGTAGCGGACCCCGCCGTTGCCGAACGACGTGGCGTGGAGCATCGCGTCGCCGTCGAAGGGGTGGTAGCGCTTGATGGGTTCGAAGAGCGCGGTCTCGGTGTTGCGCAGGTACACGCCGCTGAGGTCGTCGGGGATCTCGCCTTCGACGTCGAGGTCCCACGCGTCGTACTCGTTGAGCTGCGGCTTCCAGGCTCCGGTTCGGTACGGGTGGGTGTCGTCGGGCGGCAGCCCTGTATCGGCGGTGAACACGTGCTCGACCTTCATGTGGGCCACGGTACCCCCGTCGAGGTGGCGGGGGCGCAGGAGGGGTGCAGAGGGGTGCAGAGCGGTGCAGGACCTTCTGCCCTGTCGCTCGACGGTGCGGGCTGCAAGGATCGGGCCCATGGCCCGCACCATCGAACAGCAGCGAATGATCTGGGAGAACATGTACGGCCCGGCGAGGGCGACCGAGATGATTCACAAGGCCGAGGAGCTTTTGCACCTGCAGCCGGGCCGCACGGTCGAGTCGGTGGCATCCGAGGTCGACCCCGAAGACGACGACCTCGACGACGCCGCCAGCTCCCGCCCCGGCGTCGGCTGACCCTTCACAACCGCACAACGGGGTCTCACAACCGCACAACGGGGTCAGACACGGGTCTGACCCCTAGTGCGCGCTCTGGGTGGTGGGTCGTTCAGAGTGGGAGCGGTGGGTGGCAAGTTTGCGCGCTGGGTGAAAACCGTGCGCACAGGGTAGGCAAATGTTGCCATTGGGGTCAGACACGGGTCTGACCCCTAGTGGCCGCGGTGGGTGGGCGACCCTGGACGAAGAGTGGCGGGGGGCTACTCCAGGAAGTCGGGGCAGTCGTCGACGATTTCGTCCCACAGTGTCTGGAACGACAGCCACCCGAACATCGGGCTGCCCAATGCGAGTCGCATCCCTGCCGCCGCTTCGTCGGGCCATCTCTCGTGCTCACCCGCCGCCTCCGCCAGCAACTGCACATGGCACGCCTTGTCGAGGCTCACGAACCACCACGCCGCCTCGTC
>Ga0114932_10001413_pt1 | contig 27295 bp, 29 predicted proteins | sample 2SBtaG_2_FD_87286 | JGI IMG/M metagenome (GOLD analysis project Ga0114932, IMG submission 87286) | Deep subsurface microbial communities from Kolumbo volcano to uncover new lineages of life (NeLLi) - 2SBTROV12_ACTIVE470 metaG | ecosystem: Environmental > Aquatic > Marine > Volcanic ...
GTATCAGGAATTTCAGGTGGATCGGCTCCTATGATTTCTTTAGTTGTGATATTTCCAAATACTTTCTTGTCTAATTCAACCAATAATCAAATGTAAAATCACTGGTATAAATTCAATTTCATTTTTAAAGAAATTACAAAAGTGAGTGCAGTGCAATCATAGGTTTTATCTTTAGATATTTTTACATTATTTCATGACTTATTGTATTGGTGAATGTAAAAAATACAAGGCTCTAAAACCTTCAGAAATTGGTAGGTATGCTGCAGGACAAAAAAGATGTAATTATTGTGAAATATTTGTAGAATATGAGGGAATTATCTGTCCTTGCTGTAATAGACAATTAAGATGTTTGCCAAGAAGTAGAAAAGGTAAAGAAAAGTACATGGCTCAAATTGTAAGATAAAAAATCATGCCTAAGAATTAAAGTCCAACTTATAAGAAATTAAAATAAATCATTGTTATGGCAATTCCTGCAGATGTAGAAGAATTTGTTGAAAAACACATCAAATTAATGATTTCACAAACTGAAACATACTTGCCATTTATCAGAGTAGCATTTCCATATTCAAACAACATTGCAGACGGAGTATACAATTTGATAATTGGAAGTGCATTATCTGTATTTGTAAATCAATTTGCAATGAAGATGAAATATCCAACTGCTGATGATTTTACTGAATTTGGAAAAATTGCTCTAAAGTATAGAGATCAAGTTGATCAATTTTTTAAATAATTTAGGCCAATTCGCCTAGAAAATGTATAGTGTCATTTGTTACTACTACAGTTCTGTCTTTTGGAACACGGTATAGTTTTTTTGAACCATTAGAGGATTGAACAATTAATTTTGAAAATGGATCCTTTAGTGATTTGTAAAGAATTCCTTTATCCCCTACTGATTGAGACCAGTGATTTCCTTGTACAAAAGAAATTGTTTGAAACTTTACAACCTGATATGAATAGACCATGTCTCATTAATTGTTAACAATTGCACTCATTAATGACTTTCCACCAATTAATGCTGCAATGGATAATCCAACGTTAGCTAAAATATTGATGGCTAGTGTTCCGTAATGATTATTTTCTAAAAGATTACTTGAATCAAGTGCAAATGATGACATTGTAGTAAGTGAGCCACAGAATCCTACTGCTGCAAATAGAGAATATCTTCCATCAAGATGCCAGTATTGAGACAATACAATAAATGATCCTAGAATAAATGCCCCGATTACATTGACTATTAGGACATTAACAGGTAATGTATTGAAAAGCAAAGGAGATTCAATGACTTTGAATCTCAGATATGCTCCAAGGACAGAACCAACTGCAAGAAAAACAAACTCTAGACCTTTCATGTATACACTAGAGGTAAATTGGCATTATTAGTGCTATTTGGCAAGAATTGAGGTTAATTTTATGCCTAATATTGTTTCAATTCGAAAAATAGGTCCATAGTTTTTATAGGTTCAATATTTTTCTCAAACTGAATGACCCTTAAACTAAGATGTGAAGATTATGGTTTTGAATGTCAATATGAAATTGATGAGGCAAAAACTGTTGCCACAATCGAAAAATTAAGAACTCATTTTGAAGAAGAACACGGAATTGATTACACTGTAGAAGCAGTTACTCAAATGATTCAAAATCGTGGCCACTCTTTAGAATCAATTAAAAAATAATTCTAAAATATTTATTTTCGTTTTTAACATTTATTACAATGTGTGTTGTATTTGAATTAAGAATTTAATTTAGACAAAAATTTTAGGAATTTTTCGTTTGTAAAGAATAGTTTTGATTACAAAATTACCTGAATCATATTATTTTTATTTTATAATCACCTATAGTAATTACAAGTGGTAGAAAATTATTCAAACGATTATGATGTAAAGTGTCAACTTGATACTTGCAAAACCTACCCTGCAATTACAGATTCTGAAAGAGGAGAAATTGTTTGTGGGGGTTGCGGTCTTATCTTATTGCAAAATATGGCTGACGCATCATATGAAAACAACGGTTACACATCAGAGGACTTTATGAAAATGTCACGAACAGGTCCTGCTTCATCACTAACAATGAATGATAGAGGGTTATCAACTGTTATTGGCACGAATAAAGATTCTACTGGAAAAGCACTTTCTAGCAAAACAAAATACGAGTTTAACAGACTACGAACATGGGATCAAAGAAGCAAGTCAAGAAAGACTGCCAGTTTAAGCAAGGCATTCACATTGCTTCATGGAATGAAAACCAAGTTAGGGATCTCAGATAATGTTGTAGAAAATGCTGCCTATATTTACAGAAAAGTGGTTAACGCAAAATTAACCAGAGGAAGAACAATGGCTTCATTGATTTCAGCCTCATTATATGCAGCATGTAGAGAAAACAACATTCCAAGAACGTTAAATGATATTGCAGAAGCTGGAAATGTTGAAAGAAGAATACTTTCCCGAGATTTGAGAACCATAATCAAAAAGCTTGAATTGAATCTTAATCAGTATGATACCACATCGTTTATCTCAAAAATTTCAAACAACATGGATCTAAAAGAGAAAACCAAACGAGATGCGTTTGAGATACTAAGACGATGTGAAAAAGAAGGAATTACTGCTGGAAAACACCCTGTAGCACAAGCTGCTGCATCATTATACATTTCATGTATTATGAATGGGGAGAAAATTAGTCAAAAGAAATTTTCAGTAGAGTCTGGAGTAAGCGATGTTACCATCAGGAACAGAGCAGTATTGATCAAGAAAACATTAAAGCTAATTGAGTAGATATTCCCAGAAAAATCCTACAATTTTATTGTAGGAGAAAATACTTTTTCAAATATTGTTTCCTTTAGTTGATTAGCTAATTCCATAATAACACGAATTTGTTCTAATGTAATTTCTTTTAGACTTTGAATAGAATCATTAAGTTCTGAAATTTCTGCTTGTAATCGTAATTTGTCATTTTTTAATGTGGATATTTGGCTCTGTAGATTAGAATTTTGTTGTTTTAGTTTATCGTTTTCTTCAGTTAAGCGTTTTACTTTTTCTGAATCAGATTCTTCAGGGAAAGGATCTGGTGCAGGTGCAGGATCTGGCATTTTAATTGGCTCTGGTGAAGGACTAGGTTCTGGTAGTTGTGGAGGTTCAGGTTCTTGTTCTGTTTCATATGCCAAAGTAATTTGTAGAAAACTAACAGACGCAAGTAGAGCAATAATGGTAAAAATTAGACTAGATTTCATTTTATAATTTCACAAAAAGATTACGGCATTTTTGTATATGAATATGATTACTAATTTCTAAGAATGAAAAAGGGTTATTTGTAGAAATCAGGTTCTTGATCTCTTTTTTGTTTTGGAAGATCCTCCATTACAGCTTGAACCACTTCATTATGATTATACGTAAGATGTCTGAGAAATTTTGCTGATTCATCTGCTCTAGTTTTATCATCTGCAAATAACATTTCAGGACTGCTTAATCCAGTCATCATTTCATTGCACTCTTTGCAGGGTTCAAAGTCAAGATAGAGTTTCATGATTCTTCGTCATCTCCTTAGTATTTAGACTATTTTATGGATTGAGGTATAGGTGCCTCTTTCTTTCGAGGCTTTACCTTTTCCACAGCGTCAACAAGATCCTGTTGTGTAATTTTAATCTCCTTGACATTCTCTGACTTGCCAGAAACATATCTCTTCAAAGCTGCAATAGCTGCCCTGTTTGCGACTGCTGCAACCTCAGCGCCACTGAAACCATCAGTCAACTTTACGATTTCTGAGATTTTTACATCATTTCCAAGAGGTTTGCTCTTTGTATGAATCTCAAAGATATGTTGTCTGCCTTTTTCATCAGGATTTGGAACTTTGATGATTCTATCAAATCTGCCTGGTCTGAGAAGAGCCTCATCGACAATATCTAATCGGTTTGTAGCACCAATTATCAATACGTTGTTTAGTTCTTCTAGTCCATCAATTTCTGTTAGGATTTGAGAGACCACATTTTCTGTAACATGTGAATCAGATCCTCCACTTCCTCTTTTTGGAACAAGTGCATCAACTTCATCTAAGAATATGATACATGGAGCTGCCTGTCGTGCTTTTCTGAATATTTCTCTGACGCCTTTTTCAGATTCTCCTACCCATTTTGAAAGTAGTTCAGGGCCTTTGATGCTAATGAAATTAGACTCTGTCATTTTTGCAAGAGCCTTTGCTATCAATGTCTTTCCAGTCCCTGGAGGACCATGAAGTAAAATTCCTTTTGGAGATTCTACATCTACATAATCATACGCATCCTTGTATTTGATTGGCCATTCAACTGCTTCTTTGAGTTCTTCTTTTAGATCATCTAAACCACCAACATCATCCCAACTTACGTTTGGAACTTGAACTTGAACTTCTCTAAGGGCACTAGGACTAACTTCTTTTAGTGCATCTCTAAAGTCTTCACTTGTGATTTGGATCTTTTCAAGTATCTCTGATGAAATTTTTTCTTCATCATAATCAATCTCAGGAAGAACTCTACGAAGAGATTTCATTGCAGCTTCTTTAGATAATACTTCCAAGTCAGCTCCTACAAATCCATGTGTAGTCTTTGAGATTTGTTTTAGATCTACTTTTTCATCAATTGGCATTCCACGTGTATGAATTGAGAGGATATCGAATCTTCCTTCATCATCAGGAATTCCAATTTCAATTTCTCTATCAAATCTACCTGGTCTTCGAAGTGCAGGATCAATTGAATCTGGTCTGTTAGTAGCTGCAATAACTACAACTTTACCTCTAGACTTCATACCATCCATTAGAGTTAGTAATTGTGAAACAATTCTTTTCTCTAGTTCACCAGAAACCTCATCTCTTTTTGGAGCGATTGAATCAATCTCGTCGATGAAAATTATGCTAGGAGCATTTTCTTCAGCTTGAGTAAAGATTTCTCTAATTCTCTCTTCACTTTCTCCATAATGTTTGCCCATAATTTCAGGACCACTAAGGGAGATAAAGTGAGCATTTGTTTCTCCTGCCACTGCTTTTGCAAGTAGAGTTTTACCAGTACCTGGAGGACCATACAAAAGTACGCCTTTTGGTGCTTCCACACCTATTTTGTCAAATAATTCTGGATGTCTCATTGGTAATTCAACCATTTCACGAATTTTCTGAACTTCATTTTTCAAACCACCAAGTTCATCATATGTGATTCGTGGTACAGATGAATCCACTGCTTTAGTCATTGCTCCAAGTTTGAATACAGTATTTTCTGTAACTAAGACAGGTTTTGATGGTTTTGTACTTGTTACAATGAATTGTACTCTGCCTCCCATCTGTGTGTTAAGAGATACAGAATCTCCTGTTGTAAATACATGATTTAGATAGTTGTAAATCATATATTCTTGCAATCCTTCTGCAGCGATTTTTTCAGTTGGAGACAAGACTATTTGTTCAGCGTTTACAGCTTCTACTGTTTTAAGTGAAATTTTATCACCAATTCCAGCTCCAATATTTTGTCTTGTCATTCCATCTATTTTGATAATTCCTGAACCATATTCTTCAGGTGCGCCGGGCCAAAGTTTTACATGTGTTTTTTTATTGAATGTAAGTTCTAGTATTTGTCCGGTATTCCATTTTTGATCCTCAATAATTTTAGGATCAATTATAGCTCTACCTCTTCCAACATGTTGTTGTGGGCTTTCTTCAATTTTTAAAATTATATCACTCATATCATTACCTCAAAAATAAAGAGGGGTTTATTCAACCTCCACCGTTTTGCCTTTTGGTTTTTCATCTTCGGCTAATTTGAAGACGACTTGCAAAACTCCATTTTTGTAAGAAGCCTTTGCAGAGTTTTCATCAATTTTGTGTCGTACAGGAACTTTCACATGATATTTTTTTTCATCATGTTCTGCTGAAAGATCAACTGTTTTGTTTTCAACAACAATTTTGACATCAGACTTTTCTACTCCTGGCATCTCAGCTATGAGTTTTACTACTTTTTCTTTTTCGTCAACAATTGTGTCAACGAGTGGTTCTCGTGTATCAGAAGTTGCTGGAAGGCCTGGTTTAGCATTTCCATATTCCTGTACAACAGGTTTTCCATCAGGACCAACGGTCATTGAATAACCGTAAAAGAATGGACCAGATTCAGAACCATTTCCCTTGAATTCCTCAAAAATGTCATCTATATCAAAAAAAGAGCCTGACATTCTTTTGAAGATTCTATCAAATTCACTATCAAAGAACATTGTCATATTTACCTATAGTATGTAATGTATATGACATTATATAAAGATTATTGGTATTTCTTTGATTTTTTACATAATCCTATTATAACTGACATAATATAATAATTTTATGAGGACTACAAGCATGTCCATACCTGAAGTTGTTAGAGAAATTATCACAAGAAATCGTTCAATTTACGATTGTATGAAGATGGATTTGATTAACTATACTGCTCTAGCAGTAAAGATTCAACCAGAAATTGAAAAAATTCTAGGCAATTCTGTAAATCTCAATACTGTAGTTGTTGCAATCAAGAGATATGCTGATTCCTTTGAAATAAAAGATGATGTTAGAGAGGAATCAATTTTGAAAAATGCCAGATTGGCTTTGACTGATGGAATAATGGATGTCAAGTTTTCAGTAAAGGATTCAAATGAAATGGATCCCATGGCTATTTTGGATAAATTCTCTAAGGTAACTAATAATTATGATTTTTTCAGACTCTCTGATTCGTTTAGATTTTTGGCAGAAGATATGGACGACATTAGGCAGATTTTCAATAATGTGCCAGAAAAAGATGATATGTTTAACACTGGTCTTGCAAAGATTAGAATTTCAATCCCACACTCCCAAAATCAATCCGATGTAGTATCATATGTAGCAGAAGTATTACATGCAAATGGAGTAGAGTTGGTAAATGCATTTTTCAGTCAGGATAATATCACCATCATTCTAAATGAAAGGGATTCATCAAGGGCCTATGATATTTTACATTCGGATATCATGAGAACCTAAGAATTTAGTGATTTTTTTATGAAATTCTTCTCATAGCATATATTCACCCAATTTGTTGAAAATACACCATTGGCCAGAAATAAGAAGAAAATTGTGATTTTAGGAGGAGGGTTTGCTGGAGTAGAATGTGCTAGGCAATTAGAATCAGAGTTTGGAGATGACCAAGGAATTGAAATTGTAATGGTAAGTGAAGATAATTTTCTATTATTTACACCGATGTTACCACAGGTAGCCTCTGGAATGATTGAAACTAGACATATCGTATTGCCAATTAGAACAGTTTGTAAAAAAACAAAATTCTATGAAGGTAGAATTAAAAACATAGATCCTCATGGAAAACTTGTAACACTGTGGGGAACAGGAGATAAAAGAAGTATCTCAATACATTATGATTTTCTAGTTGTTGCATTAGGTAGTGAAACTAACTTTTTTGGAATGGCTGATGTTGAAAAAAATGCATACACAATGAAGACACTAAACGATGCTGTTGTGTTAAGAAATCGAGTAATAGATATGTTAGAACATGCAGAAAATGAAACAAATCCAATACTTCGAAAAAGTTTCTTGAATTTTGTAGTTGTTGGTGGAGGATTTGCAGGAATTGAAACTGCAGGAGAATTAATGGATCTTTTAGTGGATGCAAGAAAACATTACCCTACAATCCACAAAGAAGATCTTAAAGTAATTGTGTTAGAGGCTTTAGGAATGATCTTACCAGGGTTTAATGAAAAATTAGCTAACTTTGCAAAAGATAAGATGGTGGAAAGAGGAATTGACATTAGATTAAAAACAGCTGTTACTAGTTTTGATGGAAATGAAGTAACTACAAAATCACTAGATGAAAATCCTAAAGATTCTGTAGATACATCTAAAATTGATTCAATAATTACAAAGACTTTGATTTGGACTGCAGGGGTTACTCCAGTTAATACGATTAAGAGATCAATGTTCAAAACAGAGAAAGGAAAATTAATTGTAAATGATTTCCTAGAGATTGTAGATTTTCCAGGAGTATTTGCTATTGGTGATTGTGCATTACATATAGATCCCGAAACACAAAGACCATTACCTCCAACTGCTCAAATTGCAGAAGCTCAAGCAAAGATTGCAGCTAAAAATTTAACTTCATTAATTAAAAATTCTAAAAAAGAAAAATTTGTTTATCATTCTAAGGGACAAATGGCAATTATTGGAAAGAGATCAGGAATTGCTACCTTTTTGGGGATGAATATTTCTGGATTTTGGGCTTGGTTAATTTGGAGAAATGTATACCTCTCAAAAATTACAACTTTTGATAAAAAAATGCGTGTATTTCTTGATTGGTCAATAGATTTGTTCTTTGATAGGGATATCTCAAGATTAAAACTAATGAAACGTGAAACTGAGAAAGAATACAAGCTACTTGATGAAGTAGATGATGTTTGGTAAAAAGAGAGTTCACCTATTTTCTAATTTTGTAAATGATTATTGTAGGTGCTGCAAAATACATTCCAACATTCATTAAAATAATTCCAATACCATAAGATAACATTTCTGTTTCAGAATCAATATCAACATAATTTAGTATTGATAGTGTAGATAACATTGGAGTAATTGAGAGTTTAACAAATTCTTTAAAAAGAGGATTTTCACGCTCCATATCGGCAATGATTGGTGAAAATGAGTAATAGAATTGGTTAAATCCACTCATGAAAGCAATGCCAGATTCTGTTGTTAACAAAGTATTATCTCTAATCTCACGGAGTTGTTGAACTTGTGGTGCAAGTTCAGAACCAAATGTAGCAGTTGCAATTAGACATCCACCATTTTCTTCAACTGGAATTTCTTCTGAATTAGATTCAGGAGATATTATTGAAAAGGATTCTATTGTCTCATCAAATCTTGGAAGTTGAGAATCAAAATCATCTACACCATTACTATATGCAAGAGTATAGTATTTTTCACTGTCATAAAATATGATTTCTTTGAATTGAACATTATAATTTTCTCCATTAGATGAAAAGAGTCCTTCTGCTTCAGTAACATATGCATCATAACCATTAACAGTCATTTTATTCTGTGAAATTATTTGTAATTCTCCACTTTCAATTACTGGTTTAATTGTTTCAGATTTTTCAGAAATAAGATCATCAAGTGTTCTTTGATTAGTTTCTTGCACTGTTAAGGAAATGACTGGATTCATTGTACCTGTTTTTGGGCCAACTGCAACTACATCAGGAGAATTTGGTTGTGATTCATCTCGTTCTTGTAATAACCAGCCTTCAGGCACATTTAGTTTAATTTCATGTTCTGTACTTTGATATGGTTGGTTACCTGTTGATGGAGTTACAGCTGATTGAGTACGTTCAGGATCTTCTAATTCAAGAATATTTGAAACCTCAGATTGACTTACAACTGTAACTTTTGTAATTCTGACTTCATCAGGATTTACTGGTTGATCGTTTGATTGTGTTTCAACTGATGCTATCTTATCTAATGTTTCAAAACTTTCTTCAGTTACAATTCTACCAAATACAGTATATTGTTCATCAAGAAAATTAGAATCTTGGTGAACTATAAAAAATTGAGAACCTCCACTGTTAGGATCAGCTGATCTTGCCATTGAGACAATTCCACGATTATGTTTGATTGTGTTAAACTCTGCATCTACTCTTGTGGTTGGGCCACCAGTTCCCCATGTGCTTGGATCACCATCAATGGTATTTGGATCACCGCCTTGAATCATAAATCCAGGAATGATTCTGTGAAATAAAACACCATCATAAAATCCTGTTTGAGATAGTTTAATGAAATTTTCAACATGTTTTGGAGCATCATTTGGGAAAAAGGCAATGACAATTTCTCCAAGATCAGTTTCTAAAATAACTACGGGATCCATTATCTGAATTGTGTTAAATTCAACTGTTTGCGCAAAAGAATAGCTTCCTGAACTTACAACAAATAATGAAAATATTAAGAACATGAAAATTTTATTCAATAATTTTTTCCATGAATCCTCACTTAAAAGCTAATTGTATTGATTTTTAACAAAGTTCAATAAATCATCAAACATGGAACCTGATGAAAAGATTCAGGCACATTTAGTTTCAGTCTGGAGAGAAGGAAAAAAATTCTTTTCAATTGGTGGAAAAGAAGGAATGTTGGTATTAACTGATAAACATTTGATGTTTATTCATAAGACAGAATCAAAAATGAATTGGTGGAAAGCCATAACTCAAAGACAGGTGATTAATTTTATCAAGTCAAAAAATACAATGATTCGACATGATGGATATAATGAAGAGGACTTGATGAATGATTGTGAAGATGATAGAAATATGGAATTATCATTTGATGATATTTCCAGTATCAGTTTTACAGAAAAAGATTGGGGAAGCTCATTACAATTAGAGTATCAAAAAGGTGAAAAAGATGAAAAATTTCAATATTCAATAGCCCAAGACTGGGTAAAATATCCTGCAAAAGAGCCTACAAAATACATGAAAGTAGATTGGGAGCCTTTTGTGCAATATATTAAAGACAGACAGAAATTTACGAATTAAAATTGAAAGTTTACGCTGTAGGTGTTGGGCCTGGTTCTCCAAAATATGTAACAGAAATTGTTAAAGAAATAGTTCAGAATTGTGATGTTGTTATTGGTTACAAATACACTCTAAAAACAATAGAAGATTTGATTCAAGGTAAAGAAATCTATGAAATCACTATGAATGATCAAGAGGACTCTTACCAGAAAATTCTTCCAGTTCTTGGTGAAAGAACTCTAGTAATTCCGTTTACTGGTGATGTGAATTTTTCAGAATCAGAAGTTGTTGATAGATTAATAGAAATTTTTGGTGAAGTGGAAATTGTTCCAGGTATTAGTTCAATTCAAGTTGCAGCATCAAGAGCAAAAGTTCCTCTAGATAAATCAAAAGTGATTACTATGCATGTTACAACTCCTATTGAAGATAAAAAATTAGAATTACAAAAAGCATTGATTGATGGGTTTAGTGTCGTTTTGGTTCCAAGACCATGGCCAAAACAACCAGACAAACACTTCATGCCTTCTGAAATAGCAGTGTATCTTAGAGAACATAATTTTGACACAGAAAAGATGAAAGTTCATGTTTTTGAGGCAATAACAACAGAGAATGAGACAAAGTTTGTTGGGACTGTAAAGGAATTAGAAGGAAAAGAATTTTCTGATTTGTCTGTAATGGTGTTTAATCAGGTTAGTCTTGATTCATACATGAATTATAGATGGCAATGGGAAAACTAGTTTCCTTGTTGATTATTGGTTGTACCTAAAACTACGTTATCAGAACCAGGGAATACATATGCTATTATTCTCATCCATGGATAATCAGGATCGTATAATCTGTAAAATCCTGCATCATCAAATGTTATTGTTACTGATTCTCCTGGAGCAACATCCCCAGTTGAGATTCTTCCATCTGCTGTAAATGGTATGTATCGATCATTGTTTTCTTTTCCACTGATTACGTTATGAGATACTACATCATCATTTACTATTGTTATAGTGGTTCCTGGTTCAACTGAAATTCTATCTTGTGAGAAATATCTTAGTCTTAATGGATCAGCATTGTTTTGGGTTGTAGCAGCTTCTAATTTCACATCTCCAGATTCAATGTAACTATCAGCTACTCCTGATGAGGAAGAGCCTCTAAGAATGTGTAGTGTTAGTGAATCTGATTCTTCTGTAGTGGTTGTCGATGTTGGAGTGATTTTTGATAATGTGGATAATTTTGTAGTGTAAATTATTTTGTATGTTTCATCTAATGTTGTTATTCTTCCTGTAAAACCATAAACTGATGCATCTTTACTTTCATCAACTAGTCTTCCAAAAAAGCTAATTGATGTATCAAATCCATTGGAACTTTCAATATCCCCATTCATTCGAATATATTTTCCTTCACGCAAAAATTTTCCTTCCAAATTAGAAATTAGAAATTCTTCATTATCTAGTGTGATAAAACCATCTTCAGTCAAAAAGTTAATTGTACTTCCTCGTTGATTTTGAGAAGATAGTCCTAAATCAATTTCTGATACTTTGATGATATCTTCAGTTACGGCAAAACCAGAGCCTTCTAGAAGAAATGCTTGATTTTCAGAAATTTCTGCAAATGTATCATTTACAAAATATCCTGATGAAACTACTAGTAAAGCTAGTAATGTTATGGCTGCCCTCATGATAAATTTCTCGTTTAATTTGGTTTATAATTTGCTACTAAATTATTTTAGACTGATTAGGCAAATTCGCAGGTAAGCCTTGAAATCAAAAACCAGGTATATCCATTAGTCCTTCTTCTTGAGCTAATTCAATCATGTAAAATTCTAGATATCCTCCAGCCAATAGAAGACCAATAACAATTCCAATTTCAATTAGAGTTGGTTTGAGAAATTGATTCAAATCAATTTTTTTCACTACAGCTCTGATCAAAATAAAACTCCTTGAAATTCCAAAAGAGTATGCAGTTAGTTCCATCAATCCAAATGGAGACAAGAAAAGAATTGAAAGTGGTGGGATTTCGCCTATTTCCGGTGCTGTAACTGCTATTGATGCAAAGGCAAAGCCTGTAGACCAAGCAGAGAATAGTCCCCAGCCGACTCCAAATCCTGGAACAAACATTGGTAGGGTAATAGTAAGATTGTGAGTAAATATCCCAAATGCATCAATGTCCAAAACCAATTCTTCAAATTCTACCATGAATGCATTTGCTTCTTCTTCAGTGACAGTTGACATTGAACCGATTTGAAAGGCAGCTGCAAAAAGTCCTAAAAATACAAAAAATGTGATTATTCTTATTTTATTCACATTGCCATACCCTATGGACAATATTTGAGGGTTAGTACAGGCGCAGATTTAATTAAACCAAATAATATTTTTTGATATGAAAAAGGAACTCTCCTTTGCATTAAATTATGCATTAAACAAAGGATTTCAAATTCATCCAGATGCTTTTAAAATTCTAGAAAATGTAGATGTAAAAAAATTAGAGAAGATAATTAAAGAAATTGTTCGAGATAAAACTAAACAGAAATTATTTCAGATTAATCAAGATGATTTAGAAACATATCTTGGAATCAAAGAAGATGCATCGCTACAAAGTGAAGTTAAGGTTTTGTTCGATCCAACTAGTAAGATAACATCCGGAGAGGGAGTTAAAGGATACAATGCATTGTTTTCAAGTCGTTTTAACAAACTTAAACGAATTGTTTCAGACAGGCCTGAATCAAAATTACTAAAGTCTGCAGCATCCCTAAAAAATGCAAAAATTGAGGATGATTTGTATGTCTGTGGGCTAGTCACTAGTAGAAATTCTGAGAGAAAAATCACAAAAATTGTTCTTGAAGACCCTTCAGGCTCATTTGAGGGTATAATTTTTGATGAGGAATTGCAAAAAACAGCAGAAACTCTACTTTTAGATCAATTTGTAATGGCAAGAATAGGTTCGGCAAAAAATTCAGGATACATCATCAAGGATTTGATTTTACCAGACCTTCCAGAGCAGGCAAAAAACAAGTCAGAAAGTGAGGCATATGCAGTCTTTCTTTCAGATTTGCATATTGGTAGCAAGTATTTCATGGAAGAGGAGTTTTCCGATTTTGTATCTTGGATGTCAAGTCCGGATCCGGTGGCAAGAAGAATTAGGTTTGTTTTGATTGGAGGAGATATTGTTGACGGGGTTGGCATATATCCAAATCAGAACAAAGAATTGGTTTGTCAGACCATCCAAGAGCAATTAAAGAAAGTGGAAGAATTGATTGACAAAATTCCTAAAAATGTGAAAATCATCATAATGCCTGGAAACCATGATCCAGGAAGAAGAGCTTTGCCTCAGCCAGCTATTCCTAAAAAATACAATTCTGGATTATGGGAAAGAGAGAATGTCATAATGGTAGGAAATCCTGCTGTAGTTTCATTAAACGGAGTTAAAATCTCGATGTTTCATGGTCAAAGTATCGATGATATTGTAAAGACCACTCCAGGACTCAGTTATGATAGGCCTGCAAATGTTATGAAGCATCTCCTAAGAGCTAGACATCTCAGTCCAATTTATGGTAGTCAGACTCCTATTGCACCTGAAATGGAGGATCTTTTAGTTATTCAAGAAATTCCAGATATTTTTCATGTTGGTCACGTTCATAGGGCTCAATTGGATATGTATAAGGGAATTCTTTTGGTAAATTCTGGCTCTTGGCAAAAACAGACACCATTTCAGGCCAGTGTTGGAATGACTCCAAATCCAGGAATTGCAATTTTGGTAAACCTAAAAACTTTTCAAGTATTCCATCAAAATTACAGTTCTAACTTAGACAATATCTTGCAAAGTTAGATCATCTTTGAATGTCTTCTTTATCATTTCAGATGATATTGTTAGTTTGAATTTTTTTGTTCTTCCATGAATTCCTTGATGGATTAGTCTTCCAGAAATAATTCCAGATAGTTCTATTTCACTAAGCATTTGTGTGATTCTTCTTTGGGTCAGTTCGTCTTTTCCTACTACCTTACAGAGATTTTTGTAAGAAGAGTAAATTTCCCCAGTAGAGGAGCCATTTGCCTTCATTATTGCTATAAGTACTAATTTTTCATGAAGAGGAAATGATTTGAGTGATTTTTCTTCTTTGTTTTCTTCCATTTTTTGAGAGGCCTCTCTTACGTGCTCAATGGTGACTCGGTCTGATTGTTGTCGTTCAGCAAGTTCTCCAGCTACCCGAAGTAAATCGATTGCTCGACGAGCATCTCCATGTTCTCCTCCTGCAAGTGCGGCAATTAGGTTTAGGGCAGGTTCCTCTACAGAATCTCCAATGAATGATTCATTGATTCTTTCCTGAAGAATTTTTTTTATTTGTTCAACATTATAATTTGTAAATACAACTTCTTCTTCTCCCAGACTGCTAATTACCCTAGGATCTAACCTTTCTTTGAATGTTAGATCATTTGAAATTCCCACCAAAGTCAGAGAACCTTGGGTTAGACGTTCATTTGCTCTAGTAAGTTGATAGAGAATATCTTTTCCTGTTTTTACCACTAGTTGGGCCAGATAATCAATTTCATCAATTACAAAAATTGCGTTAAGTTTTCCCTCGTCAATTTTTTTAAGTAATCTTTCAAAGACCACACTAATTGCAAGCCCATTTGAGGGTAATTCCTTCTCATTTAGACCTAATTGCCTGCCTAGATGGACTAAAAATCCGTACAATGTTGTCTGTTCTTTTGAGTTTGAATAGATTAATTTGATTGGGAAATTTGATTTTTCTACTCTTTCTTGAATTTTAGAAATTACTTTTTTTACGACAAGTGTTTTTCCAGTTCCAGGTTTACCATATACTAGAAGATTTGATGGTCTTGATTTTTTTAGAATTGGTAATAATGATTGGGTAACTTGTTCTTGTTCAGATTTTCTATGTAAGATAATTTCTGGCATGTATGTAAAATGAAGGATATTACGATTTTTTATTATCGACTTTCCAGATTCTGCTGCATCTAGTAAATCATCTATTGGATCAGACATACTCACACACCTTTGTTTCCTCTCAACAATAACACAATCATATCTGAATTAAGAGAGTATAGAATAGAATAGTAATAGTAGTTTAGTTTATAATTAATTATTTTTAGTTAGTTTTAGATTTTCTATTAAAAAAAATTAAAGAAAAAGATAGAGTGGAAATATTGGTGTGTGGGTTGAGTCCTAAATTAGGTGTGAGTTAACATTTTTGTTAATATGGTGTTAAAAAATACCCAAAAAAGCCCATTTTGACCCCCTTATTTCCATTCCAGGCGTTAAGATGAATGTTAACACTGTGAATATCACAAATCTAACCCCTTCATTTCCATTCCAGGCATGAAAAACTCACAATTAAAGGGGCTAAACACACACATATTGTTAATAACAAAAAACAGGCTAGGCATGGTCTAGGCAGTCAATGTTAACAAACCACTTTGTTAACAAAGATTCTCGGATCATTTCAACTGTTAACATTCGATCCGTTAGATCTCAAAGATGGCCAAAAAACGAATACGAATAGACATGGAAGACTCTGATGGTGCACGATATGACATCAAATTAGAGGGAAATGTTACGAGGGATAAAGTTCTAAAAATATTTGAAATGATGGACTTGATGAATATTGAAGAAGAACAAGAGGTAACAAATGTAGATTCTGTAGGAGCTAAGATTTGGAATATTATAGATAAATTCTTCCCAATGGGCAAATTCACTTCAACAAATATTCTTGAAAAATATGAGGATGAATATAATGAACCTGTGAAACTCAGTGTAATTTCGACATACTTGTCAAGATTCTCCACAAAAGGTAGGGTAAATAGGACTAGAACCGGTCGAGAATGGACATATCAAACCATAAAAATTGCTCAAAAACAACAATAATTTCTCAAGTAATGGTGACTTTTCTAACCAATAATCGATCTTTTCCAAGAATTATTTTGACATATTCACCTTTTTGGATATCCATATACTTTCTGAACTGTTTTGGGATTGAAATTGTACCTGCAGATGTGATTTTTACCAAAACTTCATTCTCGTTCACTGACATATTTCTATTATAATTTAATGTTATATATAATTTAATAAATTATCTATTTCTAATATCATTATAAAATACGAGTAATTTAGATAAAAATACAGGTAAATCTTGGAAAATTATCTTTGAAGAACTTCTATTTTATTATTGAATTGCTTCAACTTGTTCTACTTTTGCAATTCCTTTATCAGTAATTGAGTAAGTATATGGTTTTGATTTCGTGTTTCTTTGAACATATCCCTCCTCAAACATCTTTTTCATCAGGCGTGAAGTATGTTCTCTACTTTTCTTTAATGTGATTTGTATGTCACGTGATGTCATAGCTTTGTTTGTGATTAGATGCAACACATAATCAACTGGATTTGTAGGCGTAAGACTTTCAATAACAGGTTTAGGAATTTCCTTTTCAAGCACAACTTCTGGTTTATTTTCAATCTCAACTGGTATTTCCTGAACTTCATTCTTTGCTAATTTCTCTAAAAATTGTTTTAATTCTAAGTTTGGATCCTCCACCTTTTGCTCAATCCCTTGTATTTCTAGGGCATCTAGGCGTATTTTCATATCAATTAACTGTCTTTCATAATATTCTAATCGTTCAGTTTGTGATGCATCAAATACCTCATTCTTTGTTTTAACAAATGGGCGGATCTTAAAGTAGGCATACAGACCTACAATTCCCACAACAAATGCCAAAATCACACTTAAAATCACTTCAGGTTCAGGAATTTCTACTAACATCACACTATTTGTGCCTACAACGTGATTTATTGTGATTGACCAATAATAATTCACACTTTAGATTAACAAACTCACATAAAGTATCACAAACAAACTGATTGGAATCTAACTTTACAAATCACATACATCACATATTGCATGCCTTACGGATGACTGTATCTATCACACTTATCACTTCATCCTCTCTTTCAGGAAAAACATCACTCTCATTAATCACAGCTATCTGTTCAGAAAGTTTTGATATCACATCAATATCATCAGGCAAAAGTATGCCTAGACCACGAAAAAGTATGATTGAGTAGAATAATCCAATTAATTTGTCTCTAGACTGCCCAACTTGCCTGTAATACGCACCTTTACTAATTGTAAAACTCGATTCTAGAAGATCCTTTTGATTTAAAATAATTTCAACTTGTCGCTCTGTAAACAGTGATTTTTTGATAATTTTACGTATAATATTGTTAAAATTAGATTCTACTAACTCGTCCATAGCTATACAAATCTGTATACAGCATTCCAATTAAACTTTAAAGAGACATACACAAATCAATTTTATGGCTAAAGACAAGGTTGAATCATTCCTAAAATCTGAATTAAAAAAGAAAAATGCATTACTATTCGTATTAATCGACTCAGAAGTATCAAATCTAGAAGCATCAAACAAACTTGCTAAAGATGTTGAAAAGATTGGGGCATCTGCTATCCTAGTCGGGGGCTCATCTGCAACTGATCAAATAGAGATGGCTCAAGTAGTCAAAGGCATTAAAAAAGATCTGAAAATTCCAATTATTCTATTCCCAGGTAATGTTACAGGTGTTGTGCCTGATGCAGATGCTATTCTGTTTAGTTCACTAATGAACTCTGAGAATCCTTATTTCATAACTCAGGCTCAGGCTTTGGGTGCTCCAAGTGTTCTTAAATTTGGATTAGAACCTCTTCCAACTGCATATCTTGTGATTGGAGATGGTACATCTGCCTGGTTTGTTGGTTCAGCAAGAGGAATTCCCTTTGAAAAACCAAAAATTGCTGCTGCATATTCATTAGCAGCTCAATTTCTAGGAATGAGGTTTGTCTATCTTGAAGCAGGCTCTGGCGCAAAAACCAATGTCACGCCTGAAATGGTAGCTACCGTAAGGCATGCTTTTAACGGATTTTTGATTGTTGGTGGGGGCATAAAGGATGAAAAAACTGCTGCAAGTCTTGTAAAAGCAGGCGCTGATGCACTAGTAATAGGAACCTTCCTTGAAAAAGGAGGAAGTATCAAAAAACTTGAAAAAATAGCAAAAGCAATTCAAACAAGCAAGTTGTAAAGGACAGTATTATGTCTGAAAATGATGCAATATCTCGAATTAGTGATATTGCAATGCCAGATTACTATCTTGATTACTATTCTAGCCTATCAGATGAAGTATATTCAATCTTTGAACATGCTGCATCAGCTAAATCTAGCCTATCAGATTCTTCAGGTATTATTGAACCGAAAATCGCATTTGATTTGGCCGATAGAGTTGCAAAAATGCACGAAATTGATATTGCTGATCCTTTAAGGGAAATTCTAAAAATTAATGGGAAAGAACTTTCTGCATTAATCCTTGCCAAAGAGATTGCTTCAGGAAAATATTGTCTACCAGATGCCACTTTAGAAGACAAACTAGATCTTGCAGTACGTGTAGGATTGGCAATAATTACTGAGGGTGTAACTATTGCACCATTACAAGGAATCAGCGAAGTAAAAATTAAGAAAAATAAAGATGGAACAGAATATCTTTCTGTTTCAATTGCTGGACCAATGCGTTCAGCAGGAGGAACAGAATCTGCAGTAACCCTTCTAATTGCAGATCATGTTAGAAAAATTGCTGGACTTTCAAAATTTCAAGCAAATTCATTTGATGATGAAACTGGAAGATTTGTTGAGGAATTAAGAATATACGAACGAGAAGCTAGTAGTTTTCAATTTCATATTTTAGATGAAGATATCGAACATGTCATTTCTAATCTTCCAGTTGAACTAGCTGGTGTGGATACCGATCCATATGAGGTTGTAAACCATAAATCCATGACTCGAATTAAAACAGATCGAGTAAGAGGTGGAGCCCTTCGTGTTCTAAATGATGGATTGATTGGGAGATCAAAAAAACTCCTCAAAAGAATTGAATTGTATAATTTGGATGGTTGGGAATGGCTCAATGATCTTAAAGGTGCTGTCCAGACTGGTGATAATCAAGAGGATGCAGCAGCAAAAAGGATGCGTGAAGTGATTACAGGCAGATCAGTCTTGTCTATGCCTAACAAATTAGGTGGATTTAGGTTAAGATATGGGAGAGCATGTAATTCTGGTTTTGCAGCAGTAGGAATTCATCCAGTAATTGCTGAGATACTAGATCATACTGTAGCCGTAGGAACTCAAATCAAAATTGACATCCCTGGAAAGGGAGCAACTGTAGCCTTTGTTGATTCAATTGATACTCCCACTGTCCGTCTCAATAATGGTAATGTTGTAAAAATTCGAGATGTTAAACATGGATTAGAAATAAAAAATGAAATTCAAAAAATTCTACATTTAGGTGACATTTTAATTTCAATTGGAGATTTTATTGAAAATAATGCTCAGTTGGTACCTTCTGGTTATGTAGAAGAATTTTGGATAGAAGAACTCAAACAAAAAATTCAAAAATATGAACCAGATGATCAATACTTAAATCAATTTTTGAATAAAATTCCAACAATAGATGAAGCACTAAAAATTTCACTTGATTTTAAGATCCCACTACATCCACATTATTTGTATTTCTGGGATAGAATATCATCAGAAAATCTTTCCAAACTTTTAGAACCGGAAAAATTCAACGAGGAATCTATTCAATATTCAAATCAAGTAAAAAAAATTCTTGAAGATTTGGGGACTCCACATAAAGTTGAAAATGATTCAATAATACTTGAACACCAAGAAGCAAAAATTTTCTTTAATCTTTTATTTAGAGAAAAACCAATCATTAATGATTTATCTGTTCCACAAATATTATCCAAATCATCAGGCATTCAAATCAAAAACAAATTTTCAACAAGTATCGGAGTTAGAATAGGAAGACCTGAAAAAGCAGCTCCTAGACAAATGAAACCAGCAGCACATGTTTTATTTCCAGTTAGTGACAAAGGTGGACCTACAAGAGATCTTCTCAAGGCTTCTAGATCTGAGCATTTCTTTGCAAATCTTTTCAATCGTCATTGTATTCAATGTAATCAACCTTCTATTGGCATAAAATGTTCTATTTGCGGTACGAAAACTTCAGTTACTTACAGATGTTCTAATTGTAGGGATTCTCTCAAAGAACCATTCTGTGAAAAATGTAAGCGTAAAGCTCCATCACACTCACATCAGGCATTTCCACTAAAAAGAAGATTGTTGCTCGCTCAAGAAAAAATGGGAATTCGTGCAAAAGAGCCATTCAAAGGAGTTAAGGAACTTATCAGTCAAGATAAAATTGCTGAACCCCTTGAAAAGGGACTTGTTAGACAGAACTTTGGATTAACTACTTTCAAAGATGGAACGGTACGTTCTGATGCAACAAATTCTCCACTTACACAATTCAAACCATCTTGGATAGGAACATCAATTGAAAAGCTAAAGGAACTTGGATATTCTCATGATATTAATGGAAAACCTCTTGAATCCATAGATCAAACAATTGAGATTCGAATGCAGGATGTTGTTATTCCATATGAAAGCGGAAAGTATCTTGTTTCAACTTGTAAATACATTGATGTTTTGTTAGAAAAATTCTATGGAAAATCCTCATTTTACAATGTAAAAAATTTAGAAGATCTTCTAGGACATTTGATTATTGGTTTAGCACCTCATACATCTGTAGGAATAGTAGGAAGAATCATTGGATACACTGAAACACATGTATGTTTTGGAACTCCGAATTGGCATTCTGCTAAAAGAAGAGACGCAGATGGAGATGCAGATTCTATAATGCTACTCATGGATAGTTTGTTAAATTTCTCAAGACAGTTTCTTTCTGATGCAATAGGTGGTTTAATGGATGCACCATTACTTGTTCAACCACATGTTTTACCTCACGAGTCACAACCACAAGCACATAATCTTGAAGTAACAAAAATACTTCCTTTGCAATTCTTTGAATCTACATTCAAGCAAGTTAAAGCATCAGATGTAAAGTCAATTGAAATTATCAAATCTCGACTTGGAACTGAAAGACAATTCTACGATTATTACTTTACACATACAACATCATCATTAACAACTTCAAAAGCAAGAAGTGCATACTCAACACTAGGCTCAATGCTTGACAAATTTGATATGCAAGTTAGAAATGCCGAATTGATTGACGCTGTAAATACATCAGAAATAGTTTCAAATGTTATTTCTACTCACTTAGTTCCAGATTTGATGGGAAATCTTAGAGCATATGCAAGACAAAGTTTTAGGTGTACAGCATGTGGGAAATCATTTCGTCGAATGCCATTAATACAAACATGTGTTTGTGGCCATAAACTAATTGCTACCATTACCAGAGGTTCAGTAGAAAAATATCTTAAACTCGCAAAAAGATTAGTTGAAAAATATGATGTTGGAGAATATCAAAGAGGCAGAATTCATGCTCTTTCAGATGAAATTGAATTAGTTTTTGGCAAAAGTCAAGGAGATCAATCCTTACTTACTGATTATGCCTAAATCTATCGTAATTTGACGTATTCGTATGCACCCAATTTATTATCAAAACAGAACTTCACTTTTTGATAATCTTTTCTGAATGACTTTACTTTTGAGAGTAATTTCTTTGGATCTTTTTTATCAATTACAACTTGTTTAATCAAGGATGCAATCTCTTGCATTTCATTCTTTTTCATTCCAAGTCGTGTTATTTCAGAAACTCCTAATCGTATTCCACCAGGATGGAAATAATTTCTTCCAGCTTTAATATCCCCTGGAATTAATTGTCTATTTACAATGATGTTTGCTTTCTCTAAATCTGCTTCTACTTTACCACCATCAGAATAATCTAAAACATTAACAGCAATTTGATGTGATTGTGTAAATCCTCTGCTTTCACCTAATACTTTGAATCCTGCATCACTCAAAGCTTCAGCAAATATTTTAGCATTTTTGATTACTGCACTTGCATAATCTTTTCCAAATTCTAAAGCTTCTGCAAATGCTACTGCTTTTCCAGCCATATGATGAATATGATGACTACTTGTAAGACCTGGGAAAGTAGCTTTCTTGATAACCTCTTCATGTTCTTCTGAACCTAAAACAAGTCCTCCTTGAGGTCCAAACAGAGTCTTGTGAGTACTCATAGTCATTGTATCAGCTCCTTCTCGCATAGGATCTTGAAATTTACCTCCTGCAATTAATCCTGCAACGTGAGCTGCATCATAATTGATGTGCATATCATAACTCTTTAGAAAATCTGATAATTCTTTGACAGGGTGTGGAAATAAAAACAATGAACCTCCAAACATTGCCATCTTTGGAAGACGATTTGATTTTTTAAGATCTTTCACTTTTTGTTTTGTTTTATCTACATCAATTGTCATTTCTTCTGCATCAAATGGATAGAATTCTATCTCTAATCCATGTACTAATCCTGCAGTTCCTGAATGTTCTTTTTTACCATGAGAAATATGTCCACCAGCTGGAATTGAAGGTGCTAACATTATATCTCCAGGATTTGTATATCCTGAATAAACTGCTAAATTTGCAACAACACCTGAAATTGGTCTTACATCAGCAAATTTTGCTTTGTATAATTTTTTAGCTAATTTCATACATTCAAACTCTACTTCATCAATGTAGACACATCCTGCGTATACTCTTTCACCAGGCCATCCTTCAGCATATCTATTTCCAAAATCAGAAATTATTGCTTCTCTTACTGCAGGACTAGGAATATTTTCACTTGCAATTAATGGAATTGAATTCTCAAACCATTTGTGATGTTCCTTTAATTTTGTAAAAATTTTATCATAAGATTGCCGATTCTGTGATTTAGCCATATTTTGCATCTTGATTTTCCCAATTTAAAAACACCGATGTGATTTGAAAAATATCGATCTTGATCTGGAAGGTATAAAAGGGGAATCCGGAGTTTTGGCATCTATGGGAATGCAAGCAACCTCAAAGGGAAATATGCCCGTTGTATTGCTAAAAGAGGGTGGTTCTGAAACCAAAGGAAAAGAAGCCCAAAAGAATAACATTGCAGCAGCCAAAATTGTTGCTGAAATTGTTCATACCAGCCTTGGTCCAAGAGGCATGGATAAAATGCTAGTTGACTCACTAGGCGACGTTACAATTACCAATGATGGTGCAACCATCCTAAAAGAAATTGATGTTCAACATCCAGCAGCAAAAATGCTAGTTGAAATCTCTAAAACTACAGATAATGAAGTTGGAGATGGTACTACATCTGCTGTTATCTTAGCAGGCGCATTACTCTCACAAGCTGAATCATTAATTGATCAAGAAGTACATCCAACAATTATTGTTGATGGATATAGAAAAGCTGCAAGAAAAGCAAAAGAATACTTAGAAGAAATTGCCGATACAATTTCTGCAAATGATAAAAACATTCTAAATAAAATCGCAAAAACATCAATGCAAACTAAACTTGTTAGAAAAGATTCTGATCTTCTTGCAGACATAATTGTAAAATCAGTTCTTGCTGTTTCAGAAAAAATTGGTGAGTCTTATGATGTTGACATTGATGATATCAAAGTAGAAAAGAAAGCAGGAGGTTCTATCAAAGATTCTATGATTATCCAAGGCATTGTTCTTGACAAAGAAATTGTTCATGGTGGTATGCCTAGAAGAATTAATGATGCAAAAATTGCACTAATCAATACCGCATTAGAAATCAGTAAAACTGAAACTGATGCTAAAATTAACATTTCAAACCCACAACAACTAAAATCATTTTTGGATGAAGAAAACAGAATGCTAAAAACAATGGTTGACAAAGTCATTGGTTCTGGAGCAAATGTTGTCTTATGTCAAAAAGGATTAGATGATATGGCTCAACATTATCTAGCAAAAGCAGGAATTATTGCAGTTAGAAGAATTAAAGAAAGTGATCTTACAAAATTAGCAAAAGCAACAGGTGCCAGAATAGTTACAAATCTAGATGATCTTTTTGAAAAAGATCTTGGTTCTGCTGAACTTGTAGAAGAGAAAAAAATTGAAGAGGACAAATGGGTATTTGTTGAAGGATGTAAACATCCAAAATCTGTCACATTACTTCTTCGTGCAGGCTCACAAAGAGTAGTAGATGAAGTTGAACGTTCAGTTCATGATGCTTTAATGGTTGTAAAAGATGTAATTTTGAAACCTGAAATTGTTGCAGGTGGAGGTGCTCCTGAAACATTTGCAGCAACCAAAATTCGAGGTTGGGCAAAATCTCTAGAAGGCAGAGAACAACTTGCAGCAGAAAAATTTGCTGATGCATTAGAAGAACTTCCAATGGCACTTGCAGATAATGCAGGAATGGATCCTATTGATACCCTTACACTTCTAAGATCTAAACAACAAAAAGGAGAAAAATGGACTGGAATTGATGTTATGAAAGCAAAGATTGGTAATATGAAATCAAGTGATATCATTGAACCACTTGCAGTTAAACTTCAAATTGTTTCAGCTGCTGCAGAAGCTGCATGTATGATTCTTAGAATAGATGATGTTATTGCTACTCAGAAATCTGCTGGTGGACCACCTGGTGGAGAAGGAGGAATGCCACCTGGAATGCCACCTGGAATGGGCGGTATGGGCGGAATGCCTGGTATGGGCGGAATGCCTGACATGGGCGGAATGATGTAGATTATTTTTGAAATTATTTCAAAACTTTAATTGCTAATCAAATTTACGAACAACATTGAATAAAACATCCTCTAGAATGTTAACTAGTTTCAAATACATTTACCTAGTTGCATTTTTTGCATTGCTTTCAGGAATCTTTTATCCTATTATCACAAACTCAAGTTTTGATGGAACAATAAGTGGAGTATTGATATTATTTGTAGGTCTTGCAGGTGGAGTTTTGTTATACAGAGCCGCTACATCTGAAAGTAAAAGAGCAATTTTTCTTGGAGGTGGATTTGCTTTAATGGCAATTTCATTATACTATATCTTTCAATTTACTGGAAGAGCTTAAACATCAAAGTATAGATAAAATTCATGTGGGTGTGGTCTAATGGCTATTTCACGCTGATCTCTTCTTTCTAATTCAATTATTTTATCAATTACATCATTTGTGTAAATTGGACTGAGGAATTTTCTATCACTTTCTAATTCATCTAGTGCTTCGCCAAGGCTTTTTGGAAGAACACCAATTCCTCTTTTAGATCTGTCAGATTTTGTCATCTTGAAAATATCATCACGAACTTCATCTCCTGGATCCATTTTTTTCTTAACTCCATCCATTCCAGCTGCAGTTACTGCTGCAAATACAAGATATGGATTTGATGAAGGATCTGGTGCTCTAAATTCAAGTCTTTTAAGATTAGCATAATTTCTTCCTTTGAGATGTTTTGGAACTCTAACTATTGCAGAACGATTTCCTGAACTCCACGCAATATATGCAGGAGCCTCATATCCTGGAACTAATCTGTGATATGAGTTAGTAGTTGGATTACAAATAGCAGATAATGCTTTTGCATGGTTAACTATTCCACCACAGAAATATCTTCCAAGTTGACTTAATTCAATTTCGTCATCAGGATCATAGAAAGCATTTTCATTTCCTTTCCATAAACTAACATTAACATGCATACCAGAACCTGAATCCATTGCTATTGGTTTAGGCATCATTGTTGCAACTTTGCCATATTTTTGTGCAACATTTCTTATTACATACTTGTAAGACTGTGCAGCATCTGCAGCATTAGTCATGTGATCATATTTGATATCAATTTCACATTGACCAGCTGTTGCTACTTCATGATGATGATTGTCACATAAAATTCCAAAATTCTTGTTGAGAATATTTACACATTCATTTCTATATGGTGTAAGAGTATCTGCTGGTGTACTTGGATAGTATCCTTCTTGTAATCCCATAGGATATCCATCACCTGATTGATTCCATGGAGCCTCTTTTGATTCAATTGAATAAGATTGACCTTTGTATGGTGTTAGAACATCCCAATGTACTTTATCAAATACAAAGAATTCAACTTCAGGACCCCATGTACTGTAATCAAACCCTTGAGTTTTGATATACTCTTCAGCTTTTTGAGAAATTCCTCTTGGATCTCTTGATAATCGTCCTCTATCTTCACCCCAATAAACATCACATAGTAGTCTTGCAGTTTTATTTTCAGTCATCCAAGGAATTATTGCAAATGTATTTGGATCTGGTTTCAAAAGTAAATCTGAATCATCAATACTTGTAAATCCAATAATAGATGAACCATCTAATTTTGGTAATCCATCTCTCATCTGTTCAGGAGTAAAAGTATTTGCAGAAATTGTAGTATGATGAAAATGACCAGTTAATCCTGTAAATTGAAGATCGATAAATTGAATTCCTTCATGTTGAATTCTGGAAAAAACTTCATCAGATGAGTATGATATTGGGATTGCTTTACCGTGACTGACTTTATATGGCAATTTATTCTTCAATCAAACACAAATACATCAGCCATTTAAGGATTAGGTAAGAAATGTCAGAATCAAATCAAATCGATATCAATTCACTCCACCACACAGTTTTGCTTGAAACTGAAAATGATGATCTATTAGAAATTAATCCAACCTTTTACAGAAACTTGGCTGACTTTATTGGGAATTTACATAAGCAAGAATTTGATGGAGTCGAAAATAAAATCAAAGACACTATGATAGAAATGGTCACAGAACTAACATCTCTATTAATAGAAATTAGACTGGATAAAATTTTAAAATCTTCAGATTTAGAGATAAGTTCTCTTTTGGATGAAGAAAAATTCATTTTAGATTCACAAGAAGATCAAAAAGAAAGAACAGAAATGATTCTTTCAGCAA
>Ga0114932_10001414_pt1 | contig 27294 bp, 28 predicted proteins | sample 2SBtaG_2_FD_87286 | JGI IMG/M metagenome (GOLD analysis project Ga0114932, IMG submission 87286) | Deep subsurface microbial communities from Kolumbo volcano to uncover new lineages of life (NeLLi) - 2SBTROV12_ACTIVE470 metaG | ecosystem: Environmental > Aquatic > Marine > Volcanic ...
GCCCGAGTCGCCCGAGTCGCCCGAGTCGCCCGAGTCGCCCGAGTCGTCGTGCACCCCGGTCTCTCCGGAGTCCCCGGGCCCCGTGTCGCCGCCTGCCGTCGGACCTGTGTCGCCCGCCGGGAGGCCGGTGTCTTCCTCCTCCGCGGCACCGCTGTCGGCCGAGACGTCACCATCGCTACAAGCCAGGAGGATCAAGAGCATGCACGGACCATACCGCGAGAGGCCCCCCTCGAGGGCCGGTTACCAAGGGCCGTGACCCGACCCCTCCCGATGACGCGCGACGAGGCCCCCGGACCACTCGACGTGGTCCTGGTCACCGGCGATGCGTACGTCGACCACCCGTCCTGGGGCGTGGCCGCCATCGGCCGGTGGCTCGAGGCGCACGGATTCTCGGTCGGCATCATCGCCCAGCCCGACCACACGAAGGTCGAGGCCTTCCGTGCCCTGGGCCGGCCCCGGCTCTTCTTCGGGGTCACCGCCGGCAACATGGACACGATGGTGAACAAGTTCACCGCCTCCAGGAGGCTGCGGACCCGAGATGCCTACTCCCCTGGCGGCGCCGTGGGCGCTCGCCCGGACCGGGCCACCATCCCCTACACGGCACGCTGCCGCCAGGCCTTCAAGGGCGTCCCCGTGGTGGTGGGCGGGATCGAGGCCAGCCTGCGGCGGCTGGTGCACTACGACTTCTGGCAGGACCGCATCCGTGGCTCCATCCTGCTGGACGCCAAGGCCGACCTGTGCGTCTACGGCATGGGCGAGCACACGGTCGTGTCGATCGCCCGGCGCCTCGCCGCGGGCGAGAGCATCAAGGCATGCCGGGACCTCCCGGGCGTCGCCTATGCCTTGGGCGCCAAGGACCCGATGCCCACCGGCGACGTCGAGGAGCTGCCCAGCCTCGAGACGTGCCGGGCCGACCCGATGGCCTTCAACGCGGTCACGCTCCGCATGTACCGGGAGTCCAACCCGCACTGCGGCAAGACCCTCTGGCAGCGCCACGGTGCCCGCATCGTGGTGCAGAACCCGGCGGCGGAACCGCTCGACACCGGGGCCTTCGATCGGCTGCACGAGCTGGACTACACCTACAGCGCACATCCCTGCTACCGGCAGCCGGTGCCCGCGCTCGCCAGCATCCAGGGCTCGGTGACCGTGAACCGCGGCTGCTCGGGCGGCTGTTCCTTCTGCGCCTTGACCATCCACCAAGGCAAGGACGTCACCTCGCGCTCGGAGGCCAGCGTGCTCCGCGAGCTGAAGCAGCTGACGACGCGCCGTGGCTTCAAGGGCATCGTCTCGGACCTCGGTGGGCCGACCGCGAACATGTTCCACATGGCGTGCACCTCCGAGGCGGCCAACAAGGTGTGCCGCAGGGTGAGCTGCCTCCATCCCGTCCGGTGCAAGCACTACGGCACCGACCACGGCCCGTACCTCCGCCTGCTGCGCAAGGCGCGTCAGCTTCCGGGCATCCGCCGGGTGTTCGTGAACTCCGGCATCCGCTACGACCTCGCCGACCTCGACGACCAGTTCGTGGAGGAGCTCGCGAAGCACCACGTCCAGGGTCAGCTGTCGGTGGCCCCGGAACACGCCGCCAGCGGGGCGCTGGGCATGATGCGGAAGCCGGAGATCGGCTACTTCGACGCCTTCATGGACCGCTTCAAGGCCGCCAGCGAGAAGGCGGGCAAGGAGCAGTACCTGGTGCCCTACTTCCAGTGTGCTCACCCTGGCGTGGGCCCCGCCGAGACCATCGAGCTGGCCCTCTACATGCGCGACCGTGGGCTTCGACCTCGCCAGGTGCAGATGTTCATGCCGACCCCAGCCACCATCGCCACCGCCGTGTACGTCTCGGGGGTGGACCCCTACACGAAGAGGCCGGTCTACGTGGCCCGTGGCGGGCGGGAGCGAAGCCGCCAGCGTGCGCTGCTCTTCTACTGGAAGCCCGAGGAGCATCCGTACTTGCGCGAGGCCCTGCGCGCCTGGGGACGCGCCGACCTCATCGGCCGACACCAGGGCGCCCTGGTCCCGCCCGGGCCCGCTTTCGGCGCCTGGACCCGTCGAAGGCAGGGACGGCACGGCGTGCGCTTCGACACCCACATGGGCATGAAGGTCGAGCGCGCCTCGAAGGCGGAGGAGCAGGAGGAGAACTGGGAGGCGGTGGTCCGGTGATCCTGTTGTGGGCCTGCAGCACGGGCCCCCAGCGCCACGTGGACGTGACGCAGCGCTTCGAAGACGGCGACAGCGCAACATCGGAGGCGCCGAGCGACACCGAGAGCTCAAGCGACGACACCTCGGCGCGCGCGGGAGACACGCAGGCGGCCACCGACACGAACACCGGCCTGTGCCCGGCAGACATGGCCCTGGTGGACGGCACCTGCATGGACCTGTACGAGGCGCCCAACGTGGCGGGTGCGCTGCCGTTGGTGATGTACACCTTCGACGAGGCGGAGGCCTGGTGCGCGGCGCGGGGGCGCACGCTGTGCCTCGACACCACCTGGGAGACCGCCTGCGCGGGCTCCGCCGCCGCCAGCTACCCCTACGGCGACACCCACCAGTCCGGGGTGTGCAACGACGACGAGACCTGGCTGACCTACGACCAGTCCAAGCTCAGCGCCTGGCCGGCCTCGGCGAGCGCGACGGACGTCGACAACCTCGAAGCGCTGCTCGCGAAGGCGGGCCAGACCGCATCCGCCTCAGCCGAGCACGTGGAGGCGCTCTACCAGGGTGAGGGGTCCGGCGAGAACGCCGGCTGCGTCGGCGAGCACGGCGTGTTCGACCTGGTGGGCAACGTCGAGGAGTGGACCCGGCGCGCCGACGGCGGCAGCGCGTCCTTCCACGGAAACCTCAAGGGACGGTACTGGGCCGAGTCCCGCACCTGCCAGAGCGACGTGACCGTGCATGGCGACAGCTTCCGCTTCTACGAGATCGGATTCCGGTGCTGCGCACCACCTGAATGAGCGCCCGCTCACCTGGCGGAAAAACCCGTTACGCACGTGACGATCCAAGCCTCACGGTGCCCATGATGCGTCTCTTCATCCCTCTCGCCCTCGCTCTCCTCACCGCCTGCGGCGGCGAGGAAGCCGCCACGACCACCGCACCCGCACCCGCGCCCGAGCCCGCCGCCGAGCCGGCGCCGGAGCCCGAGGTCGCCTCGGCCGAGCCCGCCGCATTCGACGCCGCCGGCGCTTTCGCGAGCACGTGCGCCAGCTGCCACGGTGAGGCCGGCGCCGGCGACGGCGTGGCCGGTGCCGCGCTCGACCCGAAGCCCGCCAACTTCACGGACGCGGCCTTCCACGCCGAGCGCGACGACGCCCAGATCGCGAAGGTCATCAAGGAAGGCGGCGCCGCGGTGGGCAAGTCCCCGCTGATGGCGCCCTTCGGTGGCTCGTTCGACGACGCGCAGATCGAGCAGCTCGTCGCGCACGTCCGCACCTTCAACCCCGACGCCGAGCCGTTGGCCACGCCCCCCGAGGGCATGCCGGAAGGCAAGGGCATGCCCGCGACGGGTGGCGACGCTCCGGGAGGCGACGCCCCCGCTGCCGATGCGCCCGCTGGTGACGGGGGGGGTGGTGCCCCCGCTGGCGGTGCCGAGAAGGGCAGCAAGGGCGGCAAGGGCAAGGCGAAGGGCGGCGAGTAGCCGCTTTCAGCGTGGTTGCTCCCAGGGTGCAACCGCGCTGCACTCCCTTCCCCGTCCGCCACGGGTGACCTTGTCGACGGCATCGACGAGGTCCTCATGCTGGCGTTGGTCATCGCTCTGAACACGGTCCCGGTCGCCCACGCCGACAACGGCTGTGGCGCACCGCAGGCCGCGTCCGCCGACGTCCCTGCCCTGCAGGAAGCGCTCGCCAAGGCCGAGCCGAAGGCCAGCACCAAGGGTTCGTGGAGCGATGCCTGGAAGGGCTTCGGCAACAAGGTCCGCGACACCATCGGGGGGTTGAAGGACGGCTTCGCGCCCACGGCCGAGGAACGGGCTGCCATCGAGTTCGTGCACGGCATGCTCGAGCCCGACAAGCTCGGCGGCAACGACCGCACCTTCAACCAGAACGACATCCCACGAATCGTCGAGGGCCTGCTGCAGGATCAAGCGGTGCGCCAGCAGATCGCCAACGGCATCCGCGCCGAGGCCTTCCGGCAGGCCAACGGCATGGGGCTCTTCTCCGGCGTGGCACGCCGAATTGCCGACAAGCGCACCACCCCCGGCACGCGAGCCTACGCCAGGCACTACGGCGAGTACTGGGCCCAAGGGGTGTGGACGGCACGCCAGCGCATCACGAAGGAGCTGACCGACGCGCTCGCCTCGGAGGGCATCCAGCCGGTCGAAGGTCAGGGCCTGTCGGGTGTCCAGCGGGACATCACCCTCTCCGAGCTCGAGCAGTTCCAGTCCTCGGTGGCGCTGCTGCAGCAATACGGCGACCGGGTGGCCTCGAAGGTCGGGCAACAGGGAGACATCGGCAACGGGCTGAACCAGGCGCTGACCTCGAAGATCCTGACGATGTTCCCGGCCCCTTGAGGTCGGAGACAGGCCGTGACCGAAGGTTCGCAGGCCCTCGCGCGTTAGACGCGGTGCCATGATCCTCTCGAACCTGTTCGTCCTGCCCCCCGCCCTCGCCGACGACCGTGAGCAGGTGTTCGCGCTCGTCGCCCGGATCGAGGCCGCCGAAGCGCAGCTCCAGGACTCCACCTACACCCTGGAGATGCAGGAGTACGTGGACGGCCACCTCAAGGACAAGGAGGTCATGACGCTCAAGTACCGTCGGCCCCACGAGGTGATGCTCACCTGGGTGGGCGAGGTGAACACCGGGCGCGAGCTCTTGTACCGGCAGGGCTGGAACGACGGGGACCTGAGGGTGAACCCCGGACGGTTCCTGCCCACCCTGAACCTCGACCCGCTCGGCAAGGTGGCGACCGCCGAGTCACGCCACTCCGTGCTCGACTCCGGCGTGCCCTTCGCCGTCGGGAAGATCATCGCTGACACCTGGCGGGTCCGCGATGCCCCCGAGCGCCACGGCGCAACCTTCACCTGGCTGGGGTCCTCCCAGGTCTCCGGCCGCGCGGTGAGCTGCTACGAGGCGCACCTTCCGAAGGCGCAGGATCCCGCGTTCTACGCCACCAAGGCCAAGGTGTGTGCCTACGACGACCTGCACCTCCCGGCCAGCTTCGAGGTCTGGGACGTCGAGGACGGCTCGCTCCGCATGGTCGAGCGCTTCCTCTTCGCCGACCTGCAAGTGAACGTGGGCCTGACCGACCACGACTTCGATCCGGACAACCCCGCCTACGGCTTCTGACCGTCTTCGGGCGCCCGGCGGCGCTTCTTCACGTCGTGGTCCAGCTTCACGGGCGGCACCTCGACGCGATCGGAGAAGAGGAACTTGTGCACCTCGATGCCGGTCGCGCGCGGGTCGCGGGTCCGGGCGATGGTGCGGAGCCACGCCTTGCGTCGACCGTGGCGCTCGCCGAGATCGACCTCGATGGGCTGGGCCAGCTCGTAGCCATCTTCGTCGCTGATGAGCAGCACCTTCGGGCGCTCGAGCGGAAACTGTCCCGCGCCCGGCCCGATGACCACGGCCCACGCCCCCGTGTCGAGCTCGACCAGCGAGCCCGGCGGGTAGCGCCCCACCACCCGCACCAGGAGCTTCAAGAGCGGCCGATCGAACTGCTTGCCGCGGAGCCTGAGCGCGAGCTTCATCGCCTGGTCGGGGGTGTAGCCCGTCCGGTGCGGTCGATCCGCGCACAGCGCGAGGTAGACGTCGGCCACGCCGATGATGCGTGAGAAGAGGTGCGGCCTGGCGCGGGTCTTGTAGGGGTAGCCACCCTTGCCGTCGACGTGCAGGTGGTGCTCCGCGCACGCCACCGCGCGGTCGAGCGCCGGCCCCTGCAGGCCGTAGGTCTTGAGCTGGTGCTTGAACCCGAGCAGGGCGTGCCGCTGGACGAAGCGACGCTCCTTGTCGTTGTACTCGCGCGGCAGCGCGAAGGCCTTCGGGTTGATGAAGGCCTCGCCCATGTTGTGGGAGAGCGCCGCAATGGCCAGGCGCAGCAGCTCACGCCGCGGCATGTCCAGGGCACGGCCAAGGGCGATGGCCAGCACCGTCACCATCAAGGTGTGTGCCTGTGCCGGAAGGCGCGGCTCGCGGATGGTGGTGAGCGCCAGCAGGTCCTCGGTCGAGTCCTCGGCCAAGGAGATCAGCGCCTGGCAGAGCGCCCGCTGCCGCCGCCGCATGTAGAGGTCGAGCTCCTGGAGGTCCCGGGCGGAGATCGTGATCAGGCCTTCCCGGAACAGGTCGACCGCCAGCTCGCGCTGCCGTGCGCGGCCCATGCGCGCCAGGTCGGCGTCGGACGCTGCCGGCAGCAGGCGCACACCGGGCACGTCGAACAACTCGGGGAGGTTGGTGCCCTTGCGGGTGAGCCGAGACAGGGCGAGCAGCGAGTCCGACGAGAGCTTGTCCTCGAGCACCATGCCGCGGCCCTTCAGCTGGGCGAGACGCTCCGTCAGGCGCTTGCCCGCTTCCCAGGCCCGCTGGGTGGAGCGCACCCAGACCCCGTTGACGAAGCTGTGCCCCTCGGTGAACACGAAGGCGGCCTCGCCCGTCTTCGCCTGCAGTTCGCGTAGGTCGATGCTCGCCTTCTCGAGCAGCTCGACCACCGCGTCGTTGTCTTCGTGGTGCATGGCCAACAGCCGCCCGAGCGCGTCGAGCCGGACCAGGAAGTTGCGCGCTGCCTTGGCGATGGTCCGACGCCGGATCCGGTCCCGTTCGGTCAGCTCACCGACTTCGACCTGCGCACCGTCGCTCATCGCGCCCTCATCCGCTGCAGCGCGTGCGAGCACGCGGAACGACGAGCGGGAGCCCAGCTCGAGGCGCCCTTCTTCAGAGCGGCCACGGCCTTGGGGGTTCCTGCAGCCGCGAGCCCGGACGCGGCCGCCGCGACCTCGTCACCCTCGCCGTCGTCGACCAGGGCGCGGAGCACGTCGACGCCGAAGTCCCCGGCCACCTCACCCAGCGCCACACACAGATCCAGCTTGATCTCGGCGCTCTGCTTCTTGAAGCCCGGCCCCGAGACCTGGTCACGCAGCCAGCGCGACGTGCCCTTCACCCGCTGGGCCTTCAAGGCCGCGATGGCTTCGCGTCGTACCCCCGCGCTCCGGTCGCGGAGCGCGTGGAGCACGTGTTCGAGATCGGTGGCCGGCAGGTCCCGCGCGTACCAGCGCAGCACGGCCTGACGAACCGGCGCGGTGGGGTGCCGGAGCAGCTCCCGGCGGCGTGCCTTGGCCCCCGGAGCGTTGGAGAAGCTCATCAGCCCGATGGTGGGAACCAGGCGCTCGGGCTGCACCCGCGGATCGTCGAGCCAGCTCTCCACACGCTCGGTGGCTGCCACCGCGAGCATCTGTTGGAGCCAGCCGGCGTCCTCCGCATCCACAGCGTTGGCACGCTCCACCACGGCGAGGAAGGCCGCGTCTGGCAGGCGCGCCACCAGATCGGTCGCCTCTTCTGGTCGGTAGCGCGTGTCCGGGCTGAGCGCGAGCAGGGTCCGCGCCACCTTCATCGGCTGGAACGCCGCCTCGCCCAGCTGGGCGATCTCCTGCATCACGGGACCGCCCTGCCCCCGGTGTTCCTCGAGCAAGGCCCGGACACCGTCCGCTGCCTGTGCGAGCGCAAAGGGCACGCCAGAGTCGTAGAGACCGTCGAGTACCTGCTTCGCCAGCGCCAGCGCCTCCGCCGGCTTGAGCTCTCCGCGCCGAGCCACCGCCGCACGGCAGAGGATGAGGAAGACCCGCGCCATCATGTCGGCGTTGCGTTCGCCGGCGACCTCGTCGCGAAGCGCGACCAGATCCCGGTAGTCCGGGTGGTCGGGATCGAGCAGCAGCTTCGCCCAGGGCGTGTCGTCGATCTCGATCTCTTCTTCGGCCAGCCCCTGGAGCTGGTTCTCGGACATCGCTCGGTGGATGACGTCGTCCTGCACCGAGGCGGCCATCCTGCGCAGCGCTTCCTTCCGGCGCTCGATGATGTCTTCCATCATGCCCTTGTGGGTCTCCTGCAGGAAGTTCTGGTGGTCGCCGGAGATCGCCTCGGCTTCCATCAGGGACTTCACCGCGCGGAAGTCCACGCACTCGAACTCCGCCTGCCAGAGCAGGTGCTCGAGGGTCTCCTCTTCGTACTGAGGAAGCGCGAGGTTCAGGCGCAGGATGTCCAGCAGCCGGCCGAGCTCATCGGCGGTCAGGCCGTCGGTGACGGTGAGCTCCGCGATGCCTTCGCGGTGGAGGTGCCGCCCCAGCCCTTCACTGTCGTCGTCCTCCTGACCGAGGAGCTCGCCCTTGACCCACAAGCCGTCCGGGGCGCTCTCGAAGCGCACCGAGCCGAGCTCGGACAGGGTGGGCGCCAGCGCGTCGAGCACCTGCCCGCCGGCGGCCTCGGTCAGCGGGTGGCGGCCGCCGTACATGCGCGCCTGGACCAACGCATGCTCGATCCGCTCCACGACCACGACCAGCGCTTCCTGCTGCTCCTCGGTCATTCCGAGCTCGCCTCCCAGTCTTCCAACCCGGCCGGCGTCTCACGCCGCTCGAAGAAGGGCAGGCTCAGCACGCGCTGCACGTACTCGGCGAAGTGCGCGTCCAGCAGGCGGAGCCCGGACTCGTAGAGGTAGTCGTTGACGTCTTCCAGGAGCTCGAGGGCGCTGCCGTACCGATCCGCAGGATCCGCGGCGAGCACCCTCAGGAGGATGTCCTCCAGCTCATCGGGGATCGTGAGATCGCCTGCGAGGCGCTCTTCCGGGTCGAAGTCCTTGATGGCCTTCTTCACGTCGGACAGGGCGAGCTTCCGCGAGAAGAGCGGCCGAACCGTGAGCATCTCGTAGAAGGTGACGCCCAGCGCGAAGAGGTCGCTCTGCACCGACGCGCGAGCGCCCTTGAAGAGCTCGGGCGCGAAGTAGTGCACCTTGCCCGCCAGCCGACGCTTGCGCGGCCCGGTGGCCTGCTCCTGGGCCACGCCGAAGTCGGTGAGCTTCACCGCGCCGTCGCGAGACAGCAGCAGGTTCTCGGGTGAGAGATCCCGGTGCACGAGGCCGAGCGGCTGACCGGACGGGTCCTTTGCCGTGTGGGCGTAGTGCAGACCCTTCAAGGACTCCCGGAGCACGAACAAGACGTGCTTGAGCGGAATCTCGGCCTTCCGCTGCCGTGCGCGCCGCATCAGGCCGCGCGCGTCGAGGCCTTCGACCCACTCCATCGCGATGAAGAGGCGATCGAGCACGCGGCCCACGTCGAAGACCTGCACCACGTTGGGGTGGCGCAGCTTCGAGGCCATGCGCGCCTCGTTCAGGAAACGGGCTTGGAAGCCCTCGTCCCCCACCCGGGAAGGCAGGATGACCTTCAGAGCGCACAGCACACCCACACCCGTGTCGCCGCGGCGTTCGGCCAGGTACACCTCGCCCATGCCACCGTGCGCGAGGGGCCGGAGCAGCTTGTAGCCGGGGACCTTGAAGCGGACGGTGAAGGCGTCGAGCTCCGGGCGCGTGGACCAGGTGAGCTGCGGCCCGGTCAGGCCGGTGGCACCCGACCAGCGGCTGTCGGTGGTGACGCCGCCCGTGTGGCCGATCTCGGGATCGGAGATCGAGATCCGCACGGCCTCGTCCGAAGGGCGGCTCTCCGGGTCCTGCCAACCACCCTCGTCGGACAGATCGAAGGTGTGCGCCGGAGCCGGCGTGTCGTCGTCGCGCTTTGGAGGCTTGCCGGCCACCGGAACCCGCTCCTGGTGTGCCTCGAACGGCCACAGTGTAACGGAGGACGGGCGGGTTCCAAGCCGCAGCCGGGCGCTCGCTCAGGCGCAGGTGGCCTCGATGATCGCGGCGTCCACGTCGTAGCTCTGCAGGAAAGCGCGTCGTTGCGCCTTCATCTCACGCACCCAGGTGCGGTAGAGCGCGTTCTTGCCGGTGCGCCCGTAGTAGTGGGCGGGGTTCAGGATGTCGGCCGGAACCTGCTCGATCAAGGCAGCGTTCTCCGGCGCGTCCAGATCCACGATGTCGTAGCCGAAGTCCGCGTCCCGCTTCCACACGATGCGGTCGGTGAGCATCGCTTCGAGCATCGCCGAGCTGTGCCGGATCTTCACCTTGTGAGCCGAGCCGGCGTCGACCTCCTTCTGCGAACCTCCGACGTAGCCGGTGTTCATCATCCACAGCGTCACCTTGGGCATCGTCGCGACCAGCTCGCTGAAGCGCTTGGCCTGGAGCCCGTGGGCCAGGGGGAAGAAGGGCTGGGTGAAGGGGCTGCGGGTCTTGCCCACATCCTTGCCCGCGGCGGAGGTCTTGGTCGTCTCGCCCAGCATGAAGAAGCCGGCCGCCTGCTCGGGGCTCGTGAAGCGCACGATCCCAGGTGTGCACGCGTCGGCGCCCTCGTCCCGGTTCAGGATGCCCATGCTCTCGACCGGCGGGAGGTCGTGCAGATCCGCGGCGTCTTCGACCGCGCTCATCGGGATGATGGAGCGGCCGTTCCCGGTCCACTCGACGAACTCCCAGCCGTCGGCGAGCACGCCATGCGCGTCGCGCACCTCGTGCTCGGAGACCGTGCCGGCGATGTAGCGGTCCACCTTCTCGGCGTTCGCGCCCGTCTGGATGAGCACGCTGCGCCAGCGCTTCACCTCGTCGGCGGTGAGCACCGTCTTGAAGAAGTCGAAGCGGCCGTCCTCGTCGGTGTAGGCGTTCTCGACCCACGCTTCCCGCGACACGGTGCCGCGGTAGATGACCGGCTCGCTGTCCTCCGTCAGCCCGAAGGTCTTGGCGAAGCAACCGTTCTCGGTGATCGTCACCTCGCCGGCCGGCCAGAGCGTGACCATGTCGTCCTGGATGGGCTGGGTGACGTCGCCTTGCTTGGAGAAGGTGGTGGTGGTCTTGCCGGTGCCGGAGAGCCCCATGATCGTCATCGAGATGGTCTTGTCGCCCATCTTCACCGACTTGGCGCCCGCGTGGAGGACGAGCGCCCCTTCGCCGTAGGCCCACTTGTTCAGCATGCGGAGCGCGCCCTTCTTGGACTCGCCGAAGTAGTCCGGACCCATCACGTAGGTGACGTAGTTGTCGAGGTCGGCCAGGATGCACTGGCCACCTTCGATGTCGGGCACGTGATCCGGGGTGTAGACCACGCGAAAGCGTGCCTGGAAGGCCTCGTCGCCGACCGCGTCCGACCGCGAGAAGGCCAGGATGCTCTGCATCCCCGCGATGTTGGCGCCCTCCGGCGTGTAGAGCCACTGCACGCCGGCCGCACGGGGGCCGACCCCCACGTAGCCCTGCACCTCGATCAGCTTGCCGATCTGCTCGATGTAGGCCCTCTGCCCGTCGATCAAGGCGCGGGCACGCTCGGGATCGATCACCTTCGCGCTGTACTCGTGGGAGCGCGCGGCTTCGGCGACGACGTAGGTGTACTTCGCCATCCGAGCCTTGTTCCGGCTGATCTTGTTCAGGTTGCCGCAGGCCGTCTCCTGCACGGACGGCGTGCACTCCAACGCGAGCTTGCGAAGCTGCTCCTGCGTTGGGTTGGTGAGGTACTCGGCGCGGAACGGACGAAGGTCGGTGTGCACGGGGCCTCCCTGAGGCGGCCACGTTTAGCCGAGCGTGGCGGGGTTCGCCTCCCTCAAACCCGTGACATCCGGGCCTTTTTCGTGACTCAGAGATGGGTTACTCTTTGGGCATGACGCTGCTTCTCGTGTTCGCCTGCAAGACCGCTACGGACTCCGACGCCGGGCGCACCAGCGGCAACGACACTGCCCTCGCCCCCGAACGGCTCTTGCAGCGCACCTGTGGAACGCTGCGCCACGAGGCCGCCGACAGCGTGCAGATGGTGGCGGTGGCCGGCTCGTGGAACGACTGGGACGTGGACGCCGACGAGATGGAGCAGATCGAGGACGGCGTCTTCGAGATCGCGCTCGACCTCGAGCCAGGGGTGTACCCCTACAAGTTCGTGGAGAAGACCGGCGAGCACCGCTGGATCTGCGATCCCGACGCCGAGCTCGTGCACTGCGATGCCGGCTACGATGCGGGCGCGTGGGACGACTGCAGCCCGGGCGCCAACGCCTGCAACAGCCTGTTGGTGGTCGAGGACTGCAGCGAACCGGCGCTGTCCCTCGATCGCGTCGACATCGACCGGGACGCGGGAGCGATCGCGGTGAGCGCACACTTCCTCGCTTCCTCGGCGCTCGCCGAGCTCGAGAGCGCGACCGTCAAGCTCGACGGCGCGGTGGTGGGCGACAGCCTGGCGGTGGAGCTCTCGGGCCTCGAGGCGGGGCGCCACGTGCTCACCCTCACGGCCACCGACACCGACGGCCAGCACACCGAGCCGGTGACCGTGCCCTTCTGGCTCGACGGCCGGAGCTGGGAGACGGGCCTCATGTACTACGTGTTCGTCGACCGGTTCGAGAACGGCGACCCGCAGAACGACGGCTCCGAAGGCGCCGAGTACGCGCTGGCGGACTACGCCGGCGGTGACTGGCAAGGGGTGATCGACCGCCTCGACTACCTGGACGAGCTGGGCGTCACCGCCATCTGGCTCACGGCGCCCGTGGACAACGCATCGGGAAGCTGGGGCTGGGACTGCAACACCAGCTTCACCGGCTACCACGGCTACTGGCCTTCGAGCTCGGTGGAGCTCGAGGAGCACTTCGGCGACGCCGCGGTCCTGCGCGAGCTGATCGACGGCGCCCACGCGCGCAACATGCGCGTGCTCGTGGACTGGGTCGGCAACCACGTCCACCAGGACCACCCCTACCTCGACGAGCACCCCGACTGGTTCGCGGCGGAGCCGGCCCTCTGCGACGACGCCAACAACTGGGACGACATCCCGGAGACCTGCTGGTTCGACACCTTCCTCCCGGACGTGGCCTACGACCAGCCCGAGGCCTTGTATGCGATGGTCGACGATGCGGTGGACTTCGCGCTGGCCTGGGAGCTGGACGGCTTTCGCGTCGACGCGGTGAAGCACATGCCCCACAGCACCCACGCGAGCCTGCAGGGCCTGGTGCGGCAGCGCATCGAACACCGCGCAGCCGGCGGCGACGAGGACTTCTACACGGTCGGGGAGACCTTCGACGGCGACCGCGGCCTGATCGCCTCCTACATCTCGGACGCCGAGCTCGACGCCCAGTTCGACTTCCCGCTCTACTTCACGCTTCGGAGCGTGTTCCTCACCGGCGACAGCACCCTGGCCGACCTGGAGGCCAGCTTCCAGGACAGCACCAGCAGCTTCGACGGAGCGGTGATGTCCACCTTCTTCGGGAACCACGACGTGGAGCGGTCCATCTCGGTGGCTTGGGAGGGCGAGCACGGAGAGTGCCCATCCGGTGCGCTCTACGAGGCGCCCAGTCCCGACTGGGAGGACCCCTACGACCAGATGGCGATGGCCTGGACCTGGTTGATGACCCACGAGGGCCTGCCGCTGGTCTACTACGGCGACGAGTTCGGGCTGCCCGGGCACTACGATCCGGACAACCGCCAGTTGATGCGCTTCGGGGACGAGCTGTCGAGCTGGGAGCAGGACCTGCTCACGCACGTGCAGGCGCTCGGGCAGGCGCGCCGCGATCATCCCCAGCTGGCGGTCGGCGAGCGCACGGTTTGGTGGGAGGCGGACGACGCGTGGGCCTGGACCCGCGTGCACGAGGGCGAGGGCATGCTCGCGGCGGTGAACCTCGGCTGGGACGACACCACGCTCCAGAACGGAGCGAGCTGGGCAGGGCTGCCGGAGTCCGGGACGTGGACCGACGTGGTCAACGGCGGCACCGTGAGCTGGTCCGGCGACAGCTTGAGCGTGACCGTGCCCGCGCGCGGCTCGGTGCTGTTGGTGCCCTGAGACCGCGCCTACGCGTCCTGGAGCGCCGTCACCGCGGCGATCACGTCGGCGGCAGACCCGAGGGCGAGCTGGGCGCCCTCGAGCCGGACGAGGACCTTGACCTCACAGACCTCGCACCGGTCGAAACACTCCAAGGTGCGGACCTGGTGCCCCCGTCGCTCGAGCTCCCGGCGAAGGGCGGGCGTGTGCCGACGCAGGCCCTCCTCGCAGAAGGTGATGGTCACTCGCTCGGCGCCTCGCCCTGCCACGCTTCCACCGCGCGGCGTGCCGTGCTGAGCGTCTCCCGGCTCACCTGGCACATCATCATCGCCGTGTCGTCGCAGTTCAGGCAGATGTCGACGTCGTTGGCCACCGCGAGCACGTACTTCTGCAGCGTGGCCGGCAAGGCCTCGGAGCGGGGGCGGAGGTCGGCGATCGCTGCCTGCGCCGAGCCGGCCTGGCCGCGACACGCCGCGACGTCCGAGATGCGCAGGCGGTGGATGCGATCCCCGGCGTCGATCCCGGTGGCCAGTCCGGCCAGGATCTCCTTGGCCTCCGAGCGGTACTCGGCGGGCGTGGGCGGCGGAGGCTCCTCGACCGCGGGCTCCACCTCGTCGACACCGTCGACGAAGCCGATCGGTTCGCGCCCGGAGTCCACCGAAGGATCCGCGGCGGCGGGTTCCATGGCCTCCACGAGCGCTGGCGCCGCTGGCGCCTGCTCGGGCTCCGCGGCGGGGATCGGCTCACCGGAGCAGGCGATCAGGGGGATCAAGGTCCACATCGAGGCCAGACTACCCGCGATCGGCTTCAGCTGCGGCGGCGGCGCCTCCGGACCACCCCCACCAGTGCCAGGATCCAGGCCGAGCCCAGAGGCGCCACAGCGCATCCGAAGGGCTCGGCGGCGGCGCGGGCCAGCTCGTCGCGATCGAAGGACTCCGCCCACGGGGTGTCGTCCTCGTTCCACCAGCCGTCGCGAGCACAGACCTCCACGATGTGGTCGCCCGCCTCCGCGACCAGGATCTCCACCTCGGTGGCCAGGGTCCAGGCCGACCACGCGTCCTCGTCGAGCCGGACCTTCCAGGCGATGGGGCCGTCGCGATCGTCGTCGCCGCCGAGCGCCACCACGATGCTGGAGTCGCTGGCGTCGACGATCTCGGCCCACGTCTCGGGCGCGGTGTCGTCGACCTCCGGATCGTCGAGGTCGTAGAGGTCCACCGCCGCCGAGAAGGCACCGCTCTCGAACTGCAGCGCAGCGAGGCGCACCACCACCAGCTCGGCGACCTCGAAGACCGTGGGCGCGACGGCCAGATCCTGGACCTTGGCCATGGCGATCGTGGGCGTGAAGCGCTCGAGGAAGGCCTCGAACTCCTCCTCGGCGCCTTCCGCCTGGCTCAACAGGTGGCTGGACTCCTTGATGTCGAGGCCGAGGTCGATCGCATCGAGGTCCAGCACGATCGCGCTGAGGTCGTCGTCGATCCGCGCGCCGAGGTCGACGTCGAGATCCACCTCGACGTCCAGGAGGTGCACCTCCTCCTGCTGGTGGAGGCCCATGAGGTCGAGGCGAAGACCGTGGACCGAGGCCTGCACCGCACCCGCCTCGAAGCCGATCACGGGCGGCTCCCGGAGCTGGACGGCCACGTCGAAGTCCGACAGCGTCCCCGACGCGTCGGGGAGGAGCTCGCGCACGATCTCGTCCACGCCATGGGCATCCAGGCACAGCAGCCCCTGGCTCCATGCGCGCCAGGCCAGCCGGTTCAGGAAGGCCTCGGTGGTGCCGAAGCCCACGTCGTAGGCCCCGATCAGGACCCCCGGATCCCGTCCTCCGGGCTCGGGGGACGAGAGTGTGTCGCACTGGGCCTCGCCCGTCCAGCTCACGTCCACGTCGCCGGTGGCTCGGATGGCCTGTGCGTCGTGGGAGAGGTCCGCCAGGCCCGCCCCGATGGCGAAGGCGCCGACCTCGGTCTCGAAGGCGAGCTCCGGCAGGTTCCCGGCGAGCAGCTCTGGGACCGCCTCCGCGGCCATCTCCACCACGAGGTCGAGCAGGTAGTCGTTGATCAGGTCCATGAACCAGTCGTCCGGCCACAGGTCCCAGTCGAAGCCGAGCGACTCCGCCCAGTCCGGCTGCCACTCGAGATCCATGTCGAGGGTGCCCGACAGCCGCGGGGTGTTCACGAGCTCCACGTCCAGCTCACCATCCTTGGCGCGCAGCTTCAGGTCGGCCTCGATTCCACCGCCCACGAAGGAGATCCACTCGAGGTCCGCCTCGATCGTGTCGCAGCTGTCGTCGTCGTTGCCGTCGCGCGCGTAGATGTCCCAGCGCTCCCCCCGGATGTCGCCGAGATCGACGGCCACGGTGAGGTACTCCGGATGGAGCGTCACGCTCACCCCGTCGAGCGGGATCGACAGGTTCAGGCCTCCGATGCCCACGCTGTTCCAGCAGCCGACCTCGCCGAAGTCCAGGTCCTTCTCGATGTCGAAGGCAAGGTCGCTCACCAGCGAGGTGGCCGTGTCGAGGGCTTCCTGGCTGACGGTGAACGACACCACCGGCTCTTCCGAGGCATGGGCGGCGGAGACCGCGACGAGCAGTGCGTAGATCATGGGCGGCGGTTGTCGGTGCCGCGGCACGAGGCCGAGGGTGTTCTCACACGATCCGGGCCCGAGGTCAACAGCCTGTATACCGATTGGAACCGAGCTGTCATCACCCGCCCGACGGATGCGGCCCGAAGGGCTGGATGACGGTCAGCCCCGCGCGCCAGAGGGCCAGGCTGTAGCGGCCGTCACCGGAGGGCACGGCGAGCCCCGTCTCCGGGTCGGCGAGCGGGTCGTACACCGACTGCGACACCGAGCGTTCGGGCGCGAACATCCGGTCGGCGGTGACCGCGAAGCGGGTGCGACGCTGGGTCCAGTAGACCGCTCCCGCGCGGACGTCGGCGACCGCAAAGTCCACGTTGCCGGGGTGCACGTGGTCGTCCTGGGTCGCGGCGGGCGTGAGGTACACCCCTCCCAGCAGGTCCCACGCGTCGGCCACCTGGGCCTTCACGCCCACGCCGCCCGAGAAGATGTCCGAGGTGCCGTTCGTGGTGACGTTGGAGTCCATGTCCGCGATCAGCGTGTCCAGCGAGCCCCCGAGGGCCTCGATGTAGGCGTCGAGGTAGGGATCGCGGGATCCGAAGGAGAGATCGTGCAGCCGGGTCTCGATCCGGTTCCAGCTCGACCACCCGATCCAGGTCAGCTCCGGCGTGATGGTGACGCGGCCGACGGGGAGGGCCGCGCCCACGCTGAGCTCCGCCGGGAACTCGAGGTAGGTCTCCTGGTTGCCGGTGATCTCCACAGCGAGCTGGTTCGACAGCACGTACGAGAGGTCGCCCTCGACCACCCCTCGGAGCTTGCTGCGGAAGTCAGCCGCGAAGACCCAGCCCCCCGGGGGCGTGACGCGAACGCCCGCCGCCCAGCCGCCGGCGAGCCCCTTGCCGGACACCGACTGGGTCCCCTCCAGGAAGGGATCGTTGAGCAGCTCCTCCCCACCCTGATCCAACAGACCGGCGAGCATCGCGCCCGTGTCGGTGGCGTTGACCGTGGCCAGCGTCAGCTGAGCCGCGCGCCCCGCCACACCCACCGTCAGCCAGTCGGCGGGCTGCACCGCCACGTTGAGCGCAGCCTCCATCGCCCGGATCTCCCCCGACTGGTTGTGGAAGCGCAGCGTGGAGTCCTCGGGGTTCTCGCCTCCGCGGCCGTACGGCACGTGCAGCGCGAGGCCCAGCCCGACCGGCCCCAGCGGCGGAGACGCCACCGAGAGCGCGGGGATGACGCTGCCGCCGGCGTCGGCCTCCGCCTCCTGCCCGCTGAGCTGCATCTCGACCGAGCTGTGCGCGTACTGCAGGTCGAACAAGAGCTCGCCCTCCGCGGGATGCGCGGCGGCGGGGTTGCTGAAGAGGCCGGCCGCCCCGTCCTGAAGAGGCCCCGCGACACCACCGCCGAGAACCGGCGTGCCGTTTCCAGCAGCGCCGGCAGCGATCGCCGCGGGGAGGAGGAGGCTTCCGACCACGAGCGGCACTCTACGGGCTCGTCACGCTAAGGTCCCTTTCAGAGCGATGACCGACCCACTGACCCGCGCCGGACTCCTGTTGGTGGGCCTCGTGTACGCCAGCGTGGCCGTGCCGGGCTTCCTCGACCCTGCCGGCCTCCTGGCCGAGGTCGGCCTCGAGGTCCACGGTCCGTCGGCCCACAACGAGCTGCGCGCCAACTACGGCGGCCTGATGGCAGCGCTCTCGATCACCAGCTTCGTCGGTGCCTTCTCCGCTGCTCACCGGCGCCCCGTGCTGTGGCTGAGCTGGATCTGCTTCGTGGGCCTGGTCTCCGGGCGGGTGCTGAGCCTGATCCTCGACGGCACCCCCAACAGCTTCGCGCTCGGACTCCTCGGCGCCGAAGCGTTCGGCCTGACCACCAGCTCGGCGCTCTTGTGGGCCGGCCGTGAACGCTGAGCTCATCCCGAGCCTCCGCAGCGAGCTCGACGACGGCGAGGTGGTCTTCCTCCATGGGCTGGAGTCCGGCCCGGGCGGCACGAAGGCGCGCTGGCTGAAGCACCACCTTGGCGCGATCACACCGGAGCTCGACACCTCGGTCGCCATCGCCACCTGGAAGCGCGAGGAGCGCTGGGACGAGGCGGCGCGCCTGGCCGCGTTCGCCACGCCGCTCGCGCGTGCCCGGGACGTTCTGGCCGGTGCCCGCGTGGCGATCGGCAGCTCGTTCGGAGGCGCGGTGTTGCTCCAGCTCGCGTGGAGCGGGGCCTGGGCCGGCCCGTGCGTCTACCTCGCCGGCGCGGGGGTGAAGCTCACGCCTCATCGCAGCCTCCCGCGCGGGTCACGCGCGGTGCTCGTCCACGGTCGGTACGACGAGGTGGTGCCCCTCGCCGACTCCCGACTGCTGGCCGGCTCGCCCGGCTGCACCACCTGGCTGCACGAGGTCCCCGACGGGCACCGCTTGACCAGCGTGCTCGACAGCGGCCTGCTCGCGGCAGCGATCCTCACCGGAATCGGGTAGGCCTTCTCCATGTTCACCACCGCTCCGATGATGGTCGTGCTGCACGTGCGCGACCTGGCCACCGCCCGCGCCTTCTACGAGAGCACCCTGGGGCTTCGGGTGCTGTACGAAGACCCGATGGGCCTCGAGCTCGACGCCGCCGGCACGCTGGTGCGGCTGGGCCACCACCCCGAACACCAGCCGATCGGGGGTACGGTGGCCGGATGGACGGTCGAGGATCTGGAGACCACGCTGGACGCGATGGACGCCGCGGGCGTGACCCTCGCGCGCTTCGATGGCCTGGAGCAGGATCCACGCGGCATCTGGCAGCCGTTCCCCGGCGGTCCCCGCATCGCGTGGTTCCGCGACCCCGATGGCAACACGCTCTCGGTGCGGCAGATGTGACGGGGGACACCCCGTGATCTGGTGGCTGGCTTGCAGTGCCCCGGTAAAGGAGCCGAGCGTCGCCGACACCCACCCCCGGCGCGTCGACACCGACGCGCAGGACACCGTCGCCACGGAAGACTCGGACCCACCCTTCGACACCTTCGACACCGGCGACTCCGGCGACTCCGGCTCCGACTGGACGCCCTGCGAGGGTGCGACCTTCACGCCCACCGGCGGGGACCCCGAAGACCTCAGCCAGGCGTTCACCGACGGCGACTACGTGGTGATCGACGAAGACGGCACGCTCGCCTTCTGCGGCGGCACGTGGTTCGTGAAGCTCACCGTGGAGGCGTCGGTGGCGGTGGTGGGCCTGGGGCTCACCCCGGAGCACACCGTGCTGAGCGGCGGCGAGCAGGCCAGCGTCATCACGGTGTCCGGCCCCTACGCCCTGTCCGTGGAGAACGTCACCCTCCACCGCGGCGCCGCGCTCGGCAGCCGGAACAACGACCGCAGTGGCGGCGGACTGCGCTGCGACGCCGACGCCGACATCTCCTTGCGCGACGTGGTGATGTCGGACAACCGGGCCTACGACGGCGCCGCGTTCTACGCCGGAGCGGGCTGCCACGTCGACGCCGAGTCGGTGACGCTGCGCGACAACGTGTCCGAAGACGACGCCGGAGCGGCCCGCTTCGACAACGCCAGCGGCGACCTCCGAGACCTCTACGTCGAAAACAACTCCGCGCGCGATGCCGGCGGTCTGCTGCTTCACGAGAGCGACGTGGTGATCGATGGCGGGGTCTTCTCCGGCAACGTCACCACCGACTCCCAGGGCGGTGGCCTGCTGCATTACTTCGGCACCCTCGCGATCAGCCGCACGGTGTTCGAAGCGAACGACGCCAACGGCCAGGGCGGGGGCCTGAGCCTCTTCGGGGACACCGTCCTCACCGAGGTCGCCTTCGTCGACAACATCGCCACCTATGGGGGCGGCGTGTACCACTACGGGAGCTACGGCACCCTCACATGCGCTGGCTGCACCTTCGACGGCAACACCCCCGATCCGGTGCAGTCCGACGTGACCGGGAGCTTCGAGCCCGAGGACGCGGGCGACTTCGTGTGCGACGAAGCGGGCTGCCGTTGATCCGTCAGGGGTCGGGCGGCGTAGACCTGCATGGCTGAACCCGGGGACCGGATGACCGATGTCCCTGCTCACGATCGCTACCCTCGCCGCCGCCGCCGCCTCCGACACGCTGGTGGGCTCCGGCTACGTCTGCACCACCACGGAGACCGCTGTGAGCGAAGGCGTGCTGCTGACGCCCGAGGCGGGCTGTGGGGGCGATCAGCAGGTGTGGGTGTTCGGGCCGGAGCTGAAGCGCCACGTGCAAGCCGCCGGCGAAGGCCCGGTGGAGGTGTGGGGCTACCAACGCGCCGGCGTGCGCACCGGCCTCCGGGTGACCCTTGCTCCGCGATAGGAGCGCCCATGGAAGCCACACGCGTCGCCGCCCTCCTCCTCGCAACCGGCGTCGCCGCGGGCGCCTTCGGTGCGCACGGCCTCGAGGGCCACGTGAGCGCCGATCGGCTGGACACGTGGCACACCGGCGCGCTCTACCACCTCCTCCACGGCGTGGCCCTCCTGGCGCTGGCCAGCCTGAGCCCCAGTGCCTGGGTGAGCCGGCTGCTGTTGGGCGGCACCCTGATCTTCTCGGGCTCGCTCTACCTCCTGGTGCTCACCGACACGGGCTGGTTGGGCGCCATCACTCCGGTCGGGGGGGTCTTGATGATCGCGGGATGGGCGCTTCTCGCCGTCCAGGGCACACGGTAGGCTCCGACCATGCTGATGCTCCTCGCCTGCTCCGCTACCGCCCCCTGGGCCTCGGTCGACAGCGACCGCGATGCCCCCGTGGCGATCGCCAAGCGCCTGCGCGCCTACTTCGTCGAGACCAGCGAGAGCCGCTCCGGCGGCGGCGACGCCCTGTTGGTGCTCATCCCCGACGAGGTGGAGTGCTCCGACGTGGTCGTTGCGGCCCAACAGGCCCTCGATGCCGACAACGACCTCTTCGGCTGGGAGGGGCTCGCCTTCCACCTCAGCTTCGAGACCGGCGACGGCGCCACCGACCTCACCTGGGAGGCGCTCTACTGGGGCGCTGAAGCCACGAGCGTGATCGGCCAGCGCTCCCTGAGCGCCTGGTTGTTGACCGGCGGGAGCTTGATGTCCTTGGACGGTGGGTGGCTCGAGCTCACCGAACACGCCAACGAGCTGGTGGCCGGCGCCTTCGATGTGAGCTGGTACGCCGGCGAGTTCGCCGCCGAGCACTGCGGCACCGCCCTGCCCGTCGAAGAGGAGCCGGACGACACCGGCGCGGACACCGGGGCATGAGCCTGCTCCTCCTCGCCTGCGGCTCCGGCACGAACACCTGGGTCACCGGACCGGGCGCGCCTCGCGAGCTCGAACCGATCGACACGGTCCTCTTCACGGAGGGCCCCTTCTACGACATGGGGGAACGCGCCGAGCTCATCCTCTCGTCGGGACGGCCGAACTGCGAGACCTTCTCGGAGGCCACCAACACCCTGGTGACCGACGCTGGGAGCACCCTCTACGCGGACGAGGGGATCTACCTGACCCTCACCGCGCTCACGCTCGAAGCCGACGACGACCCGGAGCCGCTGCAGAACAGCGCCTGGGAGGGCACCTGGACCGCCGAGACGGTCACGCCGGAGCGCCAGGTGCTGCTGAGCCCCTGGGTCTTCCACGACGCCCAGCTCACCGCGCTCCCCGAAGCCGACCTTCGCCTGGTGTTCACCCAGGTCGACGCCGCACGGGTCACCGGCTGGCTCGAGAGCCGCTGGTACAGCGTGGACTTCGAAGCCGACCATTGCGGCACGATGACCACCTACCTCATCCCCAGCTGAGCGAGGCGGGGATAGGGGCGGGCGATGTCCACCCTGCACGGCAACACCAAGGGCCTGAAGCACAGCCAGGCCCTGGCGCTCAAGAAGCTCTACGAGCGCCGACTGGCGCCCGATGCCTTCCTCACCCCCGAGGTCGGCCGGCGACTCGCCGAGCTCTCACGCGAGACGAACCGCCAGCTCGGCCTCGTCGTCGATCGCGGCGGGCGGGTGACCCACGTCATCGTGGGCGACGCGCACCGCGTGTTCATCCCCGACCTCGGCCGCCACCGCGCGGGCGGGTCACGCTTCCGCGGCTTGCGCCTGCTGGTCACCCACCTCCGCGGCGAAGGCCTCTCCAAGGACAACTACACCGACCTCGCACTGCTCCGTCTCGACGCCGTGATCGGCATCGAGGCGCAGATGGACGGGCTTCCCGGCCGCGTCCAGTGGGCCCACCTGCTGCCTCCCGGCAAGGGCGACATGTGGTGGACCGAGACACGCCAGGACGGCGTGCACCACTGGGAAGCCGACTTCCAGGCGTTCATCGCCGACCTCGAGGCCCAGTTCTCGCGCTCCCAGGCACTGAAGCGCACCGACGGCCGGACCAAGGCCATCCTGATCGGCGTGGCGCAGGAGTCGGGCATGGAGCCGCAACGGCGGCTGGACGAGCTGGTCCGACTGGCGGACACCGCCGGCCTCGAAGTCGCCGACCTGGTGCTCCAGCGCCGCCACAAGCCCGACAAGCGCTACCTGATCGGGAAGGGCAAGCTCGACGACGTGCTGCTGCGCTCGATGCACCTCGGCGCCGAGGTGCTGGTGTTCGACCAGGAGCTCACGCCGAGCCAGCTGCGCAACATCGCCACGGCGACCGAGCTCTCGGTGCTCGACCGCACGCAGCTCATCCTGGACATCTTCGCGCAGCGGGCCACCACCCGGGAAGGCAAGCTCCAGGTGGAGCTGGCCCAGCTCCGCTACCGCCGCCCACGGCTCAAGATCATGCCCACCGCCATGAGCCGACTCACCGGCGGCATCGGGGGACGTGGCCCCGGCGAGACCAAGCTGGAGATCAACCGGCGCCGGGCCGACGAGCGCCTGGGTCGCCTCGAGAAGCAGCTCAAGAAGCTGGGCAAGGACCGTGATCAACGCCGGGCGCGTCGGAAGCGGGTAGGCCTGCCGCTGGTGAGCCTCGTGGGCTACACCAACGCCGGCAAGAGCACGCTCTTGAACCGGATGACGCGGAGCGACGTGGACGCCGAAGACAAGCTCTTCGCCACCCTGGACCCCACCTCGCGCCGCCTGCGCTTCCCGGCGGAGCGCGAGGTGATCCTCACCGACACCGTGGGCTTCATCCGGAGCCTGCCGAAGGACCTCGTGGAGGCTTTCCGCAGCACCCTGGAGGAGGTGGTCGAGGCCGACCTGCTCCTGCACGTCATCGACGGGTCCAGCCAGGAGGCGGAGCGCCACGTGGCGGCGGTCGAGGCGGTGCTGGCGCGGCTCGGCGTGGCGGACACACCCACGATGCGCGTGCTCAACAAGACCGATCTGGTGGCCCCAGAGGACCTGGCCGAGCTCAAGCTCCGCCACGCGGCCATGGCCGTGAGCGCGCGTTCTGGCGCCGGCCTCGCGCCGCTCTTGGAGGCCGTCGAGCACCGCTTGTTCCGCGAGCGCAACCTGGCCAACCGGTCGACAACGCAGGCATGATACGCACCCCGCAGCGACCCGGTGGGTGGAGGTTTCCGTGAAGACGATGATGGTGGGCACGTGCCTGGTCGCGCTCGTGGCGCTGACCGCCTGCGACACGAAGACCTGCGAGACCGGGGCCGACTGCGACACCAGCAGCGTGGTGGTCGACACGAGTCCGACCGAGATCTACGACGGAGCCACGACCATCGACGATGTGGAGTGGAACTGCGACGAGGTGGGCTACTGGTACGTGGTCGAGACGGTGGGTTGGTCGGCGGGTGGAGACCTCTGGATCTACCAGACCGGGTCGGACACCCCTTGGGACGAGTACCACCCCCTGCCCGTCTTCGACGCCGACCCCTACGGCTACGAGACCATGCTCTACCTGGCCCTCGAACACGTCGACAGCGCCAACGAGCAGGTGGCTGGCGAGACCACCTTGTTCGACTGCGACAGCAAGCGGCAGGCCACGCTGAGCTGGCTGGTGACCGTGACCGACGACCTCGGCAACGACGCGGACTGCCTGGCCTGGGGCGACGACGCCGACTTCTTCTCGAAGGAGTGCGAGAACCTCCAGTGATCTGGTGGTTGGCCTGCGCAGGACCCGTGCCGAGCGCCGACACGGCCGCGATCGCGACGGATCCGCCGGTCATCACCTCGGGAAGCTGGGACTGCTCGGCCGAAGACGACCGGTGGAGCTTCACCGTCGACACCAGGTTCTGGACGGGAAACGGCAGCGTGCTGCTCAGCGTGGACGGGGTGTACGTCGAAGAGCACGGCCTGCGGTCCACCGAATCGGCTGCGGACGGCACCGCGGATCACCTGGAGCTGGAGCTGGGGATCGAAGCGGACCCACGTGACGCGAGCCCTGGGACCTCCACGGCGTTCCTCTGCGACGTCAGCACACGCGAAGACCTCAGCGGTCGCTTCTCGGTGAGCGCACCAGGATCCAGCGAAGAGGCCGACTGCAGGCAGTGGGGTGCGCTGGACTTCACCGTGCTCGGGCTGGAGACGTGCGGTTCCTTGTGACGATGCGCAGCCCGAGGTAGATGAGCAGCCCACGGAGGGTGTATACCTTCCCCGGATCCGCGCGCGGGTCCGACCCAATGCAAGGAGAGACGCAATGAACAAGCTGATTCTGGCCACCACGGCCGTCGGAATGCTGGCCCTCACCGCCTGTGACACCTCGAAGTGCGACAGCGGCGAGGTCTGTGACTCGGCGGGCGGCGGCGACAGCGGTGTCACCGGTGAGAGCGGCGCCTACTACACGGGCCCCACCTACATCACCGAGGCTGGCGGCGACTGCAAGGACGGCGCGAAGGAGGCTGTCTGGTGGTACGACATCTACACCACGGGCCTGGCCAGCGGTGCAGACCTCTACATCTACCAGACCGGCTCCACCAGCCCCTGGGACGAGTACCACCCCGTCGACGTGTACAGCTCCGATGACTACGGCTGGGAGACCAACCTCTACATCGAGCTCGACATCGTGACCTCCACGAGCGACGTCACCAGCGGCAGCACCACGCTGTTCCAGTGCAACTCCGCTCGCAAGGCCACGCTGACCTACCTGGTCGACGCGTTCGACGACACCGGCAGCTACGCCGACTGTGTCACCTGGGGTGACGACGTCAGCTACTACGCCGACCTCTGCTCGAACGCCATCTGAGCGCACGGCAGAGCGGCCTCGGTCGCAGCCCCCGTCGGTTCGCCCGGCGGGGGCTTCGTCGTTGATGGAGGCAGACCCGGCGCACGCAGGCTATGACACCCACGGCGAAAGCCACGAGGAGACCAAACCATGTACAAGATGCTGTTGGCAGCCACCGCGCTGCTCACCATGACCGCCTGCGCCGACAAGGCCGGCGACACCGGCCCCGCCGACGACACCAACGCGGCTGGCGAGACCGACGCGCCGGGCGAGTCGGGCCTGGACACCGCCTACTACGAAGGCGGCGTCTCCATCGACACCGCTGGTGGCGACTGCGACAAGAAAGGCTGGTTCTACGACGTCGTGACCGTGGGCCTGAGCTCCGGCGCCGACCTCTACATCTACCAGACCGGCAGCTCGAGCCCGTGGAGCGAGGATCACCCGATCCCCGTGTACGACTCGAGCGCGTACGGCTACTGGACCGACCTCTACCTGACCCTGGGCTACGTCTCGAGCACCACCGACGTGGTGTCCGGCTCGACCACGCTGTTCAGCTGCGACACCGCGCGCGTGGACACGCTCACCTGGCTCGTCGACGTGTACGACGACGCGGGCGTGTACGCCGACTGCGTCACCTGGGGCGACGACACCAGCTACTACAGCATGCTCTGCACGAACGCGCTGTAGCACCCCTCCCGAGGTCGGCGCGGCCACGCGCCGCGCCGGCCTTCGTGGCGCTCACCCGCTGAGGTGCAGCGCCAGCTCGACCGCGGCCACCATGCTCGACGGATCCGCGACGCCACGGCCTGCCAGGTCGTAGGCCGTGCCGTGATCGACGCTCGTCCGCACGATCGGCAGCCCGAGCGTCCAGTTGACGCTCCGTCCGAAGTCGACCGCCTTCAGGGGAGCGAGCCCCTGGTCGTGGTACATCGCCACGACCAGGTCGACCTCGCCACGTCGGGCAGCGAGGAACGCCGCCTCCGCCGAGATCGGCCCGAGGAGGTCCAGGTCCGTCCGGAGCGGATCGAGTGCAGGACCGATGATCGTCTGCTCCTCGTGTCCGAGGGCGCCGTCGTCGCCCGCGTGGGGGTTCAGGCCACAGACCGCGATGCGCACGCGGCTCAGGCCCAGGTGCGTGCGGAGCGCATGCGCCGCGGTTCGCACGGTGTGCTGGATCCGCTCCGCGGTGAGCGCGGCGCCCACCTCCATCAGGGGCAGGTGGGTGGTGACGAGCGCCACGCGCAGCTCGCCGCCGACAAAGGCCATCACCGGCTCAGCGCCACACAGCGAGCCCAGGAGCTCGGTGTGCCCGGTGGTCGCGTGCCCGGCCGCTACCAGACGCCCCTTGTGGATGGGACCTGTGACCAGCGCTCGTGCCCGGCCCGCGATGCAGGCTTCCGCCGCCAACCGAACAGACGCCAGCTCCACAGGGTCGCCGGTAGGCTCCAGGATGGCCAGGCCCGCGACGGGCTCGACCCTCGAGAGCCTCGGCAAGGGTCCGGACCAACGCTCGATGGCCGCCGCGTCACCGACGAGGAGCGCAGGCTGGTCGAGCTGACGCAGCGCAGCCACGGCGACCTCGGGCCCGATGCCGGCCGGATCGCCCGGCGTGACGATCAGCGGCCCCGTCACTCGAGCTTCACGTCCACCGCGGCGCGGCGGCGCGCCTGGCTGTACCAGAGGTCCAGCTCCTGCTCGAGCTTCTGGTCGAGCAGCTCCGCATGGAGGTCCTCACGCACCGCGTCCAGCGCGGGCACCTCCCCTGCCTGCTCGGAGCGCACGTGCACGAGCCAGATGCCCCCGGCGGCTGCGATCGGATCCGACACGCTGTCCAGCGGCAGGCGCCAGACCACCTCGTCGAGCTCCGGGAGCAGCTCGCCCTGCGTGA
>Ga0114932_10001415_pt1 | contig 27288 bp, 22 predicted proteins | sample 2SBtaG_2_FD_87286 | JGI IMG/M metagenome (GOLD analysis project Ga0114932, IMG submission 87286) | Deep subsurface microbial communities from Kolumbo volcano to uncover new lineages of life (NeLLi) - 2SBTROV12_ACTIVE470 metaG | ecosystem: Environmental > Aquatic > Marine > Volcanic ...
ATTTGGATAGCTGCAAATAATGATAATGCAGTGAAAAGGGCAGCAAGATTATCTGATGCATGGTTAATTAATCCACATGCAACGAGTCAAACAGTGATTGATCAAATGGAACTTTTTTTGCAAGAACGTAATGCAGCAAATCTACCAATACCAGATGAAATACCAGCCTTCAGAGAAATTTTTTGCGCCAAGGATCGATCTGAAGCTATAAAAATAGCTGGTCCATTCATTTCAGAAAAATATGCTGCGTATTCTGCCTGGGGACAAGATAAAGTCATGCCAACAGAAGAAAACTTTGCACAACCTTTTGATGACTTATTAGTAGATCGTTTCGTCCTTGGTTCACCAGAAGAATGCTTCGAACAATTAAGACCATTATGGGAAGAATGTGGTGTTAATCATTTTATTTTTCGAACACACTGGGCAGGCATGCCGTTGGACGCAAGTTTAAGAAGTATGCAACTGATATCCGATGAGTTAATGCCTATGTTAAATCAAGTATAAGTAAAATATAATGACAGGGATTCTATGATAAGCCTCAAAAGAAATAACAAAGGAGAATTTGTTCAAGCGTTAGGTCTACGATCAAGAGCAAATACAATTTATAAAGCGCATCAGACTGAAGTTTTTAGAATCAGTAGAAGTAAATTCGATGATTTTTTGAATTGCCAGAAATGTTTTTATTTAGATCGAGTGAAAGGATTGAACACACCAAGTATGCCTGGATGGACTTTAAATTCCACTGTCGATGAATTATTAAAAAAAGAATTTGATAAATCCAGAATAGAACAAAAACCACATCGCATACATGAACGATACGGATTACAGCATATTATCCCATACCAGCATCAAGAATTAGATACTTGGCGCAATTCTTTCAAAGGAATCGAATGCCAAATATTTGATTCAAATCTCTACCTTTTTGGTGGCATAGATGATATTTGGTTTAACAACATAACAAATGAATTGATAGTCGTTGATTACAAATCGCAAGCAAATAAATTGCCAGTAACACCAGAATATTATCTCGCTGGCACTTATCATCAAGGATATAAAATTCAACTCGAGATATATGCGTATATCCTCAAAAAAATGGGATTTGCTGTATCAGATACTGGATATTTTTACGTTTGCAATGCAAATAAATTTATAGATGGCTTTCACGGTTCATTATTGTTTGAAGAAACATTAGTTCCTTACGAATTACAGCTTGATTGGATTGAGCAGAAATTAGAAGAGATGATTGAGGTGTTAAATTCAGCAAATATTCCAGAGAGTCATTTCGCGTGTGAAAATTGTGCTTTTAATCAAGAACAAGTGCGAATAGAACAAGAACTGAAATGACAATTTATTGACTTGTTATTCTCTCAGCATTTAAGCAGGAAGGCATTTTTTCACCTCTTAATCCTGCAATGATATTATCAGCTGCCAACAGACCCATCCGTCGAAGTGTTGCAGTGCTCGCACTTGAAATATGTGGCGTAATAATTACATTTTCCATGCTGACAAGTGGATCATCAGGAGAGATAGGTTCGGGTAAAGTAACATCAAGAGCTGCTCCTGCAATATAATTTTCATACAAAGCTTCACGTAAAGCATCAGGATTTACAGTACCTCCACGCGAAGTATTAATTAAAAATGCATCTTCTTTCATTTGTTTAAATTCATTAAGACCAATTAAATTTTCAGTCTCCTGAGTAAGTGGAACGTGAATAGAAATATAATCAGATCTAGAAAGCAGTTCATCAAAAGATACCCATTGGATATTGTATGTTTCTTCAATTTCTGGTTTTTGAGATCGAGAATAATATAGTATTTCCATATCAAAACCCGCTGCACGTTTTACAACAGCAGTTGCAATTTCTCCCATACCCAACAATCCAAGTGTTTTGCCAAAAACATCAGTACCTAAATAAGGCGTTTGATCAAAGAATTTCCATTCACCAGCAATCACTTTTCGATTAGATCGTGTGACTTGTCTTGCTAATGATAGCATCAAAGCCATCGTGAAATCGGCGCATGATTCATGAAGAATACCTGGAGTATTAGAGACAAATATTCGATTTCGTGAAGCAGAATCAAGGTCGATATTGTCATATCCGATTGCTCGATTTGCGACAATTTTTAATGAGCCACAGGAGGAAAGTATGTCATCATCCATAATGTCACTTACTTCAGTCATCACTCCATCAAAGCCTTGTAATTTTTCAATAAGCACTTCTTTTGAAGGTGGAACAGAACGATCCCATATTTCTACGTCAAAATATTCTTGTAATTTTGACATAGCGTCAGGAACAATATTTCGTGTCATAAAAACTTTTTGTTGTGAGGACATAATGAGAATAGTTTAACAGTAGTAATAAAAAAAAATCTACTCGTTACGCAGGAAATCAAACAGTATGTGCATTTCTACGAGTTTAGAATGACCAGTAAAATTGAGGTCGCCAAGAGGACTATACCTACTAACTCAACCTTGCTAATTTTCTGCCTGAATATAAATAAAGTGATTCCTATCGAAATAAGTAACTCAAACTGACCGATAGCACGAACTGGTGCGGCCGTATGGAGCGCAAATGCTATAAACCAAGCAGCCGTAGCAATTGCAGCAAACAAACCAGCTGCAATTCCAAATTTCCAAAGGCGAAACACAGCCCGGAGTTCATCTTTACGTTTCAAAGCCAAGTAAATTAACATTACGAACGCCTGGCCAACTACTCCGATAGCTCCAGTTGCAGATGCTCTGAGTAAAAAATCTCCGTTATCAAGTGAATTGATGGCAGCGCGGAATGCAACGACGCTGATTGATAAAGTGAATCCTGCAAGAAGTCCTATGATTGTTGAACGCGACTGAAGACTTATTTTGATTTCAATAAGGGAAACAAAATTCCCTCTTAGTGAGAGCATAATTACCGCAATTGTACCTACAAAAATTGCAAAACCAAATTGAAGGTTGACTGCTACAGAGAGGAACATAGCCTCTATTAGAGCGGCGAGCAAAACTTCAGTCTTTGAGAATGCCACACCTACGACAAAGTTTTTAAAGCTAAAGAGTTTAACCAAAAGCACCGTAAATATTATTTGTGCAAGACCGCCAACCGACAACCAGAAAAGAAATTCAATATTTAGATTAGGAAAAGGCTGATCTGTGAATCGAATAATACATAAAAACCAGATCCATGCGAACGGGATTGCGTAGATAAAACGAATTGCCGATGCGCCATAATCTCCGAGCGAATCTTTCATATGGCTTTGAATCGCGGTTCGAATATTCTGAGACGTGGCTGCTAGAAGAGTAATCCAGATCCAGAGTTGCATTTACTTTACCTATTCATTGCGCAAAGCATCAATTGGATCGACAAATGTTGCTTTATACGCAGGATAAATACCACTAATTAGACCAACGCCTGCAGACACAGCAAAAGCAAGAAAAATACTCCATTCTTGAATCACAGTAGTCATTGTCTGACCAGCAATTTCACGTCCATCTAAAAGAATAGAAATACTTACACCAATAGCAACACCAGCCAATCCACCAAATACACTCAACATCAAAGCTTCTGTTACAAATTGCCTTACAATATCTTTAGATTGTGCACCGACAGCTCTACGAATACCTATTTCGCGTGTGCGTTCAGTCACTGAAACCAACATAATATTCATAACTCCAATACCACCAACAAGTAATGAAATCCCTGCGACACTCCCTAATAACAGCGAAAGAGTATTACTCACTTCAGTAGCAGCGCCTATGAGATCGTCTTGACTTTGAATCGTAAAATCGGGCTCTGTAACTTGATGTTTGTAAATTAAAACTTCAGAGATCAATTGCTTAACAATTGCTTTGTCGGCGTCAGGGGAGGTCTGAAGAACTATCTGGTTAATAATAATTTCACCATCAGCGTTTCGAAGGAATCGACGAATACGTGATTGTAACGCTGTAACAGGAATGTACACTTGGTCGTTCAACTCAAGTCCTTCGTTACCGGATCGTGGAGACATGACGCCAATAACTTGAAAATTAAAGCTAACTCTTCCACCAGCTATAGAAATACGTAGTGATTCTCCAATGGGATCGTTTTGTGAAAAAAGCGCTTCAGCAACTGATGAACCTAACACAACTGAAAGTTCGTTATTTTCAATATCAACAGGGCTTAAAAAACGCCCCGTCGCCATATTCGCATCTCGGACATATTTCCATTCTTCAGTTGTTCCGACAACGTCAATAGTTTGATTTTCTGCTCCTGCAATAGCTTGAGCACTGATTTTAAGTTCGCCAGCAACATCAACTAAATCAGGAATATTTGCAGAACCGATAGCATCTGCATCACTTAATACCAGCGTAGTAGCTGAACCACGCCCACCACTTGTTCCAGAAGTGTTGTCTTGGCTTATACCAGGATTTACAAAAATCAAGTCAGTACCAAGACCTTGAATACTGTCAGTAACTTCTTTCTGTGTACCTTGACCCACAGCAATTAAAACGATGACGGAAGAAACGCCTATAACAAGACCTAATGTCGTCAAACCACTTCGAAGACGATTCGATCCAATGGCACGCCAACCTATTCGCATAGCATCAATAAAACTCATTCTAAGACCTGTCTACAGTCTCAGAAGTAATGTTTTGCAAATCGTCGACTATCTTTCCATCACTCATTCGAATAATACGTCTTGTATAATCAGCAACTAGTTGTTCGTGTGTTACAACGGCAACAGTAATCGATTCTTTATCTACTAAAGAACTCAATAGTTCCATCACCTCAGTGCCTGTTCGTGTATCAAGAGCACCTGTTGGTTCATCTGCAACAACTATACGCGGATTAACAACTAAGCTTCTTGCAATAGCAACTCGTTGCTGCTCTCCACCAGATAATTCATTTGGATGGTGGTATAAACGAGATTTTAGACCGACTTGAATGAGTGCCTCTGCAGCGCGTCGTTGTCGATTAGGTATTTTTTGATACATCAATGGTAATTCAACTTGTTCTAAGGCAGTCAACCTTGGGAGCAAATTATACGATTGGAATACAAAACCAAAAACTTTCCCTCTTAGCTGTGCTCGAGCATCGTCATGCAATTTACCGACTTCATGTCCTTCAAAATAATAATTTCCCGAGGAAGGTCTATCCAAACATCCAATAATATTCATTAACGTACTTTTACCAGATCCTGATGGACCCATAATTGAAAGATATTCTCCCTGGTCAATTTGAAGAGTGACACCTGCTAAAGCATGGACAAGATTAGATCCAATACCATATGTTCGTTCAACATTTTCTAATGTAATCATCGGCGTGAATTCGGTGCTTGGCGACCAGGTGGTTGACGTTGATTGGATGGGTTCTGTGTAGGTTGATCGGCGTTTGGTTCAACGTTTGAAAGAGAAAAATTTTCTTCAGCAGGAGCACTAATGCCTGTAAAGACAATATCACCTAATGCCAAGCCTTCTACCACTTCCGTCATCTGTCCATCAGAATCACCGATCTTAATTGTTTTTCGAACGAAATTACCAGATTCATTTTGTACAACAACGTATGAATTAGTACCTTGTTGCCGCACAGCAATTGAAGGTATTTGCAAAACATTTTCTTTTATATCAATTAAAATATCGACAGAAGCATTCATGCCAGGCAATGGCATTTGCATTCCACGTGAAACATTGTCACGGTTATTTTCATTTGCCTGTTGTTGCAATTCTGTACCGGTTGGTAATGATATTCCTTCTGGAAGTATAACGCCTTCAGGTAATGGCGCACCTGTAGCTACCGCACGTATCACATCACGCCATGTTGTACCTTCGGGCAATTCTATATTCTCTAATTGTTCTCTCAAGGCCTGCATTTCTGGTGATGCATTTCTTTCTCCACGTCCACGTCGAACTGAATCGGCGTTAGAACCCAACCCATTCATTCCAGAAGTTTCGAAAGATCCAAGACTATTAAGTAATCTCAATTCGTTATCGAGAAGGTCTCTCATTTGAATGATTTCAGCATTAATACGATATGTAATGACACCTTGATTCATGTTAGGAACAGTTCCAATATGTGTAATTCGAATAGGATATTTTATATCTTCAATTGAATTAAATTCTGCAAAACCCATCTGACCAGATTTTATAGTTAATATTTCAGCTTCGGATGCTGTCAATTCGAGAGTGACATCCTCAGGAGTGTCTAGAACTACAGCGACTGTATTACTATTAACTCGATCATCTGGAAATATATTAATTTCACTAATCACACCGTCAAAAGGAGCAAATAAAGAAAGTTCTTTAATATCAGATTCAGCACCTTCAACATTAATTTCTGCAAGTTTAATATTTTGTTCTAATTTCGTTAATTCGGTCCCTAGTGGGCCATCCATAAGATCTTCATATTTTGCCTGTGCACTCTTCAGACTTGTCTCAGCGCTATGTAGTGCAGCTTCTGCTTTTGCAATTTCATCTGTTGTAGCACCAATTTTTAATTCATTTTGACGTTCTAATGCAGCAGAAAGTGATTTTTCTGCCGCAAGAACAGATTGTTCTGCTTGGTAAATTTCTTCGCTTTGTGCGCCACTCAGAAGATCTTTTTGGCGTTCAAGTGCTGCAGTAAGTGCTTTCTTTGCTGCAAGAACAGATTGTTCTGCTTGGTAAATTTTTTCTGCAGAAGCACCTTTTATTAAGTCATCCAGTTTTTTTTGTGCAATTGATAATTTTGATTTTTCTGATTTCGTTGTTGATATAGCAGTACCATATATAGAACTAGCATCCAGATATGCATCAGTGAAAAGTTGACCTCGCTTACCTAATGAATTTCTTTCAACAGTCAGTGCTGCCAACATGTCTGAGGCCAAAGGCAATGATTCAAAGCACCAGGATTTTTTCGGATTCCAATTGTCACAGTAATTATCTTGTGCTTTTACAGCTTTATCTAAAGCAATTGTTTCCGATGACTGAGCTGCTGCAAATTTAGATTGAGTCAATGCTACATCTGAGTTAGCAACAGCAATGTCGGAATCTGAAGCAGGTGTTTGTAGAGATAACAAATCACTTTCAGCTTTTGATAATTGCACACGTGCATTCGCTGTTGATTGTTCAGCAGCAGAAAGTGATTCTTTACTTGCAGAATCACGAAGTGTTTGCAAGTTGGATTTTGCTTTCGACAATTGAATCTTCGCATTTGCTACCGATTGTTCAGCCGTAGCAAGTGATTCTTCACTAGCAGGTTTCAACAATGTTGCAAGTGCATTTTTTTGTGCAGCAACCTGAGATTCTGCAGATGCAATTGTCTGCTTTGCAGATGAAAGATCGACAAGATCAGGTGCGGCTTGCAATTGTTCAAGTTGAAGTTTTGCTTGTTCGAGTTGTATTGAGGTAGTTTCTAACTTACGAAGTGCGTCATCAGCTTGTAAAGATGCTAGTAATTCACCTTGTCGCACACGATCACCAACATTAAACATTACTTTTTGTATAATTCCAGCCGTTCCAAAAGAAATATTAGAGGAACGTTTAACAACGGTAATACCTGACAAAGATTCAACGTCAACAATTCTTCCTTGTGTTACTTCTTCAGGTCTGGGCTCCGGTAAAGAGGAAATTTCTTCTTCACCAAATTGTGGATATAGCCAAAAAGTGGCACTACCTATGAGAATGATAGTTATCAAAAGAATATATCGGAACTGGAAATTGCTATTTTTCTTCAACAGTTGATCAACATCATCTGTATTTAATTCTTCTGCCATTATTACTCCATTTCTAATCGAAATGAACAATTCTTATACCATAATTATACGAACAGAACTTACATTATAATTATAAGAAAATTGTGAAAATTCAATACAAATTATTACTACATCAACAAATCAGATCAATTGCTTGATTTCATCCCATTAGCTGCGTCAAAAGTTGCCTGCACTGATTTAACCATCACTGCTTCTATAGATTCATCATCAACGCCTTGTGCTCGTAACCAAGGGATTTCAAAGTCAGGAATTGGAAGCCAACAACCTGAGTCTTCCAATCGTGAACCGCCTTCGGCAGGGCCTCGATTCGCACTATATGAAGCAGCATCATGACCTAATGAAGTTTGTTCTGCGAATCCAGCTTCAATAAGCGACAAAGCTATCCCAGCTCTTCGTATTAATTCTTCTTCACCTAAATGTTTTGCATACCGATCTAGGCCAACATTAGCTCCACGTCTTGCAAGCTCTAAAACATAATCCAAGTCGTGTGAATCATTTGTATGTCCAATTGTTACGGCACGTAAATCAAGACCTTCTTCTTCAAAAATATCGAGTAATCGAATCCCAACGCGATCAACTGCTCGTGTATGGCATGTAATCGGCACTCCACTCCATTTTGCAGCACGTGCAGCACCACGTGCGCATTTTTCTAATTGATTTTGCATAGAATTCGAACCACCAGATGTAGAAGAATACTCAACATCCCATGCAATTTTAATTATTCCTGCGCGTATCGAAGTTCCTTCAATACCTTCTTCAATGTCCCGTTGAAAAAAACGTGCGACAGTATCTGCACTCCATGAGTGATACGTAAGAGGGACCCATCGATATACCCCAGTAGCTGCGACTATATTTATTGGCGATGTCTCAGCAAGGCTCTGAAAAGCTGAAACTTGTCGTCCTAAATCAACAGGCGTGCAGTCAATGATAGTTCGTATTTGAGCATCGTAAGTAACCTGAAGTGCATCATTACATCGACGCAAAGCATCAACTTCATCGTACAAACCTGTTCGTTCCATCGTACCCATGCCGCTAACTAAATGTTCGTGTGACAACGTCCAACCTATATCTGCACTATCCATAACTCCCGTAATAGTTTGTACTTGTGACATGCGATACACCTTTCAAATTTTATCTTCTATGAACATACTCGAAAATTATTGAGAATGTGTACTAAGATGAGAGACGAACATTAATAGAAGGAGCTTTTATGCAAGAACATCAAATCGAATCATTCACATGTCTAAAATGCAGTTCTCGAACTGCAGAAACTGGTAGCATCCGAACAACAGGGTCGGGACTGTCACGATTTTTGAATCTCCAAAATCAAAAATACAACGCGCTATCCTGTACAGAATGCGGGTTTACTGAATTTTATCGCGAAACAGGTGGTAGCAAGCTAGCAAGTTTCTTCGATATTTTATCAAATTAGTATGAGGTTATAGATGGATAATAATTACACTAAAACAGCAATTATTACAGGAGCTGGAGCTGGAATAGGAAGAGCAACAGCACTCGCACTTTTGAATGCTGGTTATGCTGTAGCTTTAGCTGGCAGAAACATTGAAACACTTCAAGCGACTGAGGAACTAGCAGGTCACAATAGATCTAACGCGCTTAGTATTGTCACTGATATTAGCGATCCGTCTTCAATTTTAAATCTTTTTAGTGAAGTAAAAAATCAATTCGGTCGATTAGACTTACTCTTTAATAATGCGGGGATCGGTGCTGGTAATTCATTATTAGAAGAGCTACCGATAGATCAGTGGAAACAAGTCGTCGATATCAATCTAACTGGTAGTTTTATTTGCACACAAGAAGCATTCAAAATTATGAAGGATCAAGATCCAATGGGTGGGAGAATAATTAATAATGGCTCTATCTCAGCTGATCGACCTAGGCCAAATTCTGCACCATACACAGCAACTAAACATGCATTGACTGGATTGACCAAATCAACGTCACTCGACGGCAGAAAATACAATATCGCATGTGGCCAAATAGATATTGGTAATGCCAGTACGGATATGACCGCGCGTATGTCACAAGGGGTACCTCAACCAAATGGAACAGTTATCCCGGAACCACGAATGCCTGTTGAAAGTGTCTCTGAAGCAGTACTCTACATGGCGAACTTACCTTTGGAAGCTAACGTGTTATTCATGACGGTTATGGCTACACAAATGCCTTATATAGGAAGAGGATAATCAGCCTACACACCTAAATTAAATTGTGATCCCCAATGTAGTCCTTCAGCAGTAGTTGTACGCGGACGATATTCACAACCTATCCATCCTGAATAGCCCAGTTCATCAATTAATTCGAATATTTTTGAATAATCTATTTCTTGGTTCTGATCTGGTTCAAATCGACCAGGAACGCCAGCAATTTGGAAATGGTCAATATCATCTATAAATTGGCGGATACTATGCTCCAAATTACCTTCCATTATTTGCAGGTGATAACAATCAAATTGAAGTCGTACATTTGGCATATTTATTTCACGAATAACCTTCATTGCATGATCACTTCGTGAAAGAAAATAGCCAGGATTGTCAAAAGTATTTAGAGGTTCGATCAATATATTAATAGAATGCCCAAAAGCTTTTTCACCAGCCCATTGTAAATTAGAAAGATAAGTTTCATTAGCAAGTGGACTATCAGTAACTCCTGCTACACAGTGTATTTTTGTGCAACCAATCGCATCAGCATAAGAGATTGCTTTGAGCATAGATTCGCGAAATTTTGTCTCTTCACCAGGAATAGCAGCTAACGGCTCTGGAGTATTAATTAGCACGGCCTCCAGATTATATTTTGTTAATTGCTCTGCAATTAATGCTGAGTCATATTCATACGGTCTCTGTATTTCTACTCCTTGAAAACCTTGTTCTGCTATACCACGGAATCGATCGATGAAATCTATCTCTTGAAAAAGCCAAGATAAACTAGCTGCAAAACGAATCATAGTTGCCTTTCATATCTCTGTCGTGTACCACTGTACATAGAATACACAAAGAAAATAATAGATAGGTAATAAAATGGCTGGAGTTTTAGTTTGTCCTCAACCTGAAGCAGTTAATGCTGGCAAGATCATGCTGGACCAAGGTGGTAACGCAATTGATGCTGCTATCGCAACTGCTTTTGCACAAGGTGTAGCAGATCCAATAATGACAAGTGTCGGTGGAAATGGAACAATGCAGGTTTACCATGCTGAATCAGGCCAACATATTGTTATTGATTTCTATGGAAAAGCTCCTTTAAGTGCTACACCAGATATGTGGACAGACAAAGTAATTGGTCGCCTACGTGCTGATTTTTGGGAACTTGAAGGGCATATCAACCAAGTCGGTTATTTAGCAGTCACCACTCCTGGAACGGTGTTAGCATTGCATGAAGTCTCTCAACGCTATGGGAAATTGCCTTGGAATGAACTTTTACAACCTGCTATCGAACTTGCAGCAAAGGGATTTATCGTCCCAGCCGAGTTATCCGAAACAATGTCACGGCCAGACAAAGATGGGCTTTCTGGAGTTGCAACAATAATGCAGGCAGTACCTGCAGCGAAAAAAGTATTCACTACTAATGGAACCCCTTTACAGACCGGTGATCTATTTCAAATGAAAGATTATTCTGAGACTCTAAAAATTATTGCAAAACAAGGTCCTGATGCGATTTACAAAGGTGGTGAAATTGGACAGACAATAATAGATGACTTTAAGAAAAACGGAGGACTTCTCACTGAAAAAGATTTTGAATCCTACCAACTTTCAATTTATGACCCAGTGCGTGGGAATTATCGAGGTTACGAGATATGTGGCAATGGACCACCAGGGAGTGGCATGCAAATCATAGAAACACTAAACATTTTAGAAGACCTTAATTTACAAAATGTTCCATTCGGAAGTCCTGAATATAGTTATATGATGGCAATGGCACAGCGTGCTGGCTTCGTTGATAGAGATAAATATTTAGGCGATCCAGATTTTCAAGATGTACCTGTCGAACAATTAATTTCAAAAGAACATGCAAATAGTTGGGCTGAACGAATTCGCAACGAAGAAATATTTGATGTGCAAGGCACTGCTATTCCTGAATCAAAAGAAACAACGACAGTATCTGCTATGGATAGTGATGGGAATGCGATTGCAATAACACACACATTAGGAAGTCCTTGCTCGGGTGTAGTTGTCGAGGGATTAGGATTTATTTTTAATAATTCGATGCACGTCTTTCAACCCTATACAGGCCATCCAAATTCACTCGCACCAGGGAAGTCTAGAACTACAGGAATGTCACCTACAATTGTGCTGCAAGATAACAAACCAGTGTTTGTAACTAGTGCACCAGGTGCAGTCAAAATTCTTACTGGTAATCTCAATGCAATTGTGAATTTTATAGATTATGGAATGACATCCACCGAAGCAGTCTCTGCACCAAGAATACATTCTGAAGGAGTTTGGGTTGATGTCGAAACACGCCTATATTATCAAGTTCACGACTATTTAGAAGAAAAAGGATTGCAGACCTTAAAGAGTGAAAAGAGTTATGATCCTTTTTTCTCTTTGGTTCATGCAGTGAGTCGTGACCCTGAAACAAATGTACTTTCGGGAGGTGCCGATCCACGTGGTCGAGGAGGATGGATTGAAGTTCAATAGATCCAGCACTGCAAGAAGGTAAAAATTCATCCATGCATGAAGTCACTATCTACACAGATGGTTCTTGTTTAGGCAATCCTGGACCGGGAGGAATTGGTGTTGTTTTAATCTCGGAATTGAAGCAAAAAGAAATTTCAGCAGGATACCGATTAACTACGAATAACCGGATGGAATTACTCGCCGTAATACGAGCACTAGAAGCATTGAAAATCCGATCTAAAGTAAATCTTTATACAGATTCATCCTATGTTGTGAACGCCCTTACAAAAGGATGGGCAGTAAAGTGGAAACAAAATAATTGGAAATTAAGTAGTAAAAAAACTGCCAAAAATATTGATTTATGGAAAATATTACTAGATTTAGATGGTTCACATGATGTTACTTATCATTGGGTCAAAGGGCATGCAGGTAATATTAATAATGAACGGTGTGATGAATTAGCGCGTGAAGCAGCTTACGCAGAATCACATTGGAATGAAGATTCAGGATTCGACTCATAATATTTGATTATATTCAATTCATATAACACCCAAGGAATAATTACCCAGCAAAAGTATAAAAGTTAAATAGTAGGAATAAATAATGGATCTTGAACTCAATGGGAAAACAGCAATTGTTACTGGCGGAAGTCGTGGTATAGGAAAGGCAATTAGCCTACAACTCGCTAGTGAAGGTGCAGCAGTAGCAATTGTTGCTCGGAACATGGACCAACTTGAAAATACTGCGACAGAGATCAGCACTAAAACTGGCCAAAAAATTATCCCCATCCAGGCTGATATGTCGGATAAAAATTCAATTGAATCAATGGTCGCACAAGCTAACAATGAACTAGGCAGTATCGATATTCTAGTAAACAATGCAGCTGTACCTGGGGGAGGTGCAGCACCTCATTTCAGCGATATCACCACTGATGATTTTTGGTCAGATATGAATCTCAAAGTCTTAGGTTATTTACGATGTAGTCAATATGTGGCTCCACTCATGAAAGAACGTAAATGGGGTCGAATCATAAATATATCTGGGTTAGCAGCTCGAAGTGTAGGTACCACTGTTGGCAGCATGCGAAATGTAGCTGTTGCAGCAATGACAAAAAACTTAGCACATGAACTTGGGCCACATGGCATTAATGTAACTGTCGTCCACCCGGGGTTAACATATACAGAAAGAGTCCCTGATTTATTAAAATCGATCTCAGAAAAGCAAGGTAAAACTATCGAGGAAGTTACAGCCAGTTTTGGTACGAGCAATACTATACAGAAAATTATTACATCAGAAGAAGTTGCTTATGTCGTAGCTTTTCTTGCATCACCAAAATCCATTTCAATCAATGGAGATGCTTTGGCAGTAGGAGGTGGTGTTGGAAGTGGAATCTATTACTGAACATTTTCATATACAGATTTTATAGCTGAGCCATCTGCATTATTAATTCTAGTAGTAACAGTATTCGTCATTCCGTCTGGTCCGAATGTTGGAATCCAGCAAGAATGTTTTCCTGCACCACCAGCAACAACAATATTTAGTCGAGACCAATGCTCACCGACCATATGTGCTTCAGGGGAATCTACATCAGCTCTCGGTTCAGCCCAATGAGCTTGCCCTTCAAGCCAGTCTTCAGTCATTTCATTCAAATATAAATGAGATGCTTCCCAAAGGATTTTTTTAGCATCATCTTTCGAAATACCATCGCGAGCGATAGCTTCAGCATGTTCTGGACCTAACACAATGAGTGGTTGACCACCACGATAAGTCATATTATTACTTCCAGGTTGGCGCATACTAAGGCCAATTGTATTGAGTAGGCCAGCTCCGGTAACACTCCAATGATCATTCACATTATGCGGGGCCTCTGCAGCCATAACAGTGACAGTACTATCCATGATGTCAAAGCCCATTTCGACATGTAATGGTTCCCACGGATTCAAATCTTCAGCTTCTGCTGCACAAAAACTAATTTTTGCTGGCGTACCAATGGTTGATCTATCACCTTCACCTGGAGTGCCACCTGCAATATTCAACAGTATCAATCGCATAGCCCTACCAATCGTGGCATTTGCTCTAAAGCCTTGACCAAAAAGGTTGTAACCATTATTGATATTAATTTCGCGTCCAATTGGACCGTTAACAAATACTAAAACTGCACATGAATGAGTAGTTGATTGAATACCGTTCAAATTGAATGGTTTTTCTGCAACTGCTTGAGTTGCGGCCACAACAACAGGGAAGTACTCAGGGCGACAACCTGCCATAACCGCATTAATCGCAAGAGCTTCGACTGTAGCTTCACCATTTCGAGGAGCTAAAGTAGCAATTACATCATCAGGTCTGAAGTCTACGTATCGAAACATTTCGTCTACACGTTGACGGGTAGGGGGAATAAATGGAAGTCCATCCGTCCATTGTTGTGTTTCAAAAAAATCAATAATCGCTTCTAAGGAATCGTCGATATCAACGATAGGAGGCAAATCTAAATTAACACTCATTAAAAACCTATCTCATCTAAAGAATTACGGTCTAAACAATTAACCGATAATCATCTCTTTAATAGAATTCGCTGCATCTTGAGCTTTTAGTATAGCTTCATCGGCAGGCATTCCTCCCAAAGGATGTTGAATCGTTACTATCCGCAAGTTAGGATATCCCATCGCACGAGCTTGAAGCTCAGATAAAGCCTTAAATTCGCTAGTTGCCAAAGTAATAGTAGGAATACCACGTTTTTCTAAGTCGACTGCAGCGTGGATACTCCACGCAGTGCAAGATCCTCAGTCGGCGCTCCCTAAAATGACCCAATCACAATTATCAACCAGTTCTTTTTCAAGTTCTTTTGGAGTGGGACCATTTGTTATTTTGCTAGAAACAACTGTTTTGATAACACCATAATCGAGTGAAAGTTGGTCGACAATAGCTTCCATCACTAAAGAGGCATGTTGCTTTTGATTTGCAAGTATACCTGCACGAGATTCTCTGAGTTCGAGAATTTCAGAGTTTGATTCTTCTTGAGTAGGCCCACTCTTAGTAGGATTCAATATTTGTACTTTATTCATTTACACCTCAGATCTATTGATACTGTATACGATACTGAAAAATGTAAGATTTAGCATCTTTAACATTATTTTCGTAGATAATCACGAACAGAAATTGCAGCTGTAGCTCCATCGCCAGCTACTGACACTAATTGTCGAGAAGATTGTTGTCGAATATCACCTGCAACATACAGACCTTGTTGAGAGGTACTCATATCAAGGTTACATTCGACATGTCCTGCAGCATCAACAGCTATGAGTTCTTTCAAGATAGTTGAATTGGGAACTAATCCAACAAAGACAAATGCACCAGTTACATCAAGTTTTTTTTCACTACCATTTGCAATAATTGTAATAGATTTCAGTTGATCATCACCGTCTAGATTTTGCACCACGGCGTTATGTTCTACAGAGACTTTTTCAAAGCTCAATAACTTTTCACGATTTACAAATGTACCTGTAAAATCTTCATTTTTGTTAACAATAGTAATAGATCGAACTACGTCGGTTAGATGAAGAGCTTCATCTAGAGCTGAATCACCAGCACCAATAACAGCAACGTCTTCATCACGGAAAAAATCTCCATCACATGTCGCACAATTGGATATACCTTTGCCAAAGAATTTTTCTTCGCCAGGAACATTAAGTTTTGCAAAATTAGAACCTAGTGCAACAATGACAGCTTTCGAAGTCACTGTTTCCATCATAGTTTGTACAGACCATATATTTTCATTTGTAGTAAGACCCGAAACTTCACCAAATTGAAATTGCAAACCTGCATTTAATGCTTGTTCTGCTGTGCTTGAAGCTAATTCAGTACCTGTTGTACCTAGAGGGAATCCAGGGAAGTTATCAATTTGCCCTACATTATTAAGTTGCCCCCCAGGACCCATTTGATCAAATAATGTGACTTCCAAACCTTCTCGAGCTGCATATAATCCTGCAGTTAGTCCCGCCAAACCACCACCTAGAATAGCTACATCAAAATCTGTCATTATGCACCTTTCGAAAATTTTAGCAGTTAATTAATCGCGCAAATTATAATTCAAGCCTAATTCAGATGCTATTTGCTCAAACCATTCGATAACTTCAATATGATAGGGAATTCCTGAAATTTTTCGTTCATCTTCTGATTCTGCTTCAAGCAAACCAGGATACACAACACGTTCTTGATCTGCTGCCGGAGTAGTATCTGCTAATCCCTTAAGAAACACATCCATGTCATCTTTAAATTTCTCAGGGTCTACAAAAGCATCAATTTTATAAGCCATTAAATGAAAACCTGGGGTCAGGGCAATAAATCCTGGTCCAATACCTGTAAGAGTACTTCCTAGAATATCTACAACAGAACCTAATCCATATCCTTTATGAGATCCATTTTCTCGTGTACCTCCTAATGGAAGTAACCATGGCGGACCAAATTGATCTGGCACATCCGTTTCTTCCATAATTGGTATACCATCAGCACCCGCAATCCACCCTGGCTCTAATTTTGCTCCAACGCGCTTAGCTAGGGTGAATTTATTTCGTGCAATTTGACTAGTACCAACATCAAAGACAAAAGGAGGCATTTTATTCGCAGGCACTGCCCACGCAATTGGATTAGTTCCGAGACGAGGAATTGCACCAAAGGTTGGTAGTGTAACTGACGATCCACTTGTTGACATTGCCAGACCAATCATGTCATGTTCCATAGCTTTCATTGCATGATATCCAGATGCTCCCATGTGTCCTACATTAGTCACACAAGCTGCACCTAATCCATATTTCTCAGCTTTTTCTATAACTTTGTCCATGACATCTGGTGCAATATGAACTCCTAGACCACCACCACCGTCGACAACAAGTGTTGTTTCTGTTTCTCGTGTAATTACTACTTCAGGGTCAGGCGTCAATCTTCCATCCTGATAACCTGCAACATAATTTCGAAGCATATTCGAGACACCATGCGTTTCAATACCTCGCAGATCATTGGAAATTAAAACATCACTTGCAATGGATGATTCTCTTTCAGGTACTCCTAGTGCATGAAAAATGCTTTTTGTTGCAGCATTTATAGTATCCGCACTTACATATATTCGATCTTCTTCAGCAACTTTAAAACGTTCGAGCATTCCAATACCTCCATATTATTTCAAATTAAATGAACAATTCTTAATAGTTATTATTTAGATCCAATTACTCCTGCATCACGTAATTGTTGAATTTTTTCATCATCGATTCCTATGTCAGAAGACAGAACTTCATCAGTATGATCGTCGAGTAGAGGTGCATGTTTTAATGGCATTACCCCATCCATACGTAAAGGATTACGCATGAGTTTTACTTCACCATTTATTGGATGATCCACTGTTTGAATAAAATTGCGTTCAGTCAAATGAGGGTCTGTGAATAAATCCATCGTGCTGAATACATAACTAGCTGGGACACCAGCAGGTCCCAATATACCCATTACTTCCTGCTTAGTTTTTGTTCTTGTCCACGAAGCTATTTCTTCATATAACAATGGTTGATTAGCTATTCGAGCAGCTTCTGTAGAAAATTTTTCATCTGTCAACAATTCAGAACGTTCCATGGCAACACATAAAGCATCCCACATTTGCGAAGTAACCGTCATTATAAATATCCAGTCATTGTTATCATTTGTTGCATCAGATGTTGGAGCACAAGGATATGTTGAAGTAATACCATTACCTTGATGTATACCTGTGCGAGGAGCAGCTTCTTTGCCCCAAACATGTAATCCAACAGTACGCATAAACATTGTTGTAGCTTCTTGCATCGATATCTCGATTTGTTGTCCAACGCCAGTTTGCAATTTTTCAACATATGCTGAAACAATACCCAAGGCCATCTGAATACCTGTTCCTGAATCTGACATAGTGGGAGCAGGTTTCATTGGTGGACCATTAGGATCACCTGTAACTGAAAATGTGCCTGCAGATGCTTGAGCAACCCAGTCATAGCTGTTGTATTGAGAATACGGGCCTGTCAAACCATATCCTTTGATTCGTGCATGAATAATTGAAGGATTGATCGCAGAAAGAGTTTCGTAATCTAGGCCTAATTTTTCAACGACACCAGGGCCATAATTTTCAACAAAAACATCATAATGAGGGACCATATCAAGAAAAATTTGGCGACCTTCATCAGATTTAAGATTGATAACTACTGATCGTTTATTACTGTTGTAGTTCAAAAAATATTGTCGGACCTGCTCTTGGTTAACACCTTCACGCCCAACTCCTCGACCAGGGTCACCTGTAGGAGGTTCAATCTTGACTACATCTGCACCAAGCCAGGCCAAATATTGTGTACATGAAGTTCCAGCTTCGTACTGAGTCATATCTAAAATTCGCATTTTCGAAAGTGATCCCATTGTTCCCCCTTCCTTTACATGCATCGTACTCGATCCAATATTCTTCTGCTCGATTCTTCAATTTAAATTATTCTTTAGTAAGTAGTTAATTTTTACATTTTTATCCTACAACTCGCACACAAGGTAGTGATCGATAGGATAGAGCGATGCAGACTATAGAAAACGCCAAACAATTTAAAATTCGTTCTCTCACTAATAGCGTTTACCTTCCCACGATATTCATATCAATCGGTCAAGGATCAGTCCTATCTTTTGTTCCACTTTTTGCTAAAGATTTGGGTGGATCCATTGCCATCGCAGGTTTGGTATTCGCAATGCGTGGATTAGGAATTGTAGTTTTCGATATACCTGCAGGATTAATAATAGACAAAATAGGGCAACGTAAATCACACTTGCTTTCCATTATTTTCATCACAATATCTGCCCTTTGTACCGCATTTAGCCAAAACATCCTTCATCTATCTATTTCAGTATTTATATTTGGTGCTGCTACTTCATTATGGATGTTGGCTCGACTAAGTTTTGTTTCAGCAATTACCCCAGTAGATCAACGTGGCCGTGTAATCTCATTAGTCGGAGGTTCACATCGAATAGGCAATTTTGTTGGTCCAATATTGGGAGGATTTATTGCGCAATATTACAGTTTTGTTGAAGTAATGCTAGTTCTATTTGTCGGTGCCATTGGTGCATTAATCATGATTTTTCTATATCTCCCGCATGTAGAAAACACTCCAAAAACAATGATTGAAAAAGATAGTAATAGTTTTGTAGCAGTATTTAGAGAATATAAATATATATTTCTAACAGCTGGCACAGCCATGCTTTTGTTACAAGTCTTACGACAAACGCGTCTAGTCATGCTTCCGTTATGGAGTGATTCAATCGGTCTCGAACCAAAAGATATAGGTTTGATAATTGGCATAAGTTCTGCAGTTGATATGTCATTATTCCTTCCAGTAGGTGTAGCGATGGATCGATTTGGAAGAAGATGGGCAGCAGGAGCAAGTCTATTATTAATGTCTCTAAGTATGATACTTATAACTTCCACTAATGATTTTGGGTCGCTCATGTTGGTGGGTCTACTCTCTGGGTTCGCAAATGGCCTTGGTTCAGGAATAGGGATGACTCTAGGTGCAGACTTCGCACCTCAACGTCATCAAGGACAATTTCTCGGTATATGGAGATTTGTTACAGACATAGGTACAAGTAGCGGTCCATTTATTGTCGCAGGTATAGCAGGTCTTGCTACTTTAAGCATAGCATCCGTGAGTGTAGGTCTCTCAGGATTAATAGGCGTCTTATTAGTTTGGAAAAAAGTTCCAGAAACTCTTCGGAAAAAAGGGGGTGGAAATTGAGCTATGGAGACAACGATTCAACTGAAACTTCTTCTATTGGTGCAAAAGAAGCTATTTCGTCTTTAATTAATTCGCCATCACCAACAACCGCTATCGTCATTAATGATGGATCAAGATATTGTTTCGCTATTTGTTGAATATCAGAAGGGTTTAAGGCTACAACATGTGCAATATAGTTTTTTGCCCAATTTTCATCTAAATTATGTAAATCCAAAAATGCCAATTGTCCTATAATAGCTCCAGGAGTTGTATACCTCATGACATAAGATCCTGAAACATAGTTTTTTATCCCGTTGAGCTCTTCCATTGAAGGTTCTGTATCACGAATAAGATCGATTTCTTTAAAAATTTCTTCTATAGAAGCACCTGTCACATTAGTCGTAACATCTGCAGTTTCAACCCAATATGCACTTGTTGGATGGGATGCAATCATACTTCTAGGTGAATATGTATAACCTTTATCTTCACGAATATTCAATGTAATTCGCGAATAAAAAGAGCCACCTAATAAAGAATTCATCACAACTAATGGCACATAATTTTTATCACTCGGCGTTATAACTGGTAAGCCAATGACAAGGGTTGATTGTTCTGCATTTTTTCTATCGAGCAAGTGAATTTTCCGAGAACTTTCTGGCAGTGAACGTTCAGTATGATCACTTACATGACCAGTCCATTCCTTGAAAGTATCTTCAATTGCACTCTTAAGAGTTGATTTATCAAACATCCCTGCAACATAAAGTTTCGTTTCATTTGGATTAGCAAATTTCCTATAGGAATCACTTACATTTTGTGTAGAGAAAGTATCAATTATTTCAGGAGTAGATAATGAAAGCCCATATCCTGAATTACCATATAGTGCACGACGAAACGTAGCTGAAGCTAAAACACCAGGTTGTACTTTCATCAGCTCTAAGTCACGAAGCATATCATCTCTTAATCTTGCTAAAGATTCTGTAGGGAAACGTGGATTTTGAGCAATATCACCAATAAGTTTAATAAATTCTGCTGCAAATTCTGTTAGAACTGAGCCTGAAATAGTAAGAGTGTCATCATCAACATTTACATCAAATCTTCCACCTAATGACGCCGCCTTATCTGCGATTTGATTACCATCTAAATCAATTGTCCCTTCTTTAAGGTAGTCACTTATCAGGCGGTAAATCCATACCTGTGAATTAAGTTCATCAGCAGAGCCAAAGTTCATACTTAATAGAAAATACGCTTTAGGTATTATTCCTACTTCAACAAATTCTACTTTAAGACCGTTTGCTGTCTCCCATTTGTCAACTTGAGGCAGTACAAAAGGTTCAGGAGATGCTATGGTCGGTTCTGGAATCATGATGTCTCCTGTGTTTGATTTGAAAGCTCAGGTACTATTTTCAAAATTGCACGTTTCGTAGGTAAAAGATATTCATTTGCTGCATTATAAATATCATCCAAAGAAACCAATCTGAATAAAGAATCAATTTCATTTACACGTTCAGCATTTCCATCAATCATTGCAAATGATGCCAATAGATCAGCACGACCAAAACCAGGATAAGAACTTCCTGCGAAAATATCGTAAAACGAAGAACGGGTTTTTAGGATAATTCTTTCTAAAGCTACTGAAGAAATATGTTCATTTAATACATTCTCAAGTACCTGATCAAAGGCTTCTAATATTTCATCTGGGTTCGTTGTTTCGTCATAAATTAAAGATGATGTCCACAGTAAGGGAGTCCGGGCATTAAACATATGTCCTAAAAAGTTAATACCACCACCTATATGTCCCGTTAAGCCTTTTTTAATTACCAGCTCTTGATGAAGCAATGAATCATCACCTTGCAACAATAATTGATCTAAAAGACCCATTGCAAAATACAGTGGTGAATTACGTTGTGGTATCTGGTAAGAGATAGCTAACGCTGGTTTAGTAGCTAATGCATCTTTTTTTTCAAAAACACGTTCTTCTGTCCATTCAGGCTCATCCATATTTGGAATTTCAGGTGGCGTAACAGAAGGAATGTCAGAAAAATATTTTTCTGACATTCTAATAGCATCATCAACATCAAAATCCCCAACTACAACTAAAGCAGCATTCGATGGAGAATAATAGCTCTTAAAAAAAGCATTGACGTCTTCTAAATTAGCAGCATCTAAATCGACCATATCACCATATCCATTGTGGGAATTATGCCAATTACTCCAAGCCAAACCAGGCATATCAATCCATGGAAAACTACCATACGGACGATTAAGCACATTGACTCGTATTTCATTCTTCACAACATCTCTTTGGTTATCTAATTCAGCATCAGTAATTTTCGGACCACGCATACGATCAGCTTCCATCCACAGAGCCAGTTCAAGAGTGTGTTTTGGAAGGACTTCCCAGTAGTTTGTAAAATCAGTTCGAGTTGATCCATTTAGTGTGCCACCATTTTCTTGCACACGCTTAACCAATTCCATTTTTTCCATTTGTGCTGAACCCTGAAACATTAAATGTTCAAACAAATGCGCAAAGCCAGTTCTGCCTTGAGGTTCTAATCTCATTCCAACATGATAATAAACAGCTACAGTAACAATTGGCGCAGTAGTATCAGGAGAAAGGATTATTTTTAAACCATTCCCCAGTGTGTGTTGTTGGATTGGGATTTTTAAATCTGATGACTTGTGAGACATAAATTATACTCTCTGTAACTATTTATTATTCCAGTTCTATTCTATCGCCATTAATTCTTGTCGAGCATCATGTACTGCATCAATAAGACCAAAAAGGAGAATCCTATCTCCTCGTGACAAAACTGTATTACCATGAGGTACTAAATCTTCACCTTGTCGTTGCAACAATAAAATTAGTACACTTTCAGGCAATCCTAAATCTCGTATCTTTCTTTTGTCTAATCCACTACCGATTGGAACATCAATAATTACTCTATCACCAGTCCCTAAAGCTTCTGTTAATAACGGCGCGGCGATACGATCGAGCATAGCTTGTGAAAGCGCTACCTCAATATCTACAGTTTCAATTCTTGATTGCTCAAAAGCACTCACTACATCTGTACTAGTGGCATGAGCATATACTTTTGCGTCAGGGCTTGCTGCACGTAAGTACTGACAAAAAAGAAGATTAATTTCATCACTATCAGTTGTACCTATTCCAATTGCAACATTCGATGCACCTGCAGCATCAAGCACTTTTACATCTGTAATCTCAGCTCTGATTGTTTCAAGACCTTCTTTCTGTGCTTGCAAAACTAATTCAGGATTATTTTCGATAAGAGTCACGTCATACCCCTGATCGATTAACTGGTGCCCAACACGACAAGCGACAGGATTTGCTCCCGCAATTATAGCTTTCATTGCTTTCACTCCTAATAATTTTGCGACAATACCAGCATAAGTTGACTGTACTCCTACTGTAAGAAATACCGTTAGGAATACTAAAGCAGTCAAAGTATCACCGTATTGTTCAGGTCCAAGAACTTCGCCTGCAAAAGCAGCTAAAGCTGCAGCCACAACACCTCTTGGGCCAATAAGACTAATATATGTTTTTTCACGAAATGATAAATCTGATTTAATTGCTGAAATGAAGACCGTTATAGGGCGAATAACAAGCATAAGACATGCGCAAACTATAAACCCATAAGGCCATAAATCTCGAACCGCTTCCAAATCAACAGTGGCGACAGCAAGTACATAGACAGCACCAATAAGCATTTTTGATAAATCATCTTCAAATGAACGTACTTGTTCAGAATGAGGTATTTTTCTTGATGCAAGAACTATTCCCATTACAGCCATCGCAGCAAGACCAGAGTGAGCAAGTGCACTTTCTGAAATAGCGAAAGTAGTAACACTCATACCAAGAAGTAATAATGTGGTTTCAATTGGTTCAATGTCACGATAGATTTTCAATACCAAAAGTACACTAACAGCTCCAAGTATCCCAATTAGCATTCCACCTAATAAACGAGTAGGGGCAAAAAACAATATTGTAGTTTCGGGACCAAACAAAACAATGTCCAATGCAACAATAGCAATGACAGCTCCAATGGGATCAACTAAAACTGCCTCACCCATCAACACAGCTCTAACACGATCATTAATCCGGACTTGTCTGACAAGTGGTGCAATAACTGTCGGTCCAGTGACAGCAACTAAAACGCCAAATAATGCAGCAATACGCCAAGGTAGAATTTCAAAATAACCTACCACCAAAGCACTTAAGGTGGCAGAGAGAATAAATCCAACAGTTAACAAGTTTCTTACAACACCACCGACACGCCTTAAGTAGGGAACATCAATAGAAAATGCACCTTCAAAGACAATAATGGCGACAAGAATTTCAAGTCCAAATCTAAAAATTTCTTCAAATTCTGAAGGTGCTACAAGATTTAAAAATGAAGGCCCGGCAATTATTCCAATAATTAAGAAGATGAGTACAGTTGGCAATTTGATTTTTCTGGAAAGAATAATCGTAATCGCAATAGCAAATCCAACAACACCAAAGGCAGATAACAGAGCGTGTTCCAATATTATTCTTTCTAGATACTAATAAATATTAGTTATCGATTATCGAAACTAATGAATATTAGTATCAATTATGCATATTAGGGTGAAGAAATTAGTTGAATATTTCAGTTTAATTTAACATTCAGTTCACTTATCGCATAGTTATCTCGTGAGATAACTCTGCGATATCCTGTCAGAATGTTTTACGCAGAGAATGTACTAAAAAGTTTTGATGGAAATGAAATCCTTTCGAGCGTTTCTTTTTCTATTGGTGATAATGAAAAAGTAGGTTTGGTAGGTCCTAATGGATCAGGAAAATCAACACTATTAAGTATTCTTGCTGGAGAACAATTCACTGATAATGGAAATGCAGGTTTTCGAGGAAATGAAATTGGCTTCTTAAAACAAGAAACTATCACGAATTCTGAAAAAACTATTTCTGAAGAATTATGGGAATCTTTCCCTGAAGCTTCTGAGATAGAATATAGACTTCAACAACTTTCAATTGAAATGTCTAAAGACAGCGAAAATTTAGATTCTCTAATCACCGAACAGGCGAAATTATTTGAACGTTTTGAACAACTAGATGGATACCGAATTGACAAACGAATAGGTCGCACTCTCGCAGGACTTGGCTTCCAGAATGATGCTCTCTCCCAAACATGTGGTTCTTTCTCTGGTGGTTGGCAAATGAGAATTGGATTAGCAAAAATTTTAGTCCGAAGACCAGATAATCTCATTCTCGATGAACCTACAAATCATCTCGACCAAAATTCACAAAATTGGCTTGCAGAAGAACTCACGACATACCCGGGAACAGTATTACTAGTAACTCATGATGGGGAATTTCATGATCGTGTAGTTAACAAAGTATTTGAACTGCGTAATGGGAAAATAAATGCATACTCAGGTAATTATACTTCTTACCAAAAACAAAAAGCTGAACGATTAACTGCCCAAAACAGTGCATTAAAACGACAAGAAAAAGAAATTAATAAACAAGAAAAATTTATAGAACGATTCAGATCAAAAGCCACGAAAGCATCTCAAGTAAGAAGTCGTGAAAAGGCTTTGAACAAAATTATGCCTCTTGAAAAAATAACTTCTGATTTAGAGGTTAGCTTTAAATTTGATACAGCAACTCGCACTGAACGAGACGTCTTAAAAGCACAAAATATTGGCCATTCTTATAATGGCAACGAAATAGTACTTATTGATGCAAACCTTCAGGTCGAACGTGGTGATAAAGTAATGTTCATTGGGCCAAACGGTGGTGGCAAATCAACATTGTTAAAGATACTTGCTGGTGAAATTACACCAACACACGGTGATATTTCCTGGGCAAATAGAGCTGAACTAGGTTACTACGACCAGCACCAAGATGAAGCATTAGATTACGATCTAACCGTTTTAGAAGAAGTAAAAACTGTTAATAAAGAGCATGGTGATGGTGTATTAAGAAATATATTAGGAAATTTTTTATTCAGAGGAGATGACGTTTTTAAATCAGTTTCAGTCTTATCTGGAGGAGAAAGGAGCCGTTTAGCTTTGGCGAAATTTCTCATAAAACCTGGCAATGTTCTTCTTTTGGATGAGCCTACAAACCATCTTGATAGAACGACACAAAGAAAATTGATTTCAGCACTTGAGAACTATGAAGGAACCATCATTTGCGCCAGTCATGATAGAGAGTTGTTAGAGAAAGTTGCAACACGAGTAATAAAAGTAAATGATGGCGAATGTGTTGAGCTCAATAACTGGCATAATATTTCAGAAGTACTAACATCCAATTAATTAAAATCTTAGAGAATATAATTCAACAGGGAAAACGACATGACATTTGATCTACCTATTACTACGGGCTATGAACCTGCAATTATCGAAAAACGAATCCGTGAATATGAATCTTTCGGTAATCATCGCACAGGATGGCCGGCAGACGATCAAACATCAAAATGGTTAATCGAACAATTAAAGGAATTTGGTATATCTGCAGAAACTGAAAACTTCCGTTTCCCACGAGTTGAATATCGAGATTCTTCGTTGAATTTACCTGGCAACGAAAAAATAAAGGGGACTCCATTATATGACGGTGATTTTACTATCCCTGAGGGAATAGAAGCAGAAATGTGTGAGATCACTGATCCTGAATTATTTGGCAAATTCGTTATAGTTAACGCACGAAAGTTAGCACATGAAGATTTTCCAAACTATGTAGATGCTTTACATAAAAAAGGTGCTCTCGCAATAATTCTAGTCAATGGAGACCGCGATCGAAATATTGTCTTACAAAATGCCATGCATATTGACAAACCTTTTCCACTCCCAATTTTACAAGTGGCCTCGAGTGATAACAAACATCTCAAATCGACGATGATGATGGGTGGAGAAAGCCACCTCATTTTAGATGGAGAACGATTGCAATCGACAGCAACAAACGTAATAGCAAGTATTGAAGGGAGCCAATCTAATACCCCTGCAATAGGGATCGTAACTCCAAAATCAGGATGGTTTACATGTGCAGCTGAACGTGGTGGTGGAATAGCTATCTTTTTAGCTTTAGCAGAAAGCATCGCAGCACTACCTGAACCTCATCCGACTGTACATTTACTCGCAAGTTCGGGGCATGAATTAAATTTTTATGGCATACGCTCTTA
>Ga0114932_10001416_pt1 | contig 27283 bp, 20 predicted proteins | sample 2SBtaG_2_FD_87286 | JGI IMG/M metagenome (GOLD analysis project Ga0114932, IMG submission 87286) | Deep subsurface microbial communities from Kolumbo volcano to uncover new lineages of life (NeLLi) - 2SBTROV12_ACTIVE470 metaG | ecosystem: Environmental > Aquatic > Marine > Volcanic ...
CCCCTACTACGACTATGGGATCGGACTCTTCATGAGGGCTCGAGGGGCCGCGGTCGGGCCCTTCCTTGGGTGGTCCCTAGTTCGTGGCGCGAGGGGGGTCCCATGCTCGTGGCGCTTGACATCCTTGAGGAGCGCGTAGTCATCCTGCACAGTGGCCAAGAGCCACGGCGCAGCCCCCAGGTAGGGACCGAACTGGAGAACGGCCTCGATCCGTTCGACGGCCTCTCGCACCTCAGGATCCATCGACCAGGGAAGCCGAATCCCAGGGAGTAGGGCGGGGAGCAACCAGGGGAGCATGGAGACCATCTTGGCGCGATGCCGAAGCGGATCGTCGCACCCGCAGCTGCAATCGGCGCCGCAGCCGGAATGCGCCGTTTGACTGAAGGCGCGTACGACGGGGAGCCAATCGTGTTCCGGCGTGCGTCGCAGTCGCCTTCGCGAGCCGGCTCCTCCGTCCCGCGGACGGCGGGGGTCCCTCATGGCTGACTAGAAGGGCTTGAAGACGGCATACACCGACACCGTGGCGGTCTTCTGGTTGCCGCCGCCCGTCGAGTCTTCTTCGAGCTCGATGGTGAAACGCACCTTGCTTCCGAAGACGGTCGACCCGTTGTTTCCCGTGAGGACTCCCGTGGTGACGTCGTCACCCGAGTCGATCATCGCGGTTGCCTCCATCTTCCAGTTCTCGCCGTCCACTCCGTGGCCCCAGTAGCACGTGATCTTTGCGTTCGTATCGACCTCATCGACCGTCACGTAGAGAACGATCGTCTTGGCCGCCAAGGCGGCCGAGATCGGACCACTGACCCACTTGCCTCCCGAGCCGTCCCCCAGTGACCGGAGTTGGTGCTGTTCCAGAAGCTTGATGACCTGCATGTCCGTCTCCCCGCTTGCGACTCGGCACGTACGCCCCTGGCCACGAACCAAGCTGCTTGTTCGTCCGTCGAAGTCCCGAACCCCGAGCCTTCTTGAGCCGCACTTGAACACGCCCCCCCCATGTGCGGGCCCGAAACTGCCCGGGCCGAAGGAGGCCGTGACCAGATTGACCAGAAGACGCGACGCTGGTCGGGTCGCCCGGCTCCCCGCTCCCGCGTCCGACTGGAACATACTGGTCGTCCGAAGATCTTTGCGCTCGCTTGGCCCGCGAGTTGCTTCGCGGGCGCACGCCATCCCTGAGCTGCAAGCTGTCCAACTGTTGGTAGGCATGCCTCAGCGCCCGAAGCGACTCCTCAGCTCGTCCGGCCGGGCGGCCGTCCACTCCCCGAAGCAGTCGATCCGACGCCTGCGGTCGTCCGCCGTCCAGTTCACGTGCGTCTCGAGCGGGACGTACGGGTCCAGCATGTCGCGGGTCGCTTCCATGGCCCCGATCAAGTCGACGTCGTCGATCCAGTCCGCGACCTCGACCACCCGCGCCGCGAGCTCGTCGCTGCAGGCGACGTCGCCGTAGCAGAGGCGGCCGAGCAGGCCTCGGGGGTTCGTGACCAGGACGTCCCGGTAGAGCGGCTCGCAGCTCGGGTTCGATCGAGACGCCGGGGTCCAGTACGTGAACATCGAGTCCGCCCCCCACGGCGTCAGCGTGAGCTTCTGTTCGAGCGGGTCGTGGTGCACGAAGAAGTTGTTCAGGTTGTAGCTGTAGCTGTCCGGGTGGTTGAGGGCCCGCTCCACCGCCAGGAACCCGAGGACTGCGTCCCGATCGAACGCCTCGTCCAGCGCTCCGACGCCGCTGCGCGCCACCGCCTCGCAGCCGGTGAAGATGCCCTGGGGGTCGTACTGAACGCCCGTCTCCTGCAGCTCGAAGCAGGTGCAGTCACCGTCGAAGTCGCAGTTGCGGGTCATCTCCCAGAGGCCGCCCTCGGCGTCGGGCCAGTTCGCCTCCATGAAGTCGTCGTCCATCGACTCGATCAGCGCGTACAGCCCGAGGTAGCGGTCGTTGAGCGTGACCGCCGCGTACCCCGTCCGCGGGGCCGGGGCTCCGTTCTCGCGGAACGCTCGGAAGCCGAGGTTCTCGGACATCATCGACGGGTCGTGCACCTCGTTGTTTAGGGTCAGCCGCTCCAGGTCGTGCAGCCGCTGCTCGGGCACGTACTCGGCCATCTTGATCTTCATCGCCGGCTTGCGGTCCACGTCCTGGAACGACGCGCTGCCCTTGAGCCGCAGCCCCACCCGCGCCACCACCACGTCGTTGAAGTGCAGGTCCGCCTCGACCCACGACCGGGGCGTCTCCCGCAACGCCTCGACGGCCTCGGGCGTCGTGGTGAGGACGATCTCCTGCACCGTCCAGGCGTCGTAGACGGGGTGGGTCTCGTCGCCCGCGTCGTCGTCGTCGTCGCTCGACGGCGGGGGTGTCCAGTACCGCGGAGGCGGGTCCGCCGGGAGCACCGTGGGGGTGCAGCCCGCCAGGAGGAGCGCCAGGACCGCGCGCCTCACGGCTCCTGGAGGTTCCGTCGCCGCAGCCCGAGGGCCGGCAGGAGGAGGGGCAGCCACGCCGCCTGGGCGGGACAACCCTGGGTGGGCGGCCCTGCGTCGTCGTCGTCGTCGTCGGGCCACGCGACGTCGTCGTCGTCGCCGGACGTCGTGCCGGGGTTCGCCAGCCAGTCCGCGAAGGCGTCCGTGCGCACCCCCGCGCCTCGGGTCGCGCACTGGGCGTCGCCCTCGGTGGCCACGGCCGCCAGCTCCCAGCCCCCGGGACCGTCGAGGTAGACCGCCCCTCCCGAGTCCCCGTAGCAGAGCCCCGCGTCCTCGGAGAACCAGCGCACGGCGACGGGTTCGACCTCCCCCAGCGTGACCTCCCCGACCCGCCGCGAGCGGTCCGCGCCTTCGTCGTCCGCCGACTGCATCCCGAAGCCGACGAGGCGCACCGGCGTGTCCAGATCGTCGTCCGAGAGGGCCGCCGTGCGGTACGGGACGGGCGCGACGGGGGCGTCGCCGGCGAGCTCGAGCACCGCCAGATCGTTGACGGGGTTCGTCGTGTACTCGGGGGCGAGGAAGAGCTCCGTCACCCCCACGGCCGCCTCGGGCGCCGGCCGCTCCGTGCCTGCCGCGAACACCACGCCCAGGGCGCCGGGATCGTTCTCGAAGGCGTAAACGCAGTGCGCCGCGGTCAGGGCGCGCCGGGCTCCCACCAGCACCGCGGAGCAGGCGAAGGAGTCGTCGAAGATCACCCAGCCGACCTCCGGGTGGTCGGTCGTGGCCGCGCCGCCGAAGATGGGCGCGGTCGTCGAACCCAGCGGCGCCGCGCAGCCCACCAAGGCCGCCCCGGCGGCGAGCACGAGGACCGCCTGCCTCACGGACCCGCCGGGACCTTGTTCTTGTCCTTGCCCGCGCCGGTCGCGGGGGCGGCGCCGCCGGCCTTGGCCTTGATCGTCGTCTTCTTGCCCTTGATGGACACCGTGTAGGCGACGGGGGCGGGCAGGTCCTTCATGTCTTCCTGGAGGATCGACAGCAGGATCCCGACGTCGCCGGCCTTGTCCGTGCCGGCGTCGATGTCGAACTCGGCGCGGTACTCGTGCTTGCCCTGAGTGATCGTCTGCTCGGCGCTCGAGAACGCCCACCAGGAGTCGGTGACCGTGGGGAAGGTGTCGGCGAAGATGCCCGCGGACTGGGGCGACGCGTAGTTGCGGCGCATGACGGACTCCTGGGGCGCCTTCATGCGCGACGCCGTGACCTTCCACGCGGGCGGCAGGTGCATGCCCACCACCGCGCGCCCGGACGTCGGCTGCCCGGACTCGCCGTCGGTCACCTCGGTCTCCTCCACCACGACGTCCACGACCAGCGTGAACGTGCCTGCCTTCGGGGCGGCGTCGGCGATCGTAACCGCGCCGAGCTTGACCGTCGGGCAGGCCGCGAGGAGGAGCAGGGCGGGGAAGAGCAGGAGCGCGAATCGATTCATGGGGAGAGCCTACGCGATGGTGCCTGGGGCGGACGCGGCGACCTCGGGTATCTTCCGGGGATGCGTCCGTGCTCGATCGTCCCGCTCCTGCTCGCCTCCGTCCTCCTGGTCGGCTGCTACGGCTTCACGGGGTTCAACAACGGAGGCCGGGGCGGCAGCAGCGACGACGACGACGCCGGGGACGACGACGACGCGACCGACGACGACGACGCCACGGACGACGACGACGCGGTCGACGACGACGACGCAGCCGACGACGACGACGCCACGCTGGACTTCCGCATCCTCGACCTGGACCCGGATCACGGCAGCGCCGAGGGCGGCTTCAACGTGGAGGTGCAGTACGACGGCGACCTGAGCGGCCTCGGCAACGACGACCTCACCGCCACCTTCGGGAGCACGCCCGCGACGGTGCTCGCCGTCACCGACGACTTCGTGCTCGTGGAGGCCCCCCCCGGCTGCAACACCGGCGACGTGGACATCACGATCGAGCTCGGCGACGGCCGCGGGGACTCCGAGGAGTTCGAGTACGAGGCGTTCGCCGACGGCTTGGACACGGCCATCTTCACCATGTCGAAGTCGCTCAACGTGACCGTCCCCAACCCCGTGGAGACGGTCTCCGTGACGGCCAAGTTCTTCGACCCGGCGGTCGCCCCTCCGGGCCAGGGCCTCCCGCCGCTGGAGTCCTGCACGTCGACCCTGACCATCCCCCCGGACACCCGCAACTACTTCAGCGTGGGCGCGGGCGTGTACTTCAACAACGGGGCGGTCCAGGTCCCCGTGACCTACCAGGGCGTGACCGGCTGGTACGACGCGTCCGGCCTCGACGGCTCCTTCTTCCCGCCCAACAACTCGTGGTCGGTGCAGGGCGCCGTGGACCCGCTGGGCTGCACGATGGACCTGCCGACGGTCGTCTCCGCCCCCGACGACCCGACGTTGATCCAGCCGAACCCCTTCCCGCCGCCGGACACGGTCGACTGCTGGACGATGGCCTCTGAGCTGCCCGGCGTCGTCCAGTGGAGCGCGCCCGCGACGGTGGGCCCGAACGACGCCGTGCTGATCCAGATCGCCGAGGCCACCACCGGCGCGGGCCTCATTTGCCACGCGGCCGACGACGGGGCCTTCCTCGTGTCGTTCAACGACCAGCTGCTCATGACCCAGGGGCTTCAGTACGTGACCGTCATCCGGTACCGGCCCACGGAGAACGTCGTCGAGCCGAGCGGCGCGACGGTGCACGGGACCTATTCGACGGACATGACGGGCCTGCTGGCGGTGCAGGTCAACTACGGCACCTACGCCGAGTGCCCTTAGGATAAGTTTTGTTATCCTGTGGCAAGGATGGCCGCAACCACTGAACAGTACTGGCGTTTTTACGGCCGAAGCAAGGAGCTGGAGGATGTTCGGGGGGTGCTGGGAACGGGCCGGTGGTTCTTCTGCGCGATCTCCGGGAGGCGCCGCATCGGGAAGACGACGCTGATCCAGCGAGCCGTGCGGCAACTCGATGTCCCCCACTTCTACTTCCAGGTTCCGGACAGCGACGAGCGGGGTGTCGTCGAGACCTTTCAGGAGGCCCTGGAGGACTACGAGCTGCCGACAGACGCGGCGCGCCGGTTCAGAACATTCCTGGACATGGCGACAGCGGTGGATCGGCTCTGCCGATCCGGCGTGATCGTCATCATCGACGAGTTCCAGTACTTCCACCGCGACCGCATGAAGGCCTTCGCCAGTCACCTGCAACGCTGCGTCGACGGGCTGCGGGATACGACGGTCGGCGGCCTGTTCGTCTTGGGGTCGGTCCACACGGAGATGACGGCGATCCTCGACGACCGAAGGTCGCCACTCTTCAACCGGATCACCCACAGGATCGGGGTCGGCCACCTCGACCTCGAGACGCTGTTCGAGATGTTCGACGCGCATGGCGTCCACACCCCCGACCGGCAACTCCTGTTGTGGACCCTCTTCGAAGGAGTGCCGAAGTTCTACCGGGACTGCTTCGAGCAAGGCGTCCTGAGTGACGACGTCGGCCGGGAGGACATCCTCCGTGTCCTGTTCTTCGAGGGGCCGAGCCCCCTGCGCGACGAGGCCGCGAGTTGGTTCCTCAAGGAGATCGGGGGGGGCTACGAGAGCATCCTTCGTCTCGTCGCGAAGCATGGGCCCTGCGCTCTCGGCCGGCTCCGGGCGGAGTACGGGCGCGCGGGCTCGGGGGACGACAAGAAGCTGAGCAGCTACCTGACGACCCTGATCGACCGCTACGAGATGATCGAGAAGCTGCAGCCGGTCTTCGCCGCGACCGGCTCACGAAAGGCGCGCTACCAACTCCGAGACAACTTCTTGACCGCGTGGTTGAAGGCGATCGGCCGGAGCGTCAGCGCCGCGCGCGTCCAGCCGGTCGAGCAACCGCTGCGCAAGGCCTCCGAGAGGCTCCTGACACACGAAGGCCTCGTCTTCGAGAGGCTCGTCCGCTCGGGAATGGAGGAGTGCTCCCGGAAGGGTGTCGGTGACTTCCAGCTGACCGACATCGTTCGCGGATACTGGAACAAGGCCGACGGTTCCGACATCGAGTTGGATCTGATCGCCCTGAACGAGGACGACCGCGTCGTTCGGATCGGCTCGTGCAAGAGAAGCAGCGGCGCTCACCCCGGCTCACTCGCGAGGTTCAACCAGCACATCGCACGATTCCTCGCGACCAGGACCGGGCAGCGACTGAACGGCTGGAGCGTCGAGCGAGCCCTCTACGCCCCATCGTTCGATCCAGACCTGCGTTCCCGACTCGGTGGCGACGGATACGTCTGCCGCGATCTCGTCGACCTCCGCAGCGCGTTGGGTCCAACCGAGCCGCAGTTACCGCTGGACTTCGACGTGAATCGCTCCCCCTGACTTCGGCGTATCCGAACAGCCCTCATCCTGCCCGTCGTCGTCGTTTCGCCGCCGCGACCGCCAGGACGGTCCACGCCCAACCGGCCCCTGCCGCCGACGCCTGCGAGCACCCGCACCCCTCCACCTCTTCGCTCCCCGAGTCGTCGTCGTCGTCGGCCGCGTCGTCGTCGTTCGCCGCGTCGTCGTCGTTCGCCGCGTCGTCGTCGTCCGTCGCGTCGTCGTCGTCGGCTGCGTCGTCGTCGTCCCCCCCGGAGTCGTCGTCGTCGCCTTCGGGGCAGTCCACCACCAGCGGGTCCTCGGGGGCGCAGTCGAACACGTCCACGACGCCGTCGCCGTCGGTGTCCGGGTCGTCGCCCAGGTAGAGGAAGACGCGCCCGGCGTCGTTGGCCGCGAGGTCGTCGGACGGCGCGCCCACCAGCAGGTCGTCGAAGCCGTCGCCGTTCACGTCCCCGGCCCCCGCCACCACCTGGCCGTAGTCGTCGCTCCCGGTGCCCAGGCCGATCCACGACGGGAAGTCCATGGGGCCCTCGGGACCGACCGCGTGCAGGTGCACCCGACTGTTGAATGTCGACGCCAGGGCCAGGTCTTCGAGGCCGTCGCCGTTGAGGTCGCCGACCCCGGCCACGACCGAGCCCACCCGCGCGTCCGTGTTGACCCAGAGGAAGGGGTCGCTCCACAGCGTGCCCGCGCCGCCGGTGAGCACCACCCCATCCACGAGGGCGGCGGTGATGCCGGGGGGCCACCAGCTCGCCGGGGCCAACGCGTCGATGTAGTGGGCTCGCCCCCCGTTGATCCAGCCCGGCTCGCCCGCCACGAACGCGCCGCCCTGCCCGTCGAGGCCGAGGCCCAGGCCCGCGTACGCCCGGCTGCCCACCCACGCCCAGGCGAACCCGGGGAGGGGTCCCGACTCGGAGCCCCGGGCGAGCAGGACCCGGCCGCACTCCGGTCCGTCGGGACACCACAGGAACGGCTCGCCGACCACGAAGTCGTCCCAGCCGTCCCCGTCGAGGTCGCCGACATCCGAGAGGGAGGTGCCGCGACCCGCAAGCTGCGAGCTGCCCTCGGAGGTCCACGTGGGGGTGAGGGACAGGCCCGTCGCCGAGCCCGGGAAGTACTCGACGAGGCCCGCGTCCACGACGGTCCCCGCGTCGTGGCGCCAGGCCCCCACGACCACGTCGGCGTACCCGTCGCCGTCGGCGTCCACGCCCGCGACGGCGCCGCCGTAGGACGCGTTGCTCTCCGCGATCCCCGAGGACCAGGCCGGCGTGGTCCCGAGCCCCGCCGCGGATCCGAGGTACAGGTACACCGCGCCGCTGTCGTTCGGTCCGCCTTGCCAGGTGGCGTTCGGGGCGCCCACGACCACGTCGTCGAACCCGTCGCCGTTCACGTCGCCGACGCCCGCCAGGGCCCAGCCGAAGGAGTCCCCGGCGGCGGTCCCGGTCGCCTCCCACGCGGGGACGCCGCCCCCGAGGAAGTCACCGCCCGCGCCCAGGAGCAGGGGGATCAGGCAGAACACCCATCTCTCGGTGAGCACCTGGCGTGGATCGCGACGACGGGGACGAGTCCCCGGGTGAAGGCGTATTGAAATACGCCGAAGTCGGGGCGAGTCGTCCGAGGAAGCGAGGCGCGTCAGGGGCCGCCGAGAGATCGGTCGATGAAGATCCGGATGGCGGCCTTGTGGCCGTCGGTGATGTCGGTGAAGCGCAGGCCGTTGCCGGTCTTCCGACTGGCGTCGAGCGGGAGGAAGGTCTCCACGGAGGCGACCTCCGCTTCGGCCTGGACCTTGCCGCCGCCCGGCAGGTCGAACTCGAGGTGGACCGAGGTGCCGCGGTCGTAGGGGAGGATGTACTCGACGAAGAGGCCGTTCTCGGACAGCTCACCGGCCGAGGTGATCGCCACTTCGCCCTGCTCGGTGGTGGTGCGGATGGGGAACTCTTCGCGAATGCGGGCCGACTCGCGTCGGTCTGCGTCCGTCCGGTGGCCGGTGCGTCGGTCGTTCACTCCGTCTCCTCCTCGGCGCCCCCGGCGCCCTCTGCCGGCGCGCCTCCGTCGGCATCCGGCGCGGTCTCGTCGCTCTTCGTCATCATGCCGATCGTCTCGACGCCCGCGCCCTTCGCGGTGTCCATCAGGTGGACCGCGAGGCCGTAGACCGCGTCGTCCTCGCCCTCGAAGAACATGATGCGGTCGGCCTTCTTGCGGTTCTTGTACTTCGCCTTGAGGGCGGGGCCGACCTCTTCGAGGCTCACCGGCTTGGTGTTGATCTCGATGTGCCCGTCCGCGAACAGCTTGAGCACCGTCTGGTTCTTGGGCAGCTGCTCGAGCAGCTCCATCTCCGCCTTCTGCGGGACCTCGATGGGCAGCGACTTCGTGAGCAGCGGCGTGATCACCATGAAGATGATCAGCAGCACGAGCACGATGTCGACCAGCGGCGTGATGTTGATCTCGCTCTGCGGCCGGCCCTTCTCCTGCTTGAGGTTCGCGCCCATCAGGGGCTCCCCTGGGCGGCGCCGTCTTCGTCGGCCTCGGTGTTCTTGTCGGACATGAGCCCCACCGACTTGGCCCCGGTGCGCTCGCAGATCTCCATCACCTTGCGCACGTGGATGTAGCGGGACTCCACGTCGCCCTTGATGAGGATGGGCTTGAACGGCTCGGCGAGCAGGATGCCCTCGAGCTCGGTCTCCAGGGCGACGGCCTCGATCCGGGTCTCACCCATGTAGATCTGCCCCTCCTTGTCCACGGAGAGGATGAGGTCGTCGTCGCTGTCCTTCTTGCTGGTCGCGTTCTTGACCTTCGGCAGCTTCACGTCCGCGCCCTTCTCGAGCATGGGAGTGATGACCATGAAGATGATCAGCAGCACGAGAACGATGTCGACGAGCGGCGTGACGTTGATCTCCGCCTGCGGTCCCTTGCTCCCGCCTACCTTGGCTCCCACGGTCCTTCTCCCGACTCCCGGCCTACACCGTCGCCCAGTTCTTGCGGATCCAGTCGAGCATCTCGCTGTGCGAGTTCGCCATCTCGTGGGCGAGGCCCTCGACCCCGGCGTTGGCCCAGTTGTAGAGCCAGACCGCGGGGATGGCGACGAAGAGGCCGAGGCCCGTCATCACGAGCGCCTCGGCGATGCCGCCTGCGACCGCCCCGAGGCCGCCCGAGCCGGACGAGGCCATGCCCACGAACGAGTTGATGATCCCGAACACGGTGCCGAGCAGCCCCACGAACGGCGCCGTGGAGGCGACGGTGGCGAGGATGGCCAGCCACTTGCCGTGGCCCTTGCCCTCCTGGCTCACGGCCCGGAGCATGGCGGCGTCCACCGTCTCCAGGTCCTCCATGCCCTTGGACTTCACGTCCCGCGCGTCCTCGAGTCCGTCGCGCACGATGCGGGCGAGGTACGACGACGCGTACTCCTCACCGGCCGCCCGCGAGAGCACCTTGTCCACGTCCGCCTTCGCGAGCGCGGCGGCGACGTCCTCGGCGAACAGCTTCGACTGCTGCTTCGCCCGCCAGAAGATGATCGCGCGGTTGATCGCCACGCTCAGGGAGAGCACGGACATGATCGCGAGCACCCAGAAGATGAGCCAGGTGACGGGGGTGAAGTGGGCGAGAATGCCGGTGATTGAAAAGTCCACGGTGTGTCCTTCGGGCTAGTTCGGCTTGAAGTCGTAGGGGCTGCGCCACCACTGGGCCCAAGCCTGGCCTTGGCTGTTGATGTGGGGCTTGCACTTGATCGCTGCGAAGTGCATGACGCTGTCATAGACGAGCGGCTGGAGCTTCGGGTCGATGCCCGGCTCGGCGTAGATGCACTTGTTCGGGTGCCAGTATTGCCGCAGCGTCTTCTTGTCGACGCCCACGGAGTCTTCGCACATCGGGTCCTTGCGCTTGACCCACTTGCCGTCGCGGCCCGCGAGCCCGCGCACCATGAATTCTCCGTAGAGGCCCTCGGAAGGGTCGATGTGCTCGGGGTATTTGGGAATCCAGCTCGGCGGGCGGCAGAGCCCGTCCTTGCCCACGCTGCCGACCTTGCCGCCCAGCTCGCCGTCCTTCTTGCCGCCGACCTCGCCCCCTTCGATGCCGCCCTCTTCGCCGTCCTCCACGGCGCCGTCCTCTTCTTCCTCTTCGTCTTCCTCGACCTCTTCTTCGACCTCTTCGGGGGTCTCTTCCGGAATCTCATCCGGCTGGACCAGCTCCTCGGGCTTGATCTCGGGCTTCTTCTCGACCTTCTTCTTCTTCTTCTTCTTCTTCTTCTTCGCCTTGGGAGGCGGCGGAGGCGGCGGCGGGGCCGAGAAGAAGGTGACCTCGGTGGCCTCCTTGGGCTTCTCGATGACCTCCTGCGCGCCGAGCCACAGGATCCCCAAGCCGATCGCCAAGTGCAGGAACAGCGACAGTGCTGCCGAGACGGGGTCCTTCTTGCGGCCCTTCTGGGCGGCTCCGGTGGTGGCGTCGAACAAGGCGGTCTGCTTCCGGGCGCTCTCGCTGCTGAGCTCCTCCCCTCGCGCTGCACCGAGGGTGAGAGGAGCGGTTCTTAGCACAAAGAAGAAGCCCGGCCCGACAGGGGTGTGTCAAGCCGATGTGATAAACCGCGCGCCATGTTCATCGGCCTCGGCAAGGCGATCGTACGCCTGCGGATCCCGCTGCTGATGGCGCTCCTCGTCGTCACGGCCGCCCTCGCCTTCACGGCGAAGGACGTCAAGTTCGACTTCTCGCCGCGCTCCATCTTCTTGACCGCGGACGAAGAGGTTTCGTTCCTGGCCGAGCACCGGGACATCTTCGGCGACGAGGACGCCATCCTCATGGTCCTCGTCGAGGCGCCCGACGTGTTCGCGCGCGACGTCCTCGAGACCATCCGCGACCTGACCGAGCGCGTCGAGGACGTCGACCACGTGGAGCAGGCCCTGAGCCTGAGCAACATGGTCGAGATCGGCGGCATGCCGGGGATGATCACGGTGAGTCCGCTCATCGAGGACATCCCCGAGACGGCCGAGGACGCCGCCGAGGTGAAGGCCAAGGCCGTCGGGAACCGGCTCTACGTCAATCGATTCGTCAACGAGAGCGGGACCGCGGCTGCGGTCATCGTGAAGATCGAAGACGGCTTCGTGGAGGAGATCGAGCGCAGGCCCCTCCTCGCGGCCGTCGAAGCGATCATGGCCGAGCTCGACCACGACGCCGTGACGCTGTCGCTGTCCGGCATGCCCGTCGTGCACCGCGAGTACACGGTGCTCCTGCAGGGCGACATGGTCCGCACCATCGCGGTCGTCTCGCTGATCATCTGCCTCGTCCTCTTCTTCCTGTTCCGCAGCTTCTACGGGCTCACGCTGCCGATGGCGGCCGTCGGCATGGCCCAGGTCCTCACCATCGCGTTCATGGTCGCGATGGGCGAAGGCTTCAACATCATCAACGCCATCATCCCCACGCTCCTGCTGGTGATCGGGGTGGGCGACGCCGTGCACTTCCTCACGACGTACTACGAGGAGCTGGGCGAAGGCCGGACCAAGATGGAGGCGGTCGAAGGCATCGTCCGCAAGGTCGGGGCCGCCTGCCTGCTCACGTCCCTGACCGCGGCCATCGGCTTCGCGTCGCTGATCGTGGCGCGGATCGACATCATCAAGGGCATGGGGGTGGTCGCGGCCGCGGGCCTGATGATCACCTACCTCGTGATCCTTCTCCTGATCCCGGCGGTCCTGTCGCTGGTGAAGGTGCCGCAGGCGGGCCGGGAGAACGACCCCCACCGCGGCCCCATCGGCGCGCTCCTCCGCTGGACGGCGGAGGTCACCATCGCGAAGCGCAAGCAGGTGCTGATCGTCTCGGTCCTCATCGTGGTGGCGTTCGCGGCCGGCTCGTTCCGGGTGCAGACGGACAACTTCCTCCTCGAGGAGCTGTTCAAGATCAACCCGGTCAGTCAGGCGCTGCACCACACCGAGGAGGTGCTCACGGGCGTCATCCCGGTGGAGATCGCGGTCGAAGCGAAGGAGGACGGGGACGTCTTCGAGCCGTCGGTCCTGCGCGCCATCGAGGGCCTCCAGAAGCACATGGAGGCCGACCCGTACATCGGTCACACCATCTCGATCGTCGACCTGGTCAAGGAGCTGGCGTTCGTGATGGAGGGGGAGCGCAGGATCCCCGAGACCCGCCGCAAGGTCGCGCAATACATCACCTTCTTCGAGATGAGCGAGGACACCTCGTTCCTGGAGATGGTGGTCGACGGGCCGCGTCGTCGTGCGCGCATCTCCGGATCGCAGAAGGACTGGGGCACCGACCAGTTCTTCAGCTGGTACACGGGCACCGGCGTGTGCGACCCCCGAGCGGCGTGCGGGACGCCGATCCAGGAGCTCATCGACGCCACCTTCGGAGAGGCCGCCGGGGTGCCCGCGACGGCCAAGGTCACGGGCGGCAACCTCGTCGCCGCGAGGGCCCTGAGCCGCCTCGTCGCGGACATGATGTGGTCGCTGGGCACGGCCTTCCTGGTCATCACGCTGCTGATGATGGTGCTGCTGCGGTCGTTCCGGATCGGGCTGCTCTCGATGATCCCGAACGTGCTGCCGCTGCTGATCACGCTCGGGTTCATGGGCTGGGTCGGCATCCCCCTGCGCACGTCGACGGTCCTGATCTTCTCCGTCAGCCTCGGCGTCGCGGCCAACGACACCATCCACTTCCTCGTGCGCTACCGAGCGGAGGTCTTCCGCACCGGCGACCGCGAGCAGGCGATCCGCGACACGATGATGTCCACCGGCCGCGCCATCATCTTCACGTCGATCCTGCTGGTGTTCGGCTTCGCGACGATGATGACGACCCGGTTCGTCGGCATCTTCCAGATGGGGGTCCTCGGGGCCGTCACGCTGTTCGCCGCCCTGCTCGGCGACCTCCTGATCCTGCCCGTCGCCCTCGGGCTCACGAAGCCCTGGTCGCGGTTCATCGAGAAGAACCCGAAGTTCGTGCCCGAGTGACGGCCGCGGTCGCGCGGTCCATCCGGACGGAGTCCGGAATACGTCGCGTCGACCCCTGCCGAGTCCCCACATTCCGGATTCCGTCCGGAATACGGAGCGTACGGGGAATCCCTACCCCTACTGCTTCTGCCTGCGCCGCGCCGCCCGACCGGCCTGCACCGGGTCGATCTCGCGGTGTGTCTCCCGCTCGAGCTCGTCTTCGGCGCGGTCGAGGAACTCCTTCGTGGACGGTCGGCTGAGGAACTCCTCGACCATCTGATCGGCCTGCAGCTCGCCCAGCGGGTCGATCATCATCTCCTGCCGCTGGAGCATGTCGTCCAGCACCTCGTTCACGTCGGCGGCGGGGTCGGCCAGGACGTTGCTGTGGATGTTCCGCAGCTGGTACACGACCGCCTCGGCGCGGGTGCGCATGAGCTCGAGCGTCGCCTTGAGCTTGGGGACCCGGGTGAGCTGGTCCTGCAGCAGCTTCTGCCGCTCCCGGAACACGGCGGCGACCCGCGGCTCGGCCTTCTTGACCTTGCCCGCGAGCTGCTCGAGCTCGTGGCGCAGGGCCCGCTCGTCGGTCTTCTCGAGGGCCTGCGCCAGGGGGCGGCACGCGATGAGCAGCCGCAGGTAGCCGTTGATGACCGTCTCGAACCGCGCGACCTCCGCCTCCGTGACCGCGACCCCGGAGACGTGCACCATCTCGCCCAGCTTGGCGACGATCTCGCGCATCTCCAGGTAGTGCTTGAACTCGGGGCTGTGGCGCCGCACGACCCGCTCGTCGAGGTTCTCCTCCGTCTCGAAGAGGAGGTTCTTCACCCACTCGCCGAAGCCGACGGTCTCCACCTCCTCGAGCCCCCACAGCTGGTCCAGGTAGTACTCGCGCTCACGCTCCGCGGCGCCCTCGGTCCACTCCTTGTCGGCGTAGTGCTGGAAGAGCCTCATGTCGGGGATGGTCCAGAGGATCCCCATCTCCACCGGGGCCATGAGCACCCAGATGATCGGGTCCACCATCGCGCCCGCGACCCCGCCGCCGAGCAGGAACGCCAGGTTCAACCAGTGGGTGAACGCTGCCTTCCGATACGACGGGCCCTTCTTCTTCGCCATCGCCGGGAGTCTAGATGTCCGCGGTGGAAGTGGTTCGGGACAAGTCGAACCGGTGCAGAATCTCCGCCGTGGGCATCTAGACGTCGACCGTGAGGCTGCCGTGGCTTCGGCCGCTGCCCGCGGCCTCGCGGATGTGCTGGATGATCTCCCGCTCCATCGCGGAGGCCGTGGGAGACGCCAGCCAGTGCCCCGGCCGCGGCTTGGGCTCGCTGATGACGAGGTCCGCGACGATCGTTGCCGGGGCCGTGGACAGCACGATGATCCGGTCCGCCAGCAGCAGCGCCTCGGAGACGTCGTGCGTCACGAACAAGGCGAGGCAGGGGTACTTGTCCCAGAGCTCGACGACCAGGTCCTGCATCTCCCGTCGCGTCGTGGGATCGAGCGCCGAGAAGGGCTCGTCGAGGCACAGGATCTTCGGTCGGACCACCAGCCGGGCCGCCAGCGAGACCCGCTGCTGCATGCCCCCGGACAGCTGCCGGGGCAGCAGGCTCATCGCGTGCGTGAGCCCCACCGCCTCGATGATCTCGAGGGCGCGCTGCGTCTGCTCCTCGTCCGTCCCGTCGCCCGCCCAGAGGCCCGCCCGGAAGGGGAGCAGCACGTTGTTGAGGACGTTCTGCCAGGCGTTGAGGGTGGGCCGCTGGAACACGGTGAGCACGTCGTCATGCGGCGCGTCGACCACCGCCCCCTCGATGAGCGTCTCACCGCTCGTGGGCATCTCCACCACGCGGTCGTGCATCCCCGAGACCATGCGCAGGATCGTCGACTTGCCGCAGCCCGACGGGCCGAGGATCGCCACCGTCTCCCGCGCCTCGGCGGAGAACGAGATGTCGCGCAGCACCTCGGTGGTGCCGCCGTCTTCGGCAGGGAACGACTGGGACACGCCGCGCAGCTCGAGGAGCGGCACGTGCTTCGTCGGCGCGGCGGGCTCGGCGGCGGGCTCGGCGGCGGGGTCCTCGGGGGGCGAGTCGGGGGTCGTCATCGGAGCGCCTCGATCGAACCGCAAGCGGCCTCAGCCACGCGCAGCGGAGCGCAGCGAAGCGGAGTTCTCGGGCGGGAGAGCGGGGCCCCCGCCGAGAAACCGTCGAGCGAAGCGAGTGCGGTTTGTCGTGAGGGGTGCATCACGCCTCCCAGTTGAACCAGCGGTCCTTGATCCGTCCGAGGATCCAGTCCGTGGTGTTGCCGATGATGAGGATCAGCAGGATGCCCGCGTAGACCTTCGGGGTGTCCTGGAACCGCTGCGCCTGCTGCACCACGCGGCCGAGGCCCGTCGTCACGTTCACGATCTCGGCCGCCACCAGGTACGTCCACGCGATGCCGGTGCACACCTTGATCGCGTCGAACATGCGCGGCCAGGCGGCGGGCACGACGTAGTGCGTCAGCGTGCCCAGGGGCGAGAACCCGTAGTCCACCGCCGAGTCGATGTACTCCTCCGGCACCGCCCGGATCGCGTCGAACGTCATCGGGATGATGTAGACGACGGTCCCGAAGAAGAGGAACCAGACCTTCATGCCCTCGTCCACGCCGAAGAACATGAAGAACAGGGGGATGAAGGCCGTGATCGGCGCCGTGCGGAACGGGAAGACGATCCACTTGAGGAGCGCCTCGACCGTGCCGAACGCCCCCATCGCGATGCCGATGGGGATGCCGATGCACGTGGAGAGCGTGATCGCGAGGGCCACGCGCCGGACCGAGTGGTAGGCGTCGGTGAGCCCGGTCCCGTCGGTGAACAGCTTCACCAGGGCCTCGAGCGTGGCCGCGGGCGTGGGGAGGAAGGCCGGGTTGACCACCTCCGCCATGACGATGGCCGTCCAGATCACCAGCAGCACGGCCATGCCGATCACGGGCAGGACCTTCGCCCGCACGCCCGTCACCGGGGTGCAGATGTAACGCGCGCGGCCGATCAAGGTGCGGTCTCCGCCTCCGCGGGGCTCACTTGGCGCCGGAGATGAACAGGATGTCCGTGCGGCGGTTCTGGGCCTTGCCGTCCTCGGTCTTGTTGGACGCGACGGGGTTGTCCTCGCCGTTGCCCTTGGCGGTCACGCGGTCGGCGTTGAGGCCCTTGCCGATGAGGAAGTCCACCACCGACTGCGCCCGCTTCTTGGACAGGCCCATGTTCCAGGCCGAGGCGCCCACGTCGTCCGTGTTGCCCTCGATGCGGACGTACATGCCGCCCGCCATCTGGAGCTGCGGGAGCACCTGGTTGTTCAGGATGTGCATCGACTCGGCGTCCAGGTCCGACTTGCCGCTGTCGAAGTTGATCGTGATCGGCTTCGTGAAGACCGCGTCGCCCGTCTCGGCGACCTCCGGCTCGTACTTCTGGTCCGACGTCTTGGCCGTGATCCGCCCGGCCTCCTCCCACGCGCGCTTGACCACGGACGTGTTGCGGAGCGCGCCCGGCGCGAACCGGTCGGTGATCTCGGCCTCGGGGTACTTCGTCCAGATGCTGTCGGCCTGGTTGTAGACGCGGTCGAAGGCCACGTCGCTGCCGTCCAGCCCGAAGAAGTAGGCGTTGTCGGCGATGCCCGTCCACTTGACCCAGTTGAAGGCGGCGAGGGTGCCCTCGTAGCCGAGCTCGTCGCGGAACCGCGGCACGGCGGTGGAGATGAGCTTCGCGGCGCCCGGCTTGTCCGCCATCGCCTTCTGCACGCCGTCGAACCAGGTCTTGGCCAGCTTCGCCGCGATCTCGGGCTCCTCCGTCAGGAACTCCTGGCGGGCGAGCAGCACGTCGGCGACCAGCTCCGTGGCGTCGGCGGTGCTGAAGAGCCGGTGCGCGCCGGGGCGGTTCTTGAGGGCGAGCGTCACGTCCGGCTCCCACAGGCAGGCGACGTCGACCTTGTTCTGGGTGAAGAGCACGCGCCCGTAGGTGAAGTCGTCCATGGAGAAGGACGTGTCCTTGCGGACCTGCGCGATCTGGTCCTTCGTGAGCCGCGAGTTGTTGATCATGAACTCGAAGACCGTGTGGTCCGGCGAGAACATCATCATCGCGCTCTTCTTGCCGAGGATGTCCTCGACCTTCTGGACCTCCTTGCTCGCCACGCAGGCGTCGCCGCCGCGGGACCAGTCGATCTGGAGGAAGGCCCGCGCGTCGACTCCGGCCTTCTTGTAGCCGCCCATGTTGATGGGCATCTCGTCCACGACCTGCCACACGAAGTCGACCTCGCCGGCCTGCAGCGCAGCGTTCTTCTTGATCGGGTCCTCGATGAAGACGATCTCGAGATCGATGCCCGCCGCCGCCGCGGGTGAGTCCGGCGCGGTCTTCAGGCCGCCGTTGCCCACGACCATGGCCATGTGGCCCGGCCACTCGGACAGCGCCACCTTGTAGGTGCGCTTCTCCGCGGTCTCGCCGCCCGGATCCGTGACGTTCGTGGGGCCCTTGACCACAGGGTCGAGGTAGTTGGGCTTGATGTAGAACTGGTACGCGAGCCCGAAGACGACCGCCGCCAGCAGGAGGGTGCAGCCGATCTTGGTTCCGGGCTTGAGCTTGACCTTGGCCATGTTGTCTCCGTCTCTCGGGTCAGGCCGTGGGGCCGCTGCCGGTGAAGAAAGTCATGAGTCCCGACAAGCGGTTGATCTCGTCGGTGATGCTGCGGCGCGCGCCCTCGCCGGACGACGCCAGCGCGGCGCCCTCCGCTTCGAACTTCTGCACCTGGGCCGCCGTGGACGCGACCTGCTGCTCGCGCAGGGTCGAGAGCTCGGCGATCTGCTTGTCGATCTCGTTCAGGTTGCGGAGGCCGGTCTCTTCGACCTCCTTCATGCGCGCCGCGAGCGTGGCCCCGCGGGCCGACTTCTCCTGCTCGATCGCCCGCAGGTGACCGCGCAGGGCCGCTTGTCGTGCTCGCGCGTCTTCGAGCACCTCCGTCTCCGACCACGACGGGTCCGAGGCGTCGAGGGCCTGCACCATCGCCCGCTGCTGCTCCGGGGGGAACGCCGCGAGGCCCGCGATCATCTTGAGGATCTTGTCCGCCGAGTTGGCCGTCTCCCGGATGGCCGCCGCCGCGTAGACCGCCGAGGCGTCCATCGTGAGCAGGTCGACCTTCCGGGCGCGGGGTGCCTTCTTGGCGGCGCGCGCGCGACGCGGACGGGGCGTGCCCTCCAAGGCGGCGAGGAGCTCGTCGGCCTCTCCTTGGAGCTCCGACGGCGTGGGGGCCTTCGCGCGGGCGGCGCCCCCCTTCTTCGGCGTCGTCGCCGCTTCGTCGTCGAACTCGAGGAACACCCCCCCGATCTTTCGCCACACGCCCATCGTCGCTCCTCCCGAGCCTTCGTCCGCAGACGCGCGTGAGTGTATAGGACCGGGTCGCATCCCCTCAGCCGCCCACCCGACAAAACGTCTCGGATCGGTGGGCAGGGGGCTTCCGTGGCCCGGAATCCGAGACGTTTTGTCGGATCCGGCGACCACGGTCGCCCGGGCTCCGTCATGAGCGGGCCCGGCTACGTCGTGGACCGCTCCAGCGCGGCGCGGTGGAAGGCCCAGCTCTTGTAGCCGATGAGGGGCATCATCGCGGCCCCGAGGATCGGGATCGGCTGGAGCAGCAGCAGGACGATCGTGCTGATGCGGTCGCCCCACCGGGCGGCGGCGCCGGCGAGCACGGGGGTGTAGGCGCGCAGGGGCGAGATGACGGTCAGGCGGATGACGATCAGGCCCGGGATCATGCCCACCACGGGGATGAGCGACATGCCCGCGAGGGCGGCGAGGGTCACCCCGAGGCGCGTGCGCAGGCCCTCGACGTAGACGCTGAGGGCGTGCTCGTCGGCGAAGGCGGAGGTGGCGCACTCGGGGCACCGGGCGTCCATGGCTCGTCCCACCAGCCGGGACGCGCACCGGGGGCAGCGCCGCCGCATGAGGAGCGCGTGGGCGTGCTGCTCGGGGCCGGGCGCGGGCTCCACCTTGGCCTGGCCGAACGCGCCCACGCGGCGGGGCGACGGGGTGGGCGTCGCGCAGCCGGGGCACACGACGGCGGAGGCGTGGTGACGCACGTCGCAGGAGGTGCAGACGACCTTGGCCGCGTCTTCCTTCGCCGCGATGTACGCCCGGATCCCCGAGACGGCCATGGCGGTGACGGTGATGGCGACGGCGGCGGCGACGGGCGCCACGATGAGCAGGGCGAGTCCGCCCATGACGCTCCCTTCTTCCACGAGGGTGACGATGGACCGGATCCCGAGCGAGTCGTCGTAGTCCATGTCGTCCAGGGGACGGAGGAGACCGCGGCGGACGCTCGCGAGGCCCCAGGAGGCGACGCCCGCGAAGGCGGCGCCCGCGGCGGCGGTGGTGGACGTCGCGGTGACGCCGAGGACGGGGGCGGCGATGGCGGCCGACTGGGCGTCGAGCAGCCCGAAGGTGATCGCGAGGGCGACCAGCCCCTTGAGCGGGGCCTCGAACTCGCCGATCAGGGCGCGGAGGTCGGGGCTCCGCTCGGAGGCGGCCTCGAGGATGGCGAGGACCCCGAGCGAGGCGAGCGTGATGTCGTGGGTGAACCAGGGCGGGGCGGACGCGAGGGTGGCGATGAGCTCGGTGTCCTGGAGCCACGGGACGAGGGGTCCGAAGCGGAAGACGACCGCGCTGATGAAGGCCGTGAGGAACGCCCGGGACGCGAACAGCGGGGCGCTCGCGAGGACATGGATCAGCGCTGCGACGGTCATGTCCCGACCATACGCGGCAGGGCGGGACGGAATTTCGTCCGGGGGCGGGGTACGCTCGCCGCGCCCGTGACGTCCCCCGATCCCCCGCCTCGGACCCCGGTGGTTCTCCTCGTCGGACGCACCCGCGAAGACCGCCGGGGGGTGCTCGGGCGGTTCCAGTACCTCGACGCACACCAGCGGCCCGTCTTCCTCTACCTGACGGCCCGCCGCCGCAAGGTCGACGTCCTGCGGAGGGCCTTCACCGACCGGCCGGACAAGCCCCCCGCGTTCCTGCCCGAGGTCCACACCTGGGGCGACTGGCGCGACCGCCTCTCCGAGCGCTTCGGGGACGGCCGCGTGCCCCTGCCGCCGGTGGCCCGCGAGCTGCTGATGGGGCGGGTCTGGCGCGCCGTCCGCCCCCGGGCCCGGTGCTGGGGTCGGCTCCCGGACCGTCCCGCCGTCCGCCGCGCCCTGGCCGACCTGGTGGAGGCGTGGGAGGGACACCACGCGGGCGACGAGCGGGCCCCTCTGCCGTCGGATCCGGCCGCCCTGCGCCTGCCCGGGGATCCGCCGACGGGCCTCGATCCCGGAGCCCCCGCGGCGCTGCGGCACGACCTCGCGCTCCTCGTGGAGGGCTGGCGAAGCGCGCTCGACCGCAGCCCCGGCTGGACCGACCGACCGACGGCCCAGCGCGCCTTGCTGCGCGCCCTGCGCGATCCCCCCCCTTCGCTGCTGAGCTCCCTGCGCTTCGGCTCCCTCATCGTCGACGACCTGATCGATCTGCCCCCCCTCGAGCGGACCCTGCTGTCGGCGTTCGTGGACGCGTTCCGACGGGCGGCCCCCGAGGCCCCCGTGCACCTCTGCCTCGAGGGTCCGGCGCGCGGGCCCGGGTTCTTCCTGAGCACCGACGAGGCCGATCCCGGGCTGCGAGCCACGCTCCCTCTGCGCGCGTCCTGGGCGAGTCGACTGGCGGAGGCGGGGGCGCCGCGGGACGACGCCGCGGAGGTGGTCGTGGCGGACGCCGAGCCCGCGCGCCCGGACCTCGCCGACGCGGCCGCCCGGGACCTCCGCGTCGACGTCGCCTCGGTCGTGGGGGGCGTGCGCGTCCGCACCTACAACGACGAGCTCGCCGAGGTCCGGGCGGTGGCTCGCGCCCTCAAGGCGCGTCTCCTCGCGGGCGCCCGCCTCGACGATCACTTCGTCGCGTTCCCGAACCTCGATCGCTACGCGCCCCTCGTGCGCGACGTGCTCCCGGCGTACGGCATCCCGGTGCGCGTGGAGCGCGGGGACCCCCTCCGCTCGTCCCCGCCGGTGGCGGCCGCGCGGGCCCTGCTGGCGGCCGCGATCGACGGGACGGATCGGGAGTCGCTGCGATCCCTGCCCGCGTCCGAGGCCGTCGACGCGCTGCCGCCGGGGCGGGTCCGCGCCGCCTTCGCGCGGGCCCTGGGGCTGCTCTCCCCGGGGGCCCGAGTCTCCGGTCCGCTCGAGGCCGCGCTGGGGCGACACGACGCGGGGGAGGTGCCGCCGGGCGACGTCGAGCTGCTCCGTCGCGCCGCGGTGGAGGCGGGGGCGGACGGACCGCGCCCGGGGGCCTGGGTCCCCGCCCTGCTGACCCGCGTGTTCGCGCGCCCCCCTCGGGATCCTGCGGGCTGGGACCGCGTCGTCGGCCTGGTCGAGTGCGCGCTCCGGCTGGACGGCCGGGTCCGTCGGCTCGGCGGGATGCGGGGGGCCGCCGACCTGCCGGACGCGGCGCGGCGCTTCATCGAGCTGCTCGACGTGTTCGGGCTGGGGCCGCCGGACACCGTCCCCGAGGCCCCGTCGCCGGACGCGGGGCCCCTCGCCGTCGCCGAGATCGACGCGGCGCACGCCCGGGTCGCGCTCCACGCCCTGCTGACCACGCTGCATGCCCAGCTCGGGACGGTGAAGTCCGCCGTGCCCGACGTGCAGGTCTCGGACGTCCCCGACCTCTTCCGCGCCGCCTTCGAGCAGGCCTTGGACGACGCCTTCGTGCGGCCCTCGGCCCGGGAGCGGGGCGTGCAGGTGGTCGGCCTGCGCGACCTCCACGGCGTCGACGTCCCCTGGTTGTGGGTGGGCGGGCTCGGCGAGGGCGAGTTCCCGCGGGCGCCCCGGCCGTCGTTCCTGCTGCCCGCCGCCGCCCGTCGCCTCCTGCCCGAGGCGGATCGCGCCGACGAGGACCGCGCCGTCTTCGCCTCGCTCCTCCGCAACGCGGGCCACGGCGCCCGCCGCGACGAGGCGGTGCTGATCCTCTCCCACCCCCGCACGACCGAGGGGGGCGACGCGTCTCCGTCCCCCGTCCTTCAGGACCTGATCGCCCTGCGCACCCCGGACGGCCCGCTCGGCGATTGGTTCGCCGCGACGCAGGCGGACGAGGAAGCCGCCCTGCCTCCGCTCCTGGGGATGAGGGAGCTGCTGTCGGCCCCGAGCGAAGCCGAGCGCATGCCGTCGGCGCTTCATCCGGACGTCGCGCGGGAGACGGCGCGCCAGCGGGTCCTCGCCCGCGAGCGCGGCGATCCGGGGGGCTTCGGGCGCTTCGACGGGGTCGTGGGGCTCGGCGCCTCTCACCGCCCGCGGGCCGTGGGCTGGGTGCGGCGGATGCTCGACATCGGGCCCGACACCGGCGGACGGACCCGCTTCACGGCGTCGGCGAGCGGGCTGGAGCGGTGGGCGTCGTGCGGCATCCGCTGGTTCTTCGAGCAGGTCCTCATCGCGGACGAGCCGGATCCCCAGGAGGTCGAGCCCTCCGCCGCGGAGCAGGGCTCGCTGCTGCACGCGGTGCTCGAGGCGCTGCTCGCCGAGCGCATCGAGGGCGCGGCTCGGGGGCGGGGCCCGGCGTCGCTGGCGGGGCTGGACGAGGAGGAGCTCGCCGCCGTCAAGACGCGCGCTGCCCAGCTCGTGAGCACCCTCGCGCCGTCCGTGGTCCCCGCGCGGCCCGGACCGTGGGTGGACCGGGCGGTGCGGGAGCTGAAGGCCGGGCTGGAGCCCGACGCCCCGGACGCGCCCGGCTGGGACGGACCCCTGGCGGGGTTCCTGGACGAAGCGGCGAGCCCGTTCGTGGACCTGGAGCCGGTGGGGGTCGAGTGGCGCTTCTCGGGCCTGGACCCGGCCGAGGCGGCGCGGCGGATCGACGACGCCGAGCCCACCGGCGAGGTGAAGGTCGCCCTGCGAGGCAGCGTGGATCGGGTCGACGCGGGGGCGGACGGCCTCGGCGGGGCCCGTCTGGGGGTCTTCGACTACAAGTCGGGGCGCCTCTCCGCGCCGGGGGGGCGGGTGGACCGGGGCCTCCTGCTTCAGCCCGTGGTCTACGCGGCGGCGGCGGCCCGGAACTTCGGGCCCGAAGCGCCCCCCGCGGGCCTCATCACCGGCTACCTGGAGGTGCGCGAGGGCGTCGACTCGGGGCGGCGCTTCTTCCTCGGCGACGGGTCCGTCTTGGGCGCGATGCAGGCCGGGGGACGGGGCGGCAGGGCCCTGGGCACCACGTCGCGCACGGTGACTCCGCAGCTCTGGGCGGCCTGGCTGCGGCGCGCGGACCTGTACGGCCGGTGGGTCGCGGACGGGGTCTTCCCGCCCACCCTCGCCGGGCCGGTGCACGCGCGCTGCGACCGCTGTCCCCACCGGCGCGCCTGCCGCGTGGACCACCTGCGCAACGCCGACCTCGCCCGCGCGGCGGCCGTCGGGGGCGCGCTGCTGCCTGCGCCCGTGGCTGCGTCCGAGCACCTCGAGGAGGGGCCGTGAACGTCCTCGAGCTCGACGGCGGTCGGCTCCTCCCGGGCGGGGCGGGGCTCAGCGACGAGCAGGTCGCGGCCCTGGACCTGGACCGGCACGTGATCGTCTCGGCGGGCGCGGGCTCGGGCAAGACCCGGACCCTCACGCGTCGGGTCCTGCGGATCCTGGGCTCGTTCGCGTGGGAGGCCGCGACGGCGGGCGGCACCTCCGGACCCGAGGCCATGCTCGTCGCCACGTTCACCGACCGGGCGGCGGGCGAGATGCGCGAGCGGATCCGGCGGGAGCTGGGCGACGCGCTCCGCGAGCTGCGGGACCGCGAGGAGGAGCTGACGGCCCTTCCGGAGGTCGGGGCGCGGTACGCATCCCTCGTCGAGCACCTGGCCCGCTCCCGACGCAGGCTCGACCGGGCCCGCATCGGGACCTTCCACGGCTTCTGCGCGGGGGCCCTGCGGGAGCTCGCGGCGTCCGCGGGCCTCGATCCGGGGTTCCGCATCCTCGAGGGAGCGGAGGGCGCCGCGCTGCGACGTCGCACGGCGGAGGAGGCGGTGCGGGTCGCCGAGACGGCGAGCGGAGCGGGGTCACGCCCGGCGTTTCGGCTCCTCCGTCGGCGGGGGATCCTGCGCGCGCTGGAGCTCCGGCTGAGCCGACCGACGGAGTGGGCGGAGGCCGCGTCCGCGCTCGACGGCGAGGTGGAGGAGGTCGTCGCGAGGTGGGCGGCACGCTACGGCGGGGCGGACCTCGACGCCCTCGAGAACGACGTCGCCCCCGGGGGCGCCCTGCGGTCGATCCTGGAGACGGTCTTGGGCTACCGGAGCGGAGTGCAGCACGGCTCGGCGCCGCCCCCCGTCCTCGTGGAGATCGACGCCGCGATCGAGGCCTTCGACGCCGCGGGCGCGGATCCGGACACGCCCCTCGATCTCGGGAGTCGCGCCGACCGCGTGCGGGCCTTCCTGGAGCCCCTGCTCGTGGGCGCCGGCCGCAAGCGGACCTGGCGCAAGGCGCACCACACCTGGCTGGGGCCGCTCGCGACCTGGCGCAAGCTGCACCGCAAGGGCGTCCGGGCGGCGTGGGTGTCGGCGCGCGAGGCCCTCATCGAGCGCCTGGGGGAGCACGCCGAGGTGCTGGAGGACCTGCCGGGCCGGGTCGACGCCACGGCCGTCGAGGTCCTGCGCGACCTCACCGAGCTCGGAGAGCGCGCCGCCGCCCTGCACCGCGAGCGGAAGGCCTCGCTGCACGCCCTCGACTTCGACGACCTGCAGCTGCGCCTGCTGGAGGTGCTCGAGGCCGATCCCGTCGCCCGACGGCGGCTGTCGGGGCGGTTCCGGCACGTCCTGGTGGACGAGCTCCAAGACACCAACGAGGTCCAGTGGCGGCTGCTCCGGGCCCTGGCGCGCCTCGACACGGACGACCCCGCCACCCTCTTCCTCGTGGGCGACCGGAAGCAGGCCGTCTACCGCTTCCGGGGCGGCGACGTCACCCTGTTCGACCGGGTCGTGGACACGCTCGGGGCGAGCGCCGCGCTCGTGTCGTTCCGCCGCAACTTCCGCAGCCGCCCGGGCCTCATCGCCGGGTTCAACCGGCTGCACGCCTGGCTGATGACCCCGGCGGGCCCCGTCCGGGAGGCTTGGGAGGCCCCGTTCGCGGCGCTGCGGGCGGCCCGGGAGGTCGCGCCGACGGAGGCGTGGGCGGACGACCCCGGACGGATCGAGATGCTCACCGCGGCCGCGGCCGTCGACGAGCGCGAGGCGGACGCCGAGGCGGAGGGCGTGGCCGAGGTGGTGGGCCCCGAGCGCGAGGCGACGGTGGTGGCCGAGCGGATCCGGGGGCTGCTGGGCGACGCCCCCCGGCACGAGGGCAACGCGGTCGCCGTCCTCCTGCGGCGGCGGCGGAACATGGGGCTCTACGCGCGCGCCCTCCGTCGCGCGGGCGTCCCCCACGTGGTCGCGGGGGGGCGCGGGTTCTTCGGTCGCCAGGAGGTGCTGGACGTCGCCGACGTGCTCTCGGCGCTGCTCCATTCGGGGGACGTCGTGGCCCTCGTAGGCGCCCTGCGGGGCCCGTTCTTCGGGCTGGAGGACGCCTGGCTCACCCGCCTGGCGCTGTGGGGCCGGGAGCGCGCGGGGGGGGCCTTGGCCGAAGGCTGGCGCGCCGCGGTGGGGGCCGTGGACGTGGCCCACCTGGCCGACGCGTGGCCCGTCGATCTGCCGCCGGAGGGCCGTCGCGAGATCGCGCGCGCGGCCACCCGCTGGAACCGCTGGAGCCGTCTCGTGCGCGCCCTGTCGCTGTCCGGTTTCCTGCGACGGATGCTCGAGGACGCGGCGGCAGTCCACCTCTTCGCGCTCGGCGATCCCACGGGTCAGACGCGCGCCAACGTGGAGAAGCTGCTCCGGCTCGCCGTCCGCTTCGACGCCCAGGGGGCCGAGGGGGCGGCCGAGTTCGCGCGGTACCTGCGGCGCCAGGAGGAGGCCGATACGACCGAGGGCGAGGCCGTGGTGGACGTGTCCGCGCCGGTGGTCCTCATGACCATCCACCAGAGCAAGGGGCTCGAGTTCCCGGTCGTCGTCCTGCCGGACCTCAACGCCCGGGTCCGCCCCGGAGGGTTCGCCGACGACGTCTACGCGGGCCGCATCCGAGACACCGGCGGCGTGGATCGGCGCGAGCTGGGGGCGGCGCTGCACGTCGTCGAGCAGCGGACGCGCCGTCGCCGGAAGTCGTTGACCGCGCGGCGCATCGACGATCGGGAGCGCGCCGAGGGGATCGCCGAGGCCAAGCGCCTGCTCTACGTCGCCATGACCCGCGCCCGGGACCGCCTGATCTGCGTGGCGCGGCCCCCGCCCGCCGCCGCCGAGGAGCCGCGACCCCTGGAGGACGCGCCCGCGTGGGAGGAGTGGCTGCGCCGCTGGCGCCGGGAGGACCCGACCGCCGAGCGGGAGGTGCCGGTGGTGTGGGAGGACGTCCGCCCGACCCCGCCCGAGGACGCCCCCCGGTCGCCGCGACCCCGCCCCGCGGACCTGGTCGAGCTGGCCGGGATCAAGCGCCGGCTCGGGCCGGTGTCCGCCCCGGTCGTCGCGCGCTTCAGCCCCCACGGGCTCGCCGAGCAGGCCCGGGACGCGGTCGCCGAGTACGTCGAACCGGACGCCGA